>ERZ827492.2654-NODE-2654-length-12245-cov-3.235685_pt1 | contig 12245 bp, 15 predicted proteins | sample MGYA00519704_ERZ827492 | MGnify/ENA primary metagenome ERZ827492 (study PRJEB31778, sample SAMEA3449325) | human gut metagenome | biome: human gut; feature: human-associated habitat; material: faeces | place: United Kingdom | collected 2010/2012 ...
ATGAGAAGCGCTCGCTGTTCCCGATAGGTCAGAAGGTCATCTGGGCGGCGGAGCGGATTTGATTTACTTGCTTTTTCAAAACTTGGCTGAAATATTCTCTGAACAATCTTTAAAATTTAGAGGAGGAATTTCAGTGAGTATCCAGAATAAGCAAAGTAAATCCTTGCAAAGCGGGAGCGGAACAGTTACAAAGCAAACGCTGTTGCAGCAGGCCAGAGGCAGTATGGTCAACATTGAAAAGCTGACCGAGGAAAACTTTGAAGCTGTGGCGGAAAAAGGATTTTCATTCGAGCGGGCAAAGGAAATATTTGAGGGAGCGGGTCTTGACATTGAAAAGGTAATCATCGATCCAACGCGTTTTATTTACAATGTCTATTACGTTGATTATGAAAACGGTGTATATCTTGATTTGCACCTTTCAGAAGAAATGCTGCTGAATGAGCATATAGGATTAAGAGCGATGGAAAAACAAAAGGAGCATTGCCGTGAGATTATGAAAGCAAAGGAGTGGTCATCATTCTACTTTATTATCGTGCCGGGACCGCTTCGCATTTATGATTTCCAGCAGCGGTATAAAGATATTGAGCCGGAAAAAGTTTATGAGGTCTGGGAAGGTATTCACAAGAACTTGGACTATGAAAACGGACAGTGGCGGGATGATGTTCTTGACTATGTTTTTCAGTATGCGCCAAAGCCTGAAAATCTGCCCATTAATGAGAACGGAATGGTAACCGTGTACCGTGGCAGCGGTTCATTATCTCAAGCACCTGAGAGGGCGCTATCGTGGTCAACAAGCCAGCAGAATGCACTTTGGTTTGCAAACCACAACGGTTTCGGTCAGGCGTTGTTCGTTGGCGAAGTCGATCCCAAGGATGTTGTCAATTATCTTGCAGGCTTCCAAAATGAAAATGAAGTAATTGTGCGCAGAGGTGCGGTTAAAAACATACGGGCGGCGAACATGATTCCGATTGAAGAAAAGACGGTGGTAAAACTGTTCACTTCTGCAATCCCCGAGCTTTTAAAGTACGGTCCTTGTGTAAAAGAGTTAGGATATCAATCTGAGGGAATTTTCTCATTTCACGGGCGCTCTCATATTCTGCGTGTTCTGATGTTATCCCTTATCTACTTTTACAACAGCGGTGAAGATTTATCGGAGAGGGATAAAAACATCCTGATATATTTCAGTTTGCTTCATGATGTCGGGAGAGATAATGAGGACCGGGATGACAGTCACGGTCAGAAATCCGTTAAAAAGATTGAGTCTGAAAAGCTATTAATTCCGGGACTTGAACTTAACAAGAAGGACTTGAAGATCGCACATCTGCTGATTCGCTGTCACAGTATTTCTGATGATGAGGGACGGGAAGAAATTATCCGCAGGCGCAAAAAGTTCTCCGGCGAGGACTATTACCGGCTGGTTCGTCTTTTGAATATTACGAAGGACATGGACGGATTGGATCGAGTCCGCTTCAACGGTCTTGACATCAACCAACTTCGAACCGATTACGGGAAACAGCTTCCGCTGATCGCAGGCAGATTGTTATCCGAGAAGCTTGAATGGTTTATATTTGAAAATCAGGGTAAATAAAAGTACCGTGCAGTCATAATCGACTGTACGGCATACATAAAAAAACACCGAAACTGTTAAGCTTCGGTGTGTCTGCGCTCTGAGCTGTCCAAAAAATTAACAAGCAGTCACAGAAAGATTTGGTCTCACTGCGCAAATGGTTAGAAACTCCCTCTATCCGTCCGTCAAGAGTGAACTGTGTGTACAGTCAGCGTTAGAACCTACATAAAACATTCAGAAATATTTGTTTATAAGACGCAATGCATAATATGGCACAAAATAATACGACCGTCAATCATTTTAATGTTGATAAAGGGGTTGACAAATAAGCGTGCATGCATCATTATTCCCAAAAAGCTTGAAAGGAGCACTTTTATGTCCTATTTGGAATTTATGATAAGCAGTCTCGAAAGCAATTTGATGATGCTTCGGGAGGAAATTGCCGGGATGGAGCATTATCCGGAAATTACCGGTACGGTCATTTCAAAATATGTTCGGTGCAGCAGACCGAATTGTTCTGTGTGTGCTGCCGGCTTTTATCACGGTCCCAATTTGTATTATCGGTATTATGAAGACGGCGAACTGAAAGATAAATATCTTGGGAAAAAGCTTCGGGATGAGTACATTCATAAATGTGAGGCTAATAAAAAGTACAATGAGGTTGCAGCCGAAATTAAAAAGACAGAAGCGGAATTTCTGAGGCTTCGCAAACAACTGCAATCAGGAGGTGAGACTGTGTGAAAAAAGAACAGGCGCCATGGGTGAGAATAAAGCGAAAGCAGCAAGCTTCACTTTCATCATATCGGGAAAGGAAAAAATCGCACGCCGGTCCGTTGATCATAATTTTTTTTATTCTTGCAATAACTCTTCTAACAGTACTTCAAGTGCCGGAGCGAATCGGTATGATATCTAAGCCCTCAGTTCAGGAAGCCAGCCCCGCCTTGGAACTAACGGGAATTTACAAACATCTTCTTGCGGAAATTACAGACAGCGAGCAGGATATGGACTGGGACGGTGACGGACTGAAAAACGGTGCGGATCCGTATCCGAGAGAGATTGACGCGGATCGAAACGGAATTTCTGATGGCTATGAAGGCAAAACAATTATTTCAGGTGCTCTGCCAGTCAAATATGAAAATGTAAGGATGGTGGTATCCAATACACAAAGCGGAGTCGTGCGGTTCAGGGGCGATTATTTCTTTTCGGCTTATGCAGGCTGGGCATCATTTGAAAATGTAAGCGGCACTCCATATGTTTACAGAGATAACCGGTGGACGAAAGCAGAGTGTGAATGGATAGACCGACTTTGCTATGTCAACATTCCCGGAAGTTGCAGGCTTAGATTTACGGATAGCGGCAAACCGGATGACAGAGATGTTTTAATTGATGCGGTTTCTGCTAAGTTCGATAACAAACCGGATGACCGTTATTCCATAGCAAATGCACCATTGAGCCAGCTCACACAAATTTACACTTCCATTGATAATGGGAAAACAGTTCAGGTCAGCATCATTACCGATGCAGGCGAACAGATTTTGCTTGTGCATGGCTATGATAAATACGGAAACCTGTTCGTAGCAGAATGCGACTCCCTTGCAGATGCCGGAAAAATCAATATACAGGTTTGCTCTCAGGTGTTCTGGGACGGGAGACAGATTACTATGCGCAGTTGGTTTGAATTTAGATGGGGAGAACTATCCAGCGAGAACGGTGACATTTTTACAAGTTTTTGATACGGATATTGCAAAAATTGTTGACTTTTCACCTATCATAATGTATAATAAAAAAGCAATCAAATGATAGGTGGCGCTTATATGAAAGATTTAATAAAGTTTATTCGTACCGAAGCAAATCTGAGCCAAGAGGATTTTGCTGCGAGTCTCGGTACAACAGTACCATCGATTAACCGATGGGAGAACGGAAAATCTGTCCCGAATAAAATGGCACAAAGGCAGTTGTATCAGTTTTGCCTTGATCGAGGCATTAATATTGCCGGATGGATTGTTAAATCCAAGGAATATGAGCATACTGATGATAGGGTTATTTTATATCATGGCTCCAAGTCCGGTATTGTGGGTGATATAGCACCTATCAGCCGTGAAGAGTGTGATTTCGGTCAGGGCTTTTATATGGGAACAAGCACTCTGCAACCGCTGACCCTTGTTTGCGGTGAAAACAAACCTGTTTTCTACACGGTGGAGCTTGACCTGTCCGACTTAAAGGTTTTAGAGGTCGGAATTGATATGGACTGGGCTATGCTGATAGCATACTACCGCAAGGAAATGGAGTCGGCAAAAGGCACCGAAATTTATGAGAAGTATTCGTGTATGGCAGAGGGGTACGATATCATTACAGGCTATATTGCCAATGACCGCATGTATACCGAACTGTCTCGATTTTTCAATCGTACACTTACAGATGTGGCGTTAATAAATTGTCTTTCCGCATTGGATCTTGGAAGACAGTATGTGGCAATCACTGAAAAGGCGTGCCGTCAGATAAAAATCGTCAATGAAATTCCATTGCAGCCGTTGGAACTTTCCGCTTTGATTGATCTAAGCGCTGCACGCCGAAAGGAAGGCATCGCACTGGCTGAGGAAATCGAGGTTTCCTACCGTAGAGAAGGAAAATTCTTTGACGAGATCCTCGGAGGTAAATGAAAATGAATAAATCACTGCAACTGGCGTTATGCGATACGCAAGGGAAACTTTTTGAACTGTCCGGCACAGTGGGGTATGAATCCGAAAGCTTTGCAAAGGCCTTTATGACAACAGATGTTGCTGCAGATATGGATAAGGACTTCAATCACATCCAATGGGCAGGCAAAAGCTACATTCTTTCCCGAATGGAGGATGAGTGCAAAGAAAGACTAAAAAAAGGTCAAGTTTATGATACGGAAACCTTATATTGGATGGGGTACATTTACCGCTATTGGAATATCTACACAGGAGAGAGTAGCCGTGCTATATACAAGCAAGCCCCTGCAAAGACAATGCGAGCGATGTATCTGATGTATCACACGATGAGTCCTGAAATGGCAATCGACCGCTTGAAAGATACCTACAACTCAAAGAAAACAAAAAAATAAATACAAAATTTACTGCAGACTTGAGAGCTCGTTATCTCAGGTCTGTTTTTTTCTTGCCAAAAGAAGGCGTACTTATCACAGTCCTTTTGCATTTTTGAAAATTAAAAAGGAGGAATCACGATGAGTAAAACTGAAAATGCAAAGAAATCCCGTGGCAAAAGGACTCCGAGTGCTGAAGAAAGATTAAAAGATGCCATTGCGTCCTGCGAGGAAAGGCATAGGCATTGGCATGAACTCTATGAAAACGGCACTTCTGATCCTTTTTGGGCTGACGGTGTCAATCTCAATCTCGTTCACAACCATATCCGCTATTACAACAAAATCATAAAGGAATGCTGTGACGAACTGGGACAGGATTATCCGGAGGTGTATTGCAGAGAAATTCCGCCAAAGGTTGACCGCAGCTACATTGCCCAAAAGGATCGAATTGTCAAGGATGCAAAGACAGCACTTGACAAGCTTACTTCGCACCCGAGTTATCCGGAACTGCTTAGACTGAAGGCAACCCTGAGTCCGCAGCAGCTCGAAAAAATTTTCTATCCCGCTGTGGTTGGGTATGTAACCGGGCTTAGGCATAGCATTGAGAAGAACGACTATATCACTATGCGGCGGTATAGGCGGTACAAGCATTACATTGAATCTTTTGAAAGTTGTTTACAACGAGCCAAAGAGTTGGAGCCTGAATCCTTTCAGCTCAGTATTTTTGACATGATGACAGCGTGAAAGGGGTGAGACGAATGGGAGCCGGCACAATGCAAGTGAAAAATTATCGGACAAAGCGTTGCTATTATCTTGCCCACGATACCGATGAAAAGGTAGGCGGAGATTTTTCGTTCCTGATCCTTCCACTTTATGGTTTTGATGAAGAGCGATTTTTTTATGTAACCAAGCTGGATAATGGGAAATTTGAAGTCGAGGGCGAAGGTTATATCTGCACCGATGTCGATAGCGTCAAGCGGCATCTTCAAACAAACCGCAAGGAACTGCAGGACAAATCGATATGGTACTATCATCTTGACAAGAACAGAAAAATTGTGAAAAAGGAGAATGGAAATGAAATTTAACGTAGAAGCAACGCTTTTCAGCGAAAAGAATATGCTGTTTACTCTGAAGGATGGTGAACACCACGCGGATCGTTGCATTGGTCACGTTCGTGGCGATTTCGGTTCGAATGGCAATGAATTTCATCATACTTGGTGGCCTCAACATGAAGAATTGAACACGGATGAATTCAAAACGGAACTGACACAGGTGGTTAATGAATTGCGGAGCGATTCCTGCGGACTTCTCAAAAGCCGTAAGTCGATGCAATCTTTCTGCTGTGACCACGCCCGTGCGAAGCTGCTGGGACATTGGAATTCCGAAACCTATGGTTTCAAGATTTGTACTGAGAAGTATATGTATTATATCAAGGCATTTTACGGCACCGGAGACTATAACTTTTATATCAACTGCTTTGTACGTGATCGGGAACTTGAAAAGCGCTGTGATGAGTTGGATGTACTCAATGGAATATTCAGTGCAATGAAAATGGATGATATTGAGGTTTGGTTTGATGGCAGCAATGTTCTTCACGCCAAAGATGAAGACGGCACTCATTGGATCGGCAGGGAGGTTTATCGGTTTATTACCGAGGAATGCCTTTGCTTCAAATCCGAAACGGAACTTGTAGACGGCATGTATATTAAGCCTGAATTACTGGAGCGTTATATTGCTCTTTCTGTGGCCAACGGTGTAGCACCGAAAAAGGTAAATGATACTGAAACTGAAACGGAGAATAATGAAAATGATTGAAACTCAAATTTGGAATAAGATTCCCAATCAACCGGGTAAGGTGGAGTATGCCGGGCAAAGAAAGATTGGTGAGGTGTTCAAGGACCTTTGCGAATTTCTGAAAGCAGAAAACATCTATCCCGAGGAGTATTTTCTGCTAAGCCACAAACTCAATGAAGAGGACGATTTTCCTGAGTGCGATGTAGAGTGCTATGCACAGTGGGGCGGAAATGAAGGTATTTACCTTGAGGTGATTTTGATTACCTATAACAGGGAAACAGGCACAAAACGTATTTCCTTTGCAACAGGAAAGTCGCTATCCGAAACAAGTGCTGCCTATGACCGTATGCAATACATTGCCGGTCGGATTTACAAGGCTTTCTGTGGCGAGAAATTCGTTCCACTCAGATATATGATTTTGTCTGGCGGGAAGAAAAAGGAGATCACTTATGACAAGTTGATTGCAAAATTGGAGGCAGAGTGTGCTTCCTTTATGCGTATGGAGCTGCTTCATAAACAGACTAAGTTAGCTGATGTTTCCCGTAAGCTTGGTATGATGCTCTCTATTTTGAGCACGATCAAGGAACCGGCAAACTATGCTGATTTGACAGCGGATAAGATTGAGGAACTGTATTGCACCGAAAACATCCTGGAACGAATTTTCAATATATGCAACCGGATATCCGAGGCAGACAATTTTGAAATAGCAGATCTTATCGCGTCTGTTCCTACGCTTTTGCAAGAGCATTCAGAGCAAGCGGTAGATGAATCGGAGCCAAAGGAAAATCTCTATTACGGATTTACGCACTTCAGCAGAATGTCCTATAAGGATGCGATGCCGTCTGATGTGAAAGACATGATTACCTTTGGTCTGTATGTAAGAAATGGTGGCTGTGTTTCAGAAGTATCGGTGCGCTGGGAAAATCTTTCAGGCAAGCTGTGTCCATACTTCCGTATTTTTGATGATGGGATTAAGGCGGCATTTTCGACAAGGTTTCTGGCTGTGGTGGATAAACTTCGCAGTATGGGAAGCTTTACCCCGAACCAAATGGCAGAGGTGCTGATTTCACAGGGCTTCGAGGACTGTTCAGATGAACCGCTTATTGACAAAAACAATGTTGTCACAATTACGCCTATGTATAGGGATGAGTTTAGTTCTTTGTGTGAGCGTGTAGAAAAAGAAGAAAGTGAGATGAATAAGCATGAGTGAATATGTTATAGCAAAGTATTTGAGACTGTCTCTTGAAGATGGTGATCTTGATCCGTTGGAAAAGGATGAGAGCAACAGTATATCAAATCAGCGCAAGCTTCTTGATAACTATATTAATGAAAAACTTGGTGAATGCAAAGCAAAGATTCTTGAATTTGTCGATGACGGAAAAAGCGGTACAAACTTTGACCGTCCGGCAGTTACCAAGCTTTTGAATATGGCAAAGGCGGGAAAGGTCAACTGTATTATTGTCAAGGATTTTTCCCGTTGGGGGAGGAACTATATCGCAGTCGGAGATTATTTAGAGCAAATCTTTCCGTTCCTGCAAATACGCTTCATTGCAGTCAATGATGACTATGACAGCGATAAACTGCAGTACGGGTCAGCCGGAATGGTTGATGTTGGGTTCAAGAACATAATGCATGATCTGTATAGCAAGGAATTGTCCCAAAAGCTCAAACTAACAAAGCGGCAATTATTTGCAGCGGGAAAATATCATAGCAGTTTTTCGTTTTATGGATATTTAAAATCTCCGAAAGAAAAATACAAGCTGGTTATTGATAACGAAACAGCGAATGTTGTCCGCAAGATATTCAAGTGGGCTGAACGCGGGATGAAAACAATGCAGATTGCGAAGAAGCTGAATGATAAGAATATACCTACTCCGATGATGTCCCTTACCCGGCAAAAGAACTTTAAGTGGTTTTTGGAAAGTGATAATCACGGAAAAATGTGGACATCAAGTGCTGTTATGAGAATTTTGAAGGATGAGCGTTATACGGGAAAGTGCATCTATGGAAAAACGAAGGTCGCCGGAATTGGGTCTAAAAAATGTATTCCACAACCGCCTGATCAATGGATAATTGTGCCGAACGTGTTTCCGGTTATTGTTTCTCAGGAACGGTATGATCGTGTACAGCCTAAACTGAAAAAACATATCAAGCAGAATAAGCATAAAAACAATCGGTTGTTTATCGGGAATATTCGCTGTGGTCATTGTGGCTATGCGCTTGCATATCATCCTGCAGAGTTTTCCTATTATCAGTGTCACACTCATGTCGTATCCGATTCGGTGTGTTATGGAAACCGCATACTTGAAAGTGAATTGGCAGAGATTGTTTTATCGACAGCTAAGAAATATGCTCAAGCGGTAATTGAACACATAACGGAGATTGATAAGAAACACAAGGCAGAGCAATGCTGCTTTGAAGAGACTGAGCAGCGGATCTTTCATTTGAAGAAAATGGAAGCAAAGCTCTTAGCAAAAAACAATGAACTCTTTGAAATGCTGATGGACGAAAAAATCGATGATGCAAATTACCGTAAACAGACTGGTCTCAACGCAGAAAAACTCAGGGAATACAGAATGGAGCTGGACGAACTTCTCGCAAAGGCGGAAAGTGTGAAACCGTCCGAAAGCAGAAGTGAAGAGACAAAATTACTGACAAAACTGCTTGAGGTCGAAACGCTCAGTAAGGAACTTATTGACTGTCTTGTTAAATCGGTTGAGGTCTATTGCGGCGGAAAAATCAATATCTCGTGGAAATTTTCAAATTTCTGTGATATAATGAATGATGAAGACGAACAGGATATTAAAAAGAGCTTTGACACGGAAATATCTAATCGTGTTTGGCTTTATTACTGTTCAGCCGATGGCTGGGATAAATTAAATGAAGCCCGCCGGAAGACAGTGACCCTTGCGGAGAAGAAAGGCTGGACTGTTATCGGTGAATCTTTCGACAATGCCGGTTTGAGTATAACGGCGTCAGGATTCAAAGAAATGCAGCGAGCGGTTCGTCAGGGAAGAGTTGATAATGTTATTGTTACATCCTTTAACGATGTATCAACACGGACAAAAGCATATCAGAGATTTGAACAAGCAGTTTTAAAACGAAAGGTCAAACTCTACGATGCAGATGACAACCTCATAATTGGCTAAAAAAGAAAGAGACTGGGATATCAATAGACCAGTCTCATACATATAGAAAAAGCATTATAAATCTATTATTTTGTAAAAGAAAGTTAGCGCTAAAACAGCCCATAGGATTTTGGTACTAACATATCACACAGCTATGACCCGAACGTCGGTCGGTTCCTCAGCCCGGACAATGCAAATCTGTTGCTTGCCTCACCAAGGGCATTGACAGATAAAAATTTGTATGCTTATTGCGATAATAATCCGGTAATGCGAATTGATCGCGGTGGGGAATTTTGGGATACCATTTTTGATGTTGTTTCGCTTGTTGTGAGTGTGGTGGATGTCGTTAAAAATCCCACAGATCCAATGGCTTGGGCAGGGTTGGCGGCAGATGCGGTCTGTCTTGTAACGCCCGGTTTGACTGGTGGAGGTACAATTGTTAAAGCCACATCTAAAGCTGATGATATTATTGATGTTGTTCAGACCACGAAAAAAGTGGATAAAGTTTCAGAGGTGGTAAAACATACAGATAAAATACATGGGAATTCATTGAAATCAACAAAAGAAACAATAGGCTATGCGTTGAGAAAGAGAGATAGTGGTGAAATTATGAAATATGGGGAAACCACTCGTGGAACAAAACGCTATACACAAAAGTTCTACAGAGAAAATGATGTTTATATGGAACCAATGGCAAAAGGTACGAAGTATGAAATGCATTATTGGCAACATGAACGAATTCAAACTTTTTTTAACAAATATGGACATTTGCCTCCGATGAACAAATCTTTTTGGTAAAAGGGTGTAAACATATGCAGTTATTTTTGTCAATTGAAGCGCAACATGCGAATGAGATTGGATTGTTTGATATATTTAAAAACGTAAACAGTCAACTACATTTTGTGACAGATAAAAATGCGGGATTAGAAGAAAAAGATAATTATGGAACAGAATTTCGTATAGTTTCTGTAATACCAACTTGCGTAGACGAACAATTTTGGAAAGCGTTAGGTTGGAAAGAACGTCATCAAATTTGGAGGAAAAAGAAAGAAGCGGACATTCGCCTTCGAATGGATTACGATCGATTTATCAGCGAAACGCCGGAAAACAAAAAATTGATGTATGTTGATATTATAATAAGGTCAATAAAATTTTTAGTTGAACGTTCAAAGGGAGATTTTCGAGGAGAGGCACTTATTAAGGATATTTTAGAAGCTGTTCAAGTAACACAATTGCAGCTGAATGAATTAAACAATGTATGTACAAATACGCAATAAACATAGTTGAACTGAACGTTAAATAATGCATAAAAAGAGTTGTGATGTAGCAAAGGCGCAGTCATCGGGATGGAGTACAACGGGACGAAATACTGGTACGACAAGAACCTGCTGGGGGATGTGGTTGGGATCCGGAATGCATCGGGTACGCTTGTTGCGCAGTATGTGTACGACGCGTGGGGGAACCACCGGCAAATCACCGACGGCAGCGGGAACGATGTGTCCGACAACCCGAACCATATCGCCAATATCAATCCGTTCCGTTTTCGTGCTTACTATTATGATACAGAGACGGGATGGTACTACCTCAACGCACGATACTACGACCCGAACGTCGGCCGGTTCCTCAGCCCGGACACGATCCTCGGCGCCAACGGCGGTCTGCTGGGGTACAATCTGTATGCCTATTGCAATAACAATCCCGTTATGTTTTCGGATCCTAATGGTGAGTTTTTCTTTACAGCTATTATTGTTGGGGCAATAGTTGGCGCAACAATAGGAGGTGTTGTTGGAGGTGTAATTACATATAACTCATCGAAAGAAAGTGGTCAAACAGGAACTAGCGATTTCAACATTGGTAGGTGTGGGTAAAGGTGCGTTGATTGGCGCAACTGGTGGTGCTTTGGTTGGCGGAACTGTTGCTGTAGCAGCAACATATGGTGCAGGTTCAGTTGCAGGAACTGCAATGATAACAGGCACGTTAAATATTGCGGCTCGCACTGTAGAAGTGACTGCATTACAAACAAAAAAGAGTTATAGCGAGGAAAAAAGTGGGTGGGAAATTGCAAAAGATAATTTAAACGCTGTATTTAATAATAGCGAACAAATTCTATTTCCTGCTGTGACGAAAGGCTCATCTACAGGAGCGTCGTATTTATATAATGATGTGTCAAAACATCGGGTTGTTCCGCTTGAAGTTGATGAATATTTAGGCGCATCCAAAAAGAAGATTCTTCCAACAATAGCAACAACTTCTTACTCATGGGCTCATGCTGCATTTTCAATATTTCATAATGATCCATTGGCACGAGCTATTGAAAGGGGGTATGTTTTAGAATGATAAACTTTTGGAAGATTATTTTATATATAATTTGCATTATTTCCTTTATGGGCGCATTGTTTTTTTTAATATTTGGTGTCTATGAATTCTTTGAAGGAACTAAAAAAGCAGAAAAAATTCTAAGTAAGTTGCCATTCTCAATAAGCTATAGAGGAGTTTTGGTTTTGGAAATTATATTTTTTGTGGTTTTTGCCGCATCTTATATTTTGCTGAAAAAAACATATAGTTTGATGTAAAAAATCCTGCATTCCCTTCAAACGCGGAAGGGATATTCTTCGAATACAACGCAGACGGGAAACGTACAGAGAAAACCTACGCGGAGAGAGCGGGGGAAGTGCCGGTATATACGGAT
>ERZ827492.2658-NODE-2658-length-12231-cov-4.181505_pt1 | contig 12231 bp, 8 predicted proteins | sample MGYA00519704_ERZ827492 | MGnify/ENA primary metagenome ERZ827492 (study PRJEB31778, sample SAMEA3449325) | human gut metagenome | biome: human gut; feature: human-associated habitat; material: faeces | place: United Kingdom | collected 2010/2012 ...
TGGCTCTTTTGCCGTTTTCTTGTTTCAGCCGGAGCCGCCGGAAGGAAGAACGGATGAAACAAGAAAACGGCAAAAGAGCCATGACCGCCGGACTGCGGCGGACGATGGTGATCTTCGTGCTGGATATGCTGTGCATCGCCGGGTCCTTTTTCCTGGCGCTGTGGATGCGGTTTGAGTTCCGTCTGGGGGCCATCCCTCAGATGTACCTCAACGAGTATTTGAAGATCATCGGGCCGTGGATCGTCATCTGTCTGGTGGTGTTCCAGCTATTCCGGCTGTATAACAGCATCTGGAGCTTTGTCAGCATCGACGAGCTGTTCCGCATCATTCTGGCCTATGGCGTGCTGCTGGCAGCCGGACTGGCCTATGTGCTGATCCTGAAGATCGATATGCCCCGCTCCTTCTACTTTGCGGGCTTTATCATGAGCTTCATGTCCACCACGGCGCTGCGGTTCTCCTACCGATTCATGCGCCAGCTGATGGCGGGGATCAGCACGGAGAAAAGCGAGCGGGACCGCATTCTGATGATCGGCGCCGGTGAGGCCGGACGCCAGCTGATCCGGGAGATCAATTCCAATCCCCGGCTGGGCAGCCGGGTGGTGTGCATCATCGACGACAACCCCAGCAAGCGCCGCCGGTATCTGGACGGTGTGGAGATCGCCGGCGGGCGGCAGGAGATCCCCGATGCGGTGAAGAAGTACCAGGTCAATAAGATCATCTTCGCCATCCCCACCTGCGACGGACAGGACCGCAAGGAGATTCTGGACATCTGCAGCAAGACCGGCTGCCGGGTGCAGGCGGTGCCGGGGATGTTCCAGCTGGTCAACGGCGAGGTCAGTGTCAGCAAGCTCCGGGACGTGGAGCTGCAGGATCTGCTGGGCCGTGACCCTATTCAGGTGAATCTGGAGGAGATCTGCCGGTATATCTCCGGCAAGGTGGTGATGGTCACCGGCGGCGGTGGTTCCATCGGCAGCGAGCTGTGCCGCCAGATCGCCAAAAGCAACCCCGAACAGCTGATCATCTTCGATATTTATGAGAACAATGCCTACGATATCCAGATGGAGCTGCGCCACACCCATCCGGAGCTGAATCTGGAGGTGCTCATCGGCTCCGTGCGGGACATGGGCCGTCTGGACGATGTCATGGCCAAGTACCGGCCGGAGCTGGTGTTCCACGCCGCCGCCCACAAGCACGTCCCCCTGATGGAGGACAGCCCCAACGAGGCCATCAAGAACAACGTCTTCGGCACCTATAAAATGGCCATGGCCTCGGTGAAGTACGGCGTGAAGAAGTTCGTGCTGATCTCCACGGATAAGGCGGTGAACCCCACCAACATCATGGGCGCCTCTAAGCGCCTGTGCGAGATGGTGGTGCAGATGATGAACCGCCGCAGCCCCAATACAGACTTCGTGGCGGTGCGCTTCGGCAACGTGCTGGGCAGCAACGGCAGCGTCATCCCCCTGTTCAAAAAGCAGATCGCTGAGGGCGGCCCGGTAACGGTGACGCACCCGGAGATCACCCGCTTCTTTATGACCATCCCCGAAGCGGTGTCGCTGGTGCTGCAGGCGGGATACTACGCCAAGGGCGGCGAGATATTCATTCTGGATATGGGCCAGCCGGTGAAGATCGACACCATGGCCCGCAACCTTATCCGCCTGTCCGGTCATGAGCCGGATGTGGATATCAAGATAGTCTACACGGGCCTGCGCCCCGGCGAGAAGCTGTATGAGGAGATCCTCATGGCGGAGGAGGGCCTGCAGGAGACCTCCAACAAGCTGATCCACATCGGAAAGCCCATCGTCATGGACGACGAGGAGTTCTGCCACCAGTTGGATCGGCTGGAGAAGGCCTGTGAGGAGGAGACGGAGGACATGAAGGACATCGTGGCCTCGGTGGTCCCCACCTATCGCCGCAAGAAATAATTCTGTAATAACAAAAGCCTTTCAAGGACAACGGTAAGAATAAGAGCAGCCCCGACGGAATTTTCCGCCGGGGCTGCTCTTTCACTGCCGGGAGACTGCTCTGTAAGGCTGCTCTGAGAGACTTCCCTTCCGCCGGGACGGTTTTGTGACGTTTTTGTAATGAAACCTGTCACCGAAACGTCACCTTCGTGTGGTATACTGGACACCAGAAAGTCAAGGAGGGACACGACTATGGAACTGATGCAGATCCAGCATCTCAGTAAGGTATACGGACAGGGTGAAAATCAGGTGCGGGCGGTGGACGACATTTCCTTCACCGTGGAGAAGGGGGAGTTCTTGGCCATCATCGGCCCCTCCGGCTCCGGTAAATCCACTCTGCTGCACATTTTGGGCGGTGTTGACCGCCCCACCTCCGGCAAGGTCTTTGTGGATGGGCAGGATGTCTACGCCCAGAACGAGGATCAGCTGGCCATTTTCCGCCGCCGGCAGGTGGGGCTCATTTACCAGTTTTATAACCTGATCCCCGTGCTGAACGTGGTGGAGAACATGACCCTGCCGGTGCTGATGGACGGGCGACAGGTGAATCAGGAGCGGCTGGAGGAGCTGCTGGACGTGCTGGGTCTGCGGGGTCGGGAGAAGTACCTGCCCAATCAGCTCTCCGGCGGCCAGCAGCAGCGGGTGTCCATCGGTCGGGCGCTGATGAACGCCCCGGCGGTGGTGCTGGCGGATGAGCCCACCGGCAATCTCGACAGCAAGAACAGCCAGGAGATCGTGGAGCTGCTGAAGATGTCCAACAAGAAGTACGGCCAGACGCTGGTCATCATCACCCACGACGAGAACATCGCCCTGCAGGCCCACCGGGTCATTGCCATCGAGGATGGCCGCATCACACGGGATGAGCGCATCCGGGAGGTGCTGGAATGAACGTCTTTCACCGCTACACCCGGCAGGCCCTGCGGGAAAACCGCTCCCGGACGTGGGTGACCATCGTGGGCATCATCCTGTCGGTGGCCCTGTTCACCGCCGTGACGGAGGGTGCTTACAGCGGCGTGCGGTATCTCATAGGGGCCGCCGAGTACACCGTAGGCCGGTTCCACGGCTGCTACCAGAACCTCACGGAGCAGCAGGCAACGCAGCTGAGCCGTGATGAAAAGGAGATCACGGAGCAGTCTGCGTGGCAGCTGGTGGGCTGGGGGCAGGTAGGGGCGGACAATGCTTATAAGCCCTATCTGCGGATCATGTCCATGGACCCCGACCTGCCGGACCTTCTCTCCATCCGCCTGACCCAAGGCCGCCTGCCGGAGAAGGCCGGGGAGATCCTCCTGCCGGAGCATCTGTGGTCCAACGGCAGCGTCCGCCATGCGCTGGGAGACACCATGGAACTGGAATTGGGCCACCGGACGCTGGACGGGGAGGAACTGACGGCCGATGACCCCTATACGAAGGGGGAGACGCTGACAGATACCACGTCCCACACCTACACCGTGGTGGGCTTTTACCAGCGGCTGGATATGACGACGGAGCCCTTCTCCTGCCCCGGCTATACTGCCCTGACCTGTCAGGAGCAGGGCTATCAGACGGATGAATTTTTCCGGGTGGCCCATCCCAGCCGCTTTTACAGCTATATGGAGGGAAACAACGAGAAATATCCGGGGTTGGGGTGGTTTTCCAACTCCGACCTGCTGAATTACTACGGTGCCACCACCTTCTTCTCCGTGAACCGGATGATCTACAGCTTTGCGGTGATCCTGCTGCTGATGATCTCCTTCGGCTCGGTGTCGCTGATCTATAACTCCTTCTCCATCTCCGTGGCGGAGCGGACCCGTCAGTTCGGTATCCTGAAATCCATCGGCGCCACCCGCAAGCAGATTCGGGACAGTGTCCTCTATGAGGCACTGGTGCTGTGCGCCGTGGGGATTCCACTGGGTCTGCTGGTGGGCTGTCTGGGCATCGGCATCACTCTGTACTGTCTGCGGGACAGCTTCGGATTCCTGATGGGGGAGAGCGGCAACGCCCTGCAAATGCACTTTGTGCTCAACGGCTGGGCACTGCTGGCGGCGGCGGGCATCGGCCTTGTGACGGCCATCATCTCGGCGTGGATCCCCGCCAAGCGTGCCGTGCGGGTGTCGCCGGTGGAGGCCATCCGCCAGACCAAGGACGTGAAGCTCCGGGGTCGGGAGGTCAGGACATCCCGCCTGACGGAAAAGCTCTTCGGTTTCTCCGGGATGTTGGCCGCCAAGAACTTCAAGCGCAACCGCAAGCGCTATCGCTCCACGGTGGTAGGACTGTTCCTCAGCGTGACGCTGTTCATCTCCGCCTCCTCCTTCTGCGCCTATCTGACGGACGCCGTAGACCAACTGGGGGGCAACAGCACACTGGGCGTGCAGCTGTATTACAGCGAGGCCCTGCCGGAGGGCGTGACGCCGGAGCAGCGGCTGGGACAGCTGGCCGCCGCCGACGGCGTGGAATCGGGCTTCTACACCGCCGACAGCTACGCCAGCCTGCACTTTGCCAAGGAGGACATGGATCCGGACTACTGGAAGGACACCGGGCTGGAGGGAGACCGCAGCGCCGCCATGTACTTCCTCCGGGATGAGGATTTCCGGCAGCTGCTGCGGGACAACGGCCTGCCGGAGAAGGATTACTTCCGTCCCGATGCACCTCAGGCGGTGGCGTGGGATATGCTGGACATCTGGCGCAGCACCGAGGGCAGTAAGTACAATAAGCTCTACCATTACCACCTGCTGAACGGCAGCAGCCTGCCCATCACTGGAACGGAGAGCAGCTATCAGCCCATGGATGGCTGGTTCACCACGGGCGACCGCATCACACGGGACGGTACGGAATATGTGCTGTACTATCCGGAGGACTATATAGACGATTACTATACCGCCCGCAGCGAGGGGGAGACCCCGGACGAGAGCCGGGCACAGGCGGTGCCGGCATCGGAGACCGTCCTCACCCGGAGCTATACCGTGGGCGCTATTTTGAAGAAGGCTCCCGACTTCCTGGGTACCGGCGACCTGTATCTGCTGTACCCGTACAGTATGTATGAGGCCGTCACCGGGCAGGCCCCTGCCGCCGACGCCTTCTGGTTCAGGAGCAGCGACCACGCCGCCTCCTACGAGAGCATGGGGCAGATCCTGATGGAACTGGGCAACAGCCGCTCTGATCTGGAAGATCTGGCCGCCAACGGTGAGAGCCAGCGGGCCATGGTGACGGTGGTGAACGTGTTTTCCTACGGCTTCATCATCCTCATCTCCCTGATCTCCATGACCAACGTGTTTAACACCATCTCCACCTCCATCGCTCTGCGCCGCCGGGAGTTCGCCATGCTGCGATCCGTGGGACTGACCCAGCGGGGCTTTGCCCGGATGATGGACTACGAGTGCATCATCTACGGCGCACGGGCGCTGCTGTGGGGCCTGCCGGTATCGGTGCTGGTGACCTATGGCATCTATCGCAGCGTGGCCCAGAGCATCGCCGCCCAGTTCTACATCCCGTGGTACAGCGTGGCCATCGCCGTGGGCAGCGTGTTCGTGGTGGTGTTCGCCACCATGCTCTATGCCACCCGGAAGATCCGCAGTGAAAACCCCATTGAGGCGCTGAAGCAGGAGAACCTGTAAGGCCCGTCTCGCAAGCCGAAGAAACAGCAGCCCCGGCAGAACTGCCGGGGCTGCTGTGATAAGCTTGCTGCATGGCCTGAGGCAGGGCCGGATACCGGTGCGCCGGGCCAAAAGGGATTGACAGACGGCGGCCGGGAGGCTATCATGAGGGCAGAAAGAAAAGGAGGGCCGCCATGTCACAGGTCACCAAGCGGGCGCTGGAGGCGTCACTGAAGCATCTGCTGCTGCAAAAGCCGCTGAACAAGATCACCATCAATGATATTGCGGAGGACTGCGGCATCAACCGCATGACCTTTTACTACCATTTCAAGGATATCTACGATCTGGTGGAGTGGAGCTGTCAGGAGGACGCCAGCCGGGCGTTGGCGGGGAAAAAGACCTATGAGACGTGGCAGCAGGGCTTTTTGCAGATCCTTCAGGCGGTGCTGGACAACAAGCCCTTCATCCTGAACGTCTATCGCTCCGTCAGTCGGGAGCAGGTGGAGAACTACCTGTACCGGGTCACCTATGACCTGCTGGAGAGTGTGGTGGAGGAGGAAGCTCAGGGGATGTCCGTGCGGCAGGAGGACAAGGAACTCATCGCCACTCTCTATAAATATCTGTTCGTGGGACTGATGCTGGACTGGATCAAAGGGGACATGAAGGGCGACCCACAGGTCATGGTGCAGAAGCTGGAGTTGGTGCTCCACGGCAATGTGGTGGCCGCCCTGCAACGGATGCGGACGGACAAGCCTGCATCAAACGGAGCGGAATGATAAAAAACTGAACACCTCCCATCCCGGTGATAAAAAACTTATCACCGGGATTTTTCTGTTTATTGAACAAATCGTGCCTGAGTTGTATATTATCCTCATCAAAGGAAAACATACCGGCGAGGACGCCGCTGCTCCCCATGCGAGTGCTGAGAAGGGGACGGGCGGCGCAGCGGTCAACAGAAAGGAGCGCATTTCTATGTATTATTCCAGTGGTAACTATGAGGCCTTTGCCCATCCCAAAAAGCCGGAGGGCGTGGACAACAAATCCGCCTACATCGTGGGCAGCGGTCTGGCTGCGCTGACTGCCGCCTGCTATCTGGTGCGTGACGGCCAGATGAAGGGCGAGCGGGTTCACATTCTGGAGAAGGGTCCCACTGCCGGCGGCGCCTGCGACGGCTGGAAGTTCGAGAACATCGGCTATGTCATGCGGGGCGGCCGTGAGATGGACAACCACTTCGAGGTCATGTGGGATCTGTTCCACTCCATCCCCTCCATTGAGACGGAGGGTGTCAGCGTGCTGGACGAGTACTACTGGCTCAACAAGGCCGACCCCAATTACTCCCTGTGCCGGGCCACGGTGAACCGTGGCGAGGACGCCCATACCGACGGCAAGTTCGACATCTCCGACAAGGGCGCCATGGAAATCATGAAGCTGTTCTTCACCCCCAACGAGGAGCTGCAGGACAAGCGCATCAGCGACTTCTTCGACGATGAGGTGTTCGGCAGCAACTTCTGGCTGTACTGGCGCACCATGTTCGCCTTCGAGAACTGGCACAGCGCTCTGGAGATGAAGCTGTATATCCAGCGCTATATCCATCACATCGGCGGCCTGCCCGACTTCACCGCCCTGCGCTTTACCAAATACAACCAGTATGAGTCCATGATCCTGCCCATGGTGAAGTATCTGGAGGGCTTCGGCGTCCAGTTCCACTTCGGTGTGCAGGTGACCAACGTGGAGTTTGACTGCACCGCCGATCGGAAGGTGGCCAAGCGCATCGACGTCCTCCGGGACGGCAAAAGCGAGGCCATCGATCTGACGGAGAACGATCTGGTGTTCATCACCAACGGCGGCTGCGTAGAGAACTCCTCCATGGGCAGCCAGAATACACCCGCCCCCTACAACACCGAGATCAAGGAGGGCGGCGGCTGGGATATGTGGCGCAAGATCGCCGCTCAGGATCCCTCCTTCGGCCATCCGGACAAGTTCTGCTATGATCCGGAGCAGACCAACTGGATGAGCGCCACGGTGGAGACGCTGGATCAGCGCATCATCCCCTATATCAAGAATATCTGCAAGCGGGATCCCTTCACCGGTAAGGTGGTCACCGGCGGTATCGTCACTGTGAAGGACTCCAGCTGGCTCATGAGCTGGACCATCAACCGCCAGCCCCAGTTCCGCCAGCAGCCCAAGGATCACTGCTTGGTGTGGGTGTATGCCCTGTTCACCGACAAGCCCGGTGACTATGTGAAAAAGCCTATGCGGGAGTGTACCGGTAAGGAGATCTGCATGGAGTGGCTGTATCACATCGGTGTGCCGGAGAGTGAGATCGAGGACATGGCCGCCAATAGCGCCAACACCGTCCCTGTGATGATGCCCTATATCGATGCCTTCTTCATGCCCCGTGCCTACGGCGATCGGCCCAAGGTCGTACCCGACGGCGCTGTGAACTTCGCCTTCCTGGGCCAGTTTGCCGAGACGCCCCGTGACACCATCTTCACCACGGAGTACTCCATGCGGACCGGTATGGAGGCCGTGTACACCCTGCTGAACGTGGATCGTGGCGTGCCGGAGGTCTGGGGCAGCGTATATGATGTCCGGGATCTGCTGGATGCCACCGTGAAGCTGCGGGACGGCAAGAAACCCATCGATATGGAGCTGAATCTGGTGGAAAAGATGGTTCTGAAGAAGGCCCTCAGCAAGATCCACGGCACCGATATCGAGAAGCTGCTGAAGGAGTATCAGGTCATCTGAGGCCCGTTGGGTCGGCTGCTGCGGCAGTCGATGACCTTCTGAAAACAGAAAAAGGAGAGGCCATGTCACAGCCCTATAAGGCGGTAATTTCAAAATACGGAAAGTGACATTCGCAACGGCAAGCAATAAGACTCTGGCTCACAAGGTCGGAGCCTTATTGTTTTCTGCCTGTAATATATCGCATCTTTGTGCCTCGGCAGCTTTCTGCGTATCATGAAAGCGTCAGGAGGTGTCGGACAATGAGAAAACAGAACTATCACATTCCATGAACGGACCTTCCTTCCTGTGACTTGGCAGTTAGGGGAATTTGACCATCGGGTAAAATGCTTGGTTAGAATGGGCGAACCGATATCCCTTGGAAAAGCCACACCGCTGCGGCCTTCGCCTTTTAAAACAGCTCCCGGCAGGCCCCGTGAACCAGCAGGGAGAGGACCTGCGGATACAGCTGACCGATCTGATCCTGGTGGGAGACCGTCAGGATCAGGCCCCGGACGGCGGCGGCCAGATTGGTGCCGTCACGGGGACACAGGCCGCTCTCCTCCGGCAGCGCCCGGATGTGTCCCTCATTGTCATGGTAGTGGGTGGAGAGGATGTCCTGCGGCAGACGGCGCAGCAGGGACTCGGCGTCGTTTTCGATGAACACCAGCGCCCGTGTCTCCGACAGCCAGCGGCAGGCCGTCAGAATGGCCGCCGCCGCACGCTCTGCCGGGGGCAGGGCGGCGTTTCCCTGTAAGGAGTGCTGAGCCACGGCGAAGCCCTCGGTGTGGATATCCTCCAGCACCACGAAAAAGAGAAACTCCTTGGAGTCGAAGAATTTGTAGGCGGTAAAAATAACGGATTCCCATTTTGTTTTCGGCATAGAACTGCCCTCCTGCGCTCGTTGGGGCTGCTCTCAGATCCCGGAGCGCAAAAAAGAAATGCCCCTTCGCCGTCCGACATTGGCAGAGTGACATTTATGATCTCACATTCTCTATGGGATACCCGGTCAGGTCCGCCGGATACATTTTTACTATAACCGAAGTATGATCCATCTGGCAAGCATTTTCCCCAAAGAACTTTTTTTCGGCCAAGAGAAGGAATACTTCGACTTGACGCAGGGCGACTTTTGTATTATGGTAGGCTTACCATTGCTGTCAGGCGTGGTTGCCCCTATCCATTGGCGATATCGATGGAGGTACCAAAAATGGACGTTTACAGGACAGAGTTCGTGTCAGCGATGGGTGAGAAAAGTGTCCGGTTCGTGTCAGAAATCGGCCAGATCGGGGGAGACTTTGTTGTGACCGTTTCACCGCACCTGCTGCCAAGAGCATTTCGGCAGCAGAGAACACTTTAACAGTGAAGGATATTTTTAGTAAGGAGGATTTTCCATGCCTACCATCAAAACCGGCATCCGCTTCTCCAAAAAGCAGCCGCTGAGCGAGCAGGAGCTGCGGCAGCTTCACGCCTACTGGCGGGCTGCCAACTACCTGACGGCCTGCCAGCTGTATCTGATGGATAACCCCCTCCTGGAGCGCCCGCTGGTCAAAAGCGACCTCAAGCAGACCATCGTGGGACACTGGGGGACCTGCCCCGGCCAGAACTTCATCTATACCCATCTGGACCGGGTCATCAAGCGCAACGATCTGGATATGATCTATCTCTCCGGTCCCGGCCACGGCGGCAACGCCATGGTGGCGCAGGATTGGCTGGACGGCAGCTACACGGAGATCTATCCCAATATCACCCGGGACAAAGAGGGTATGCAGAAGCTCTTCAAGCGTTTCTCCTTCCCCGGCGGCATTCCCAGCCATGTGGCGCCGGAGACCCCCGGCTCCATCCATGAGGGCGGCGAGCTGGGCTACTCGTTGGCCCACGCCTTCGGCGCCGTGGCGGATAACCCCGATCTGATCGCTGCCTGTGTGGTGGGCGACGGCGAGGCGGAGACCGGCCCGCTGGCCACCTCGTGGCACGGCAACAAGTTTGTCAACCCCATCACCGACGGCGCTGTGCTGCCCATTCTGCACCTCAATGGTTTTAAGATCGCCAATCCTACCATCTTCTCCCGCATGAGCCATGAGGAGGTGGAGTGCTTCTTCCGTGGCTGCGGCTGGGAGCCGTACTTTGTGGAGGGCGACGACCCCATGGTCATGCACCAGCAGATGGCGGCGGCGCTGGACCGGGCCATCCGGGAGATCAAGCGCATCCAGCGGGAGGCCCGCAAGACCGGCGAGGCCAAGCGGCCCCGCTGGCCCATGATCGTGCTGCGCACCCCCAAGGGCTGGACCGGCCCCAAGGAGGTGGACGGGCTGCCGGTGGAGAACTGCTGGCGAGCCCATCAGGTGCCTATCTCCATGGGGACAGACACCGACCGGCACCTCGCCCAGCTGGAGACGTGGCTGCGCTCTTATAAGCCGGAGGAGCTCTTTAACCCCGATGGTACGCCGGTGGAGCTCATCGCATCCTTCCCGCCCACGGGCCGCCGCCGTATGGGCGCTAATCCTCATGCCAACGGCGGACTGCTGCTGCGTGACCTGCGGACCCCCGATTTCCGGGACTACGCCGTGGATGTCAAGGCCCCCGGCGCCGTGGAGGCGCAGGATATGTATGTGCTGGGTACCTACGTCCGGGACGTGATGAAGCTGAACATGGAGTCCCGCAACTTCCGCATCTTTGCCCCCGACGAGACGGCCTCCAACCGCTTGCAGGCGGTGTTCGAGGTGACGGGACGCCGATTCCTGGACCAGCAGATCCCCGGCATCGACGACCATCTGGACCCGGACGGCTGGGTCATGGATTCCATGCTCTCCGAGCATTTCTGCGAGGGCTTTTTGGAGGGCTATCTTCTGACGGGCCGTCACGGCTTCTTCGACAGCTATGAGGCCTTCATCCGCATCGTGGATTCCATGTTTGCCCAGCACGCCAAGTGGCTGAAGATGTGCAGCGAGCTGCCGTGGCGGCAGGATATCGCCTCGCTGAACTATATTCTGGCCTCCAACGTCTGGCAGCAGGATCACAACGGCTTTACCCAGCAGGACCCCGGCTTTTTGGATCACGTGGCCAACAAGAAGGCCGACGTGGTGCGGATGTATCTGCCGCCGGATGCCAACTGTCTGCTGTCCTGCTTTGACCACTGCATCAAGAGCCGCAACTATGTCAACGTCATTGTGGCCAGCAAGCATCCCAGGCCCCAGTGGCTGACCATGGAGCAGGCGGTAAAGCACTGCACCCAGGGCATCGGCATCTGGAGCTGGGCCTCCAACGATCAGGGGCAGGAGCCGGATGTGGTCATGGCCTGCTGCGGCGATACGCCTACGCTGGAGACGCTGGCCGCCGTGAGCATCCTGCGTCAGGAGCTGCCGGAGCTGAAGATCCGTGTGGTGAACGTGGTGGATCTGATGAAGCTGCAGCCCCACACGGAGCATCCCCACGGCCTGACAGACGAGGAATACGACGGCCTGTTCACCAAGGATGAGCCCATTATCTTTGCTTATCATGGCTACCCCACGCTGGTGCATGAGCTGACCTACCGCCGCCACAACCGGAACCTCCATGTGCGGGGCTACAAGGAGGAGGGAACCATCACCACCCCCTTCGATATGCGTGTTCTCAACGACATTGACCGCTTCGATCTGGTCATCGATACGGTCCGTCGGCTGCCCCAGTTGGGCAACCGGGGGGCGTATCTGGTGCAGAAGATGCAGGATAAGCTGGTGGAGCATCGTCAGTATATCCGGGACAACGGCGTGGATCTGCCGGAGGTTCGCAGCTGGAAGTGGGACAGCAGTCTGAACGCTGCCGAATAAGGTTTGCTATACGGAAAAGACCTCCGCAGAATCTGGTTTGTAAAGGTTATAGCACGACACAAGGGCGTCTAACAGAGAAGCGCCGTCTTGGAAGTGATTCCAAGACGGCACTTTTCTGTTGCGGATCAGAGCGAACACTTCACGGCGAAACCGCCGCTGAAGAAATAGGTGTTC
>ERZ827492.2672-NODE-2672-length-12183-cov-7.241920_pt1 | contig 12183 bp, 13 predicted proteins | sample MGYA00519704_ERZ827492 | MGnify/ENA primary metagenome ERZ827492 (study PRJEB31778, sample SAMEA3449325) | human gut metagenome | biome: human gut; feature: human-associated habitat; material: faeces | place: United Kingdom | collected 2010/2012 ...
CACGGGCCGCCTTGTCAACCTTAGACGGGCGGCCTGTGCGGGGCTCCGCCGCTTTCGACTTTTTCTCCGCAGTCGGCCCGGCCTGCTCTTTCGGCGGGCGGCCCCGGCGCTTCGGCGGCTTATCCGCCTCCGGCGCTTTCTTGTCCGGGGCGGGAGCAGAAGCCTCCTTGCCGCCCTTATCAGCGGCCTGGATGTCCGAAAGATTGATTACCTTGCCGGACGGCGCGGGAACGTCCTCACCCATACCAGGGATAACAGACTGCTCCGGCGTGGCAGGCTCCGCATGAGCGGGGGCCGCCTGATCCCCACCAGGAACAGCGGGCCCCTCGGTGTGTTCCGGCGCGGGCGGATCGCCCGGCCCGGACGGAGCCGGAGCTTCCGGGATTTTGCTTTCCTCCGGGCTTGCGTTCACTTTTTCATCTGCCATTGGCTAACCTCCTTTTTTGTGAGATGAAAAAAGGCCAGACCTCCCGGCCCGGCCAGCTAAAAAATTCCCCCTTTCTCTTTGATATGAAGTCAGCACCACTCCTTTCCAAAACCGGGCCATAAAAAACGTCGCTTTTCACAAAGAAACAGCGACGTTTTAGTGTAGGTTGGCTCGGTTTTTGTTGTGATTTATGATTATGCCTTTGTAAAGAAACCTAAAACATAAGGAGGATATATGCCTTTAATTAGCACTTTACCCTCAGCAACGGGGGAGGGCACTGATCCCTACTCCTCGTGGTTTGGAACAGGCGAGGATGGGGATGCGGTAATTTCGACCGACACGCCCCTACCTGTAGGCTTAGATGAAGGGCAAATCATCAAACAATACAACAATCTCATTATCGAACAGGGCGGCACTCTTCGCCCCGCGAATCGCTGCAACGGCATGATTTTGCTCATTAAGGGAGATTTAACATTAGACGGCACAATCTCTGTAGATTATTGCTCTCCGCTACTCAATTCCATGGAATCTATGGCCTTGGCCGAGAAACACGTTGCCGCTTGTGGTTCTTTGTTAGGTGGAAATGGAGGCCGGGGCGGCAACGGAGATGCGGCTGGCGGGATTGGTGGCACTGGGCATGCGCTTGGTGGCGGTTGGCCCGGAGGTGGAGGAGGATATACAGTTAGTGGCGACGGACATGTTGGTCTAGCTGGAGGTGCAGGAGAGCCAAGACCCCCGCATGGTATCCCTATGCCGTATCCTGGTTCAAGTTCACCCAGCCAAGCTAGCCTATACGGGGCCGGTGGCAGTGTTAAAATATATTCAATTGAGGGTGTTGGTGGCAGTGCTCCGGGCGGTAGCGGTGCTTACAACAGTTCGAACGGGAGCGCCGGGAATGGCTACCCAGGTGGTGCGGTGTGGATTTTTGTGCAGGGCAAGGTTCGCATTGGCGGCACAGGAAAAATTACTGCCAATGGGGGCAATGGCGGTAATAGTATCGGGACCTATCAACGCAGCGCGGCGGGCGGCGGTGGCGGTGGCGGCATTGTTGCCCTAATACACACAGGTGACTATATCAACAGTGGATCCATCACGGTGAATGGCGGTCATGCCGGCAACACGGGACGGCAAGGGCGCCCAGGGGCTGATGGGTTAGTAGGCACAATGCTTATCACTACTATAAACGAACTTATGCAATCGAGGCAACTATATGCGTAGAAACCTAAATATTGCCATCATTACTGACGCCACAACACCAGATCTCAGAACTTTGGTTGCGGATATTTCCTCAGCCATTGACACACCACAGTCTGTTGTTACGCCGCAACTTTTACATAACGTACTCCCGCGGCCCGATGGCTCGGTAGTCGGCATCCTTATCTGGTCAACTGACCTCCAGGGATTAAAGGCCGACATTACTTCTTTCGCCTCTTATTTGCGGGCTGAGGATAGCGTTACAGGAGCGCTATCCACATTGGGTGTGTCCATGTAGCGCTGGTAATTTGCGTCTACCTTGACTAAATTGTCAACATTGCATATAATATAGTCGAAGGGAGGTAGACGTATGAATTACGTAATTCCCACAAACCAGCCGTTTGTATCGCGTAAGCCCGTAGCCATGAAAAAAAAGATGTCTCCAGAGGTAGCGGCTAGGCGCAAGTTCTTTGACACACATACGATTTCTGTCGACGTCGATCCAAATACGGGCAATGTGACCGTCATTACCGAGGAGATACATGACAAGAATCGCGATTAATACGATTCCGCTAGATGTCAGCTTGCAAAAACTGGCATCATCTTTTTGTTCCGGTAATGATTACTTGGATCATTTCCTGAAAAGTCATGATGCTCTTGACGACGGATTTGGCAAAACTTACATTTCTTTGTCTCGTAACGGCGACCATATTGTTGGCTATTACAATATCGGAGTGGGTTGTATAGAATATGCGTCTGTACGTGGACGGGTTCGTGCAGGTGGCTCTATACATATTAACTGCTTTGCTCTCGCCGAAAAATATCAAAGAATTGCACAGGCAACTACGCCAGACGGAGCAAAGTATTATCTTTCCGATGCTCTGCTTGATGACTGTATTAAACGAGCTTGGCGACTCCGACAGACCGAAATTGGATTTAGCTTTATCACACTTGCTTCGACAAAGCGCGGAGAGCACTTCTATCGACGTAATGATTTTGATCTTCTCGATACAGATCTTGCTTTTAGCGTTGGAGAAACAGACAAAGATTGTGTCTTAATGTATCTCCCACTTGACTATGAATAACCTGGATACTATCTGCTGTAAACATCCATCTTCCCGATGGGTGTTTTATTTTGCTTATTTTCAAATTTGGAGGTAAATTATGCGTTCTGATATTCTCGAACAGGCCAAGGCCATCCGTGCCGCTACTCAGTCTCTTGCCGCCAGCGCTTCTGACGAAGTTGTGGCGCAGACCACTATGGCGATCTACGATGTATGGGAACCAAACACACATTATACCTACAACCAGCCGCTCGTCCACGAAGGCCAGCTATATCGCGTGGCTCAGGCTGGAGGCGTTGATTCTCTGGAGCATCAGCCCCCGAATGCCGAGGGTATGCTGGCAGTGTATCGTCCTATTAATGTAACTGCCGCTGGTACTTACGAAGATCCTATCCCCTTCACCTACGGCATGGACTGCTTCGCCGGCAAGCATTATAGCTACGAGGGGCAGGTGTGGCTCTGCAATAGCGACATGATCCCGTGCGTATGGGCACCGTCCGAAGACATCTGGCAGTGGAGCGTAGCAACTGGTGAGGAACCCGTAACCGAAGAATGGCCGGAATGGGTTCAGCCGACTGGCGCACATGATGCGTATGCGCTAGGCGCCCAGGTTTCCCATAACGGCAAACACTGGACGTCCGACATCGACGCCAATACTTACGAGCCCGGTGTGTCTAGCTGGACTGAGGTGCCCGTAGCGTAAAAAAAAACTCGGACAAAGCCGAGCTTGAAATATCTTGTTAACGGAGTGGGCCGGCGGCGCCAAGGGTACTGAGTACCAATGCGCCGCCACACTTGTAAGTTGCTCACTATTACTATAGCATCAAAAGCGCAAAAATACAAGCCCCAAGGAGTGATTTTATGAATTGGAAGATGGAAAATGGGCGCAATGCTCCTGCGATTGCAGTTTCCACCACCGAAAAGGCAGCCAAAAAGTATGAAGTGCCTGTGGGCATTTTGCTGGGCACGGTCGAATGCGAGTCTGATTTTCGTCTCGGGCTTACGTCTTCGGCAGGCGCGGTGGGTCCCTGTCAGTTCCTCCCTAAGTACAAGTCCGATTATTACCGGTACGCGGGCTTCGAGTTTGACCTAGAGGGCTGGGAGTCGATTGAGGGCATGGCGGCAGTCTACAAATTCTACGCCGAGCTTGGCGCCGATCGCTATAACTTTAATGACGAAGAGGTTTGGGAGTATGCTCTCCTTGCCCATCGTTACGGGCAGAACTCTACCAAGGCGAAGAATCTTGACCGCAACACTGACCGCATTAAAGACGTCGAGGCCATGATGAAGCGCAACGATCTTTGGTATGATGTGATTGTGCCGGGCGAAAAGGTAGATTCCAACGACGACAAGGACGAGGCCGCCGAAGACATTTCAGACATTATCGACGGAACTGAGACTAGTTCCAAGTGGAAGCCGTCACAGTACGCCAGCATTGCCAAGAAAGCCGCTGAATGGGCGGAGGATAAAATTGGCTGCCGTTACTCTCAGGCCGAGCGTACCAAAGAAGATGTGTTTGACTGCTCCAGTTTGGTTGCACGGGCCTATAGTGCTCAGGGCGTAGATTGGGACCTCGTGGGCAGCAAAGTACCGAATTCTACGCAGGAAGTGTATAGCGATCAGTTCGAGCTTCTGTGGCCTGAGAGCTACGACAAGATTGGCAAAACCATGGGCAATGCTTCCGTGATCCGTAAGGGCTTACAGGCAGGCGACCTCCAGTTCCTGTGCACGGACTCCGGTACTAGCCGTTCCAATAAGATTACGCATGTCACGATTGTCAAAGATCGCAATACAATTGTCCACGCGCGCGGCACCAAGTATGGCGTAGTCGAAAGCGAAATCGATCTATACGCCGGCAAGGTCTGTGCCATTTTGCGTTTTAACCCTTCCGCGCCTCTGCGTAAGGGCATGAAGGGACTGCGCGTCAAAGAGCTACAGGAGCTTCTAAACGAGCAGGGTGCCAACTTGAATGTTGACGGTAATTTCGGCAGCAAAACAGAGGCCGCTGCGGACAAGTACGGGGTGGGTTAAATGATCGACTGGCAGGCGGTACTAACCGTCTTTTCGATGCTGTCAGCCATGCTCTTTGCTTTCCTGGGTTGGCGGCGTAATTCCAGTAAAGACGCGACGGATATGGGTGCAAACCTTGCGACATTACAGGCGTCTGTCTCCATGAGCAATGCACGTCTGGACGAAGTGTTGCGTCGGTTGGAGTCAATGCAGCAGGATTACATGAACATCATGGCACGTGTAAGCAAGTTGGAATCAGACGCGGAGGGTATGCGCCGCCAGCACGACGAACTAGAAGGCAGAGTTATGAGACTCGAAAAGCAGACCTCGCAGTGGATGACAGCAGCCATCGCCCCTAGGGGGCCTGAGCAGTGAGCGACATTACTAACACTGCCCGAACCATCAAACGAAAACGATGGAACGCCCCAAAGCTGATTGTGCTTGGCACTCTACTGCTGACTTTTGCCTTCTGCACTTGGAGCTATATCTTAGCTTGGCGCGGGTACGACCCTGTGGTGGATGTAGCCACTGAACTTATTCGCACGTTCGGCGCCGTAGCGATTGCTTACTATATCAAAAATGCAGTCGACCACAACTCCGCCAATAAGTATGGCGTGAATGAGGTCGATGATGATTAGGAGTGACTAACCAATATGGATTGGACGCTTATTCTTTATTGCCTAATGGCAGTTGTGTCTATTGTAATTACGACGTTTGTCGTTCCTTGGCTGCGCGAAAAGATCGGTGCGGAGCAAATGGCCAAACTTGAGGAGCTCGTGCAGGTTGCTGTACAGGCCGCAGAACAATTGTTTGGACCCAAGACTGGTGCGCAGAAAAAGAGCTATGCGGTAGAGCTACTCTCACAGCAAGGAGTCGACACGACCGATCCCGTTGTTGATGCTATGATTGAGGCCCAGGTATATAAGCTAGACGAGACTACGGAAAAAGCGGAATAAAGCACGGGCGCGTCTTCGTGACGCGCCTATTTTTTACGATTTCGGAAGGGTCTGTCATGAGTTGTGGATAGTGATTGGGGGGGTAATAACGAGCGCGAGGGGGGGACCGCAGTCCCCCCTCGCCCCCGTCCCCCGCGCAGGGTCGGGCTGTGCCCGATCCTGCGCGGGGGACAATGGGCCGTCTTCTTATAGCGTTAGGTAGCGGATCGGCGCGCCGCAGGGCAGCGCCTGCGCGAGCTGTTCCGCCGCGTCCAGCAGGGCGTCCTCCTGCCCCAGCGCGGTCACGAGCGCAAACTCGTCCGCAAAGGCCTCGCCCTCGATCTGCACAAGGCGCGCCCCGGGGAAGGCGGCGAGGACCTGTGCCTCGCTCTCGGGCGTGCGGGCCGTGCGCACGCGCACGAAGAGCCGCAGCTGCCGCGTAAAGGAGGGCAGCGCGGGCAGCGCCGCGCCGTCGGGCCGCTCGCCGCGCTTGTGCGGGCAGCGGACGATGTCCAGCACGTCCCCGCAGACGGCGCTGGCCGTGGGCGCCGTGCCCGCGCCGCGGCCGTAGAACATGACGTCGTCCACCTTGTCGCCGTGGACGAGCACGGCGTTGAACACGTCGCTCACGCATGCCAGGGGATGGCTGTCCGGCAGCATCGCCGGGGTCACGCAGGCACGCCAGCCAAAGCCCGTGCGCTCGGCCTCGGCCAGCAGCTTGACCGAGCGGCCCAGCTCCCGCGCGTAGAGCATGTCCTCGCGCGTCAGGCGGTCGATGCCCTCGGTGCGGATCGCGCTGTCGGCCAGCGGCGTGCCAAAGGCCACGTGCGCCAGGATGCAGATCTTGCGCCGGGCGTCCCAGCCCAGCACGTCCGCGGAGGGGTCCGCCTCGGCATAGCCCTTCTGCTGCGCCTCCTTCAGCGCCGCGTCAAAGGAGACGCCGCCCTCGCGCATGCGGGTGAGGATGTAGTTCGTCGTGCCGTTGAGGATGCCCGCAACGCGCGTGATGCGGTTGGCGGCCAGGTCCTCCTCGATGGGCTTGATGACCGGGATTCCGCCGCCGCAGGAGGCCTCGTAGCGCAGGCAAACGCCCTTTTCCCGGGCGATGCGCTCCAGTTCCTCGCCACAGTCGGCGATCAGCTCCTTGTTCGAGGTCACGACGTGCTTGCCTCTCTCCAGCGCAGCCTTGACAAAGCGGTAGGCCGCGCCCTTGCCGCCCATGCACTCGACCACGATGTCGATGTCGTCGGCGGCATAGATCTGCTCGGCGTCCTTGGTCATGCGGTCGGCGTAGGGCGCGGCCGGGAAGTCCCGCAGGTCGCACACGCGCTGGAGCTCGATCGTTTCGCCCGCGCGGCGCGCAAGCACCTCCCGGCTGTTCCAAAGGATGTCCGCAACGCCGCTGCCCACGACGCCGTGCCCGATGATTCCCACATTCGCCATGTTTCCGTCCTCCGTTTTCTGTGTTTCTTCCTTCTGTTCTTCTATACTTCCCGAATTTCCACGCGCGGGAGCATCTCCTCATACGTCTTGCGCGTGAGCAGCTGCGTGCCCTCGGTCGTCACCGCCGCCGTTCCCGCGGCGACGCCCCGGCGGAACACGCCCGCAAGGTCCTCCCCCAGGTGCAGCCCGTGCAGGAAGCCCGCGACCATGCTGTCGCCCGCGCCGACCGTCGAGCGGACGCGCACGTCCACCGCCGGCGCGTACAGGCAGGTCTTCCCGTCCGTCAGGAACGCGCCGTCCCCGCCCATGGACACGGCCACCAGCTCGATCCCCCGCCCGCAGCAGTCGAGCGCGGCCTGCTTGACGTCCGCAAGGCCCTCCACGGGCCGGCCCGCGCACAGGCCGATCTCGTACTCGTTGGGCTTGATGAGGAAGGGCTTTGCCTCCATGCCGCGGGCGAGCTTTTCGCCCTCCGCGTCCAGCACGCAGCGGCAGCGGCCGGCCGTGGCCTCGATCAGCGTCCGGTAGAAGTCCGCCGGCACCCCCGGGGGCAGCGACCCGGTGAAGACCATCGTGTCGCAGATCTCGGCGTACTCCCGGACCTTTTGGACCATGCGCTCCAGCGCCTCCTCGGGGATCTGCTCCCCGGGTTCGTTGATCTCCGTGATGCGCGCGGTGCTGCGGTCGAACACCTTGAGGTTCGTGCGCACAGCGCCGGGCAGCCAGATGCAGTCCTCCCCCGCGCCCGCGCTCTCCAGGCGCTCGGCAATGCACCGCCCGTTTTCCTCGAACAGGAAGCCGATGACGCTGGCCTCCATGCCCATTTCCCGCGCAACGAGCGCGACGTTCACGCCCTTGCCGCACCCGTCCGAGCGCGAGGCGCGGATGCGGTTGAGGCCCCCATAGGCAAAGGCGTCGATCTCAACCGTCCGATCGATGCAGGGATTCAGGCAAACGCTGCAAATCATGGGTTTTCCCTCTTCCTTCTCATGCAAAATTCTTGTAGCGGTAGCGGTTCTCGATGGCGATGGAGGCGTCCGGCGTGGTCAGGTCCGCGCTGAATCCGCAGGGATACCAGGGCGAAAGGTCCGCGTTTCCCGGGTTCTCCACGATGTGGAGCTGCTGCGCGGGCGCGCCGCCCTGCACCAGGAGCATGAGCTTTTCGCCCGTCTCGTCGCTCTGGCAGATGTCGGCCACCATCAGGGCGGTCTTCTTGCCGTCCGCGGTCGTGCCCAGGAAGATGTCGCCCACGCGGATCTCGTCCCCGTCCACGTCCTCCACCTGCTCCAGGTCCTCCTGGAAGGTGCTCATGGAGATGTAGACAAAGAGCGTGGCCAGGTACGAGCGGAAGTTCTCCTCGCCGTTGCTGTCCTCGCCGCCGCTCGCCCAGCTGACGGAGCTGCCGTCGACCGCGATCGTGCGCCCCTGGCGCCAGGTGTCAAACGTGAAGTCAAAGTCCGACCCCAGGGTAAAGGAGATGTCCGCATAGTTCTGCTGGCTGTAGAGGTATTCCGAGATCAGGCGCGCCATGGCGCCGGCCGGGCCCTCGTGGTTGCGGGAGCCAAGGCTGATGTCCAGCACGGCCGCAGCCTGCGCATCCTCGCGGATCTCGCCATTGTAGTAGAGCACCTGCGCGCCGTCCGCGCGCACGGCGTAGTTGCGCAGAAAGGTCCCGAGCGAATCCTCCGCCGCGTAGACGCGCGTGTAGCCCTCGGGCGGGTTGATGCGCGTTGCGACCGTCATGCCCGCGGCGTCGATGCGCGCAGCGGACGGCGATACGTCCGTGGGCTCGGGCGTGGCAAAGGGCTGGGCGCTGAATAGGTTGGCCGCCGTCTTTTCCGGGCTCAGGGATTCGATGGGGACGATCTCCACCCCCTGTGCGCAGCCCGTGAGCGCGAGGCTGAGCGCGAGGCAAAGGAGAACGACTCGTTTCATGCCGTACACCTCCATCCGGGGGAACAATTCCCTCCCCCTAATCATAGCACGGGAGCGCGCCTGTACGCAACCGCGGCTTGGGCCTGGCGTCCGCCATTCCTGTAACAAAGTTGTGAAAAGTGGGGCTTTGCGCGCGGCCGGCAAAACCGCCGGGGCTTGGGCCCGTTTTTTTATCCATTCTCTGCGGGCGCCCGCCCTTGCAAGTCCCTGTGCTTCCTGCTATACTTTTCCTATCGCATTGGCTTTTGCCCATAGAAATAATTTCAGACAATGCATGGGATGGTGCGGAACATGAAAAAGACCTACACAGGAGACGAACTGAACTACGTCGGATTTCCCTTGGGCGGCCTCGGCGCAGGGTCCTTCTGCGTGGAGGGCACGGGCGCTTTCTCGGCCTTCTCCCTCAAGAATGAGCCGGATCTCAACCTGGAGCCGCCGCTGTTCGCCGCGGTGACCGTAAAGGGCGAGACCCCCGTCAGCCGCGTCATCGAGGGCCAGGTGCCCAAGTACAAAATCTTCGGCGGGGCCCGGGGCGACCTGAAACGGAACCCCCCGAAGCCCGCTCCCTCCAAGGGGACGGGCCTGTACGGCACGACCTACGGCCTGCCCCGCTTCCGGGAGGCGGCGTTTTCCGCCGCGTTCCCCTTCGCGCAGGTGGACTTTGCCGACAGCCGCTTCCCCCTGCAGGTAAAGCTGCGGGCGTGGAGCCCCTTTACGCCCCCGGAGGCGGACGATTCCAGCTACCCAGCGGCCTTCCTGGAGTACAGCTTCCGCAACGATACCGCCAGCCGGCAGGACGCGGTGTTCTACTACGCCGCCATGAACTTTCTGGATACGGGCTGCGGGCAGCCCTCCGTATCCAAATACAAGACCGGCTTCGTTCTGCGCCAGAGCGGCACGCAGGAGGCCCCTTGGGAAAAGAGCGACTACTGCGCCCTGATCGACGACAGCGCCGCCCGGGTGAACACCGCCCTCTTCCGGGGCGGGTGGTTCGACTCCCTGACCATGCTGTGGAACGATATCCAAGCCGGGAAATCCGAGGAAAAGCAGCGGGAACAGCAGAAAGACTTCCCCAACCCCGGCGGCTGCCTCTCCCTGGAGTTCTCCCTGATGCCCGGGGAGGAGAAGACCATCCCCGTGATCTGCTGCTGGTACGTGCCGGAATCCAGTCTGCGGATCGCCAGGGCGGAGGACGATGGCGCCGAAGAGGAGATCCCGCTGTGGAAAAAGGAGCGCTATTCCCCCTGGTACGCGGGAAGATTCGCCTCCATTGAGGCGCTGTGCGAGTACATGGTCCAGAACCGGGCGCGCCTCCTGGAGGCCTCCCAGAAGTTCTCCCAGGCCTTCTTTTCCTCCACGCTGCCGCCGGAGGTCCTGGAGGCGGTGAGCGCCAACCTCTCCATTTTGAAATCCCCCACGATCCTGCGCCAGCAGGACGGCCGGCTGTGGTGCTGGGAGGGCTGCGATGACGCCTGGGGCAGCTGCCACGGAAGCTGCACCCATGTGTGGAACTACGCCCAAGCCATCTGCCACCTCTTCCCCGCCCTGGAGCGCGGGCTGCGGCAGACGGAATTCTTCGACTCCCAGGCGGAGAACGGGCACCAGAACTTCCGCTCCGCCCTGCCCATCGGCCAGACCACCCACCGCTTCCACGCCGCGGCGGACGGCCAGCTGGGCGGCATCATGAAGGTCTACCGGGATTTCCGGATCTGCGGCGATGTCCAGTGGCTGCGCGGCCTTTGGGGCCAGGTCAAGGCCTCCATGGACTTCTGCATCCAGCAGTGGGACAAAAAGCGCGAGGGCGTTCTGAAGGAGCCCCACCACAACACGTACGACATCGAGTTCTGGGGCGCAGACGGCATGTGCAGCTCCTTCTACCTGGGCGCCCTGGAGGCCATGACGGAGCTCTGCGCCGTGCTGGGGGAGGATGGGTCCCTGTACCGGGAGCTTCTGCAGAAGGGCCTGGCCTATTTGGAGGAGAAGCTCTATTCCGGCGAATACTTCTTCCAGCAGGTGGAGTGGCAGGATCTGGAGGCCAAGCTCCCCGAGCCCAACCAGGCCGCGCTCAACGACAAGATCTCTCCGGAAGCCGCGGAGCTGATGCGGGAATACGGGCCAAAGTACCAGTACGGCACGGGCTGCCTTTCCGACGGCGTGCTGGGCTTCTGGCTGGCCAGGATGTCCGGCCTGGGGGACGTGGGCGACAGCCGGAAGATCAGGAGCCACCTGCGCAGCGTCTACCGCTACAACCTGCGGGAAAGCCTGCTGGAGCACGCCAACCCCCAGCGGCCCGGCTACGCCCTGGGCGACGAGGCCGGCCTGCTGCTGTGCACCTGGCCCCACGGGGGCAAGCCCGCGCTCCCCTTCGTCTACAGCGACGAGGTGTGGACGGGGATCGAATACCAGGTGGCCTCCCATCTGATCGCCATGGGCGAGGTGGAAATGGGCCTGGATATCGTCCGGAAATGCCGGAGCCGGTACACGGGCCGGGTGCGCAATCCCTTTGACGAGTACGAGTGCGGCCACTGGTATGCCCGGGCCCTGGCCTCCTACGCCCTGCTGGAGGCCCTGACCGGCATCCGCTATGACGCGTTTGAGAAGACCCTGTACCTCTCCCCCAAGATCGACGGCGACTTCTCCTCCTTCCTGGCCACGGATACCGGCTACGGCCTGGCCGGGGTCCGGGATGGAGAGCCCTTCCTGGAGGTGCTGCACGGCAGCATCGACGTGCAGCAGATCCGCAGGCTGTGATTCTCTCGGGCGCCCCGTGCCGCTTCGGGGCGCCCTTCGCATTCCGGCCGGATGTTTTTGCATCAGCGCGAAAAAACGCCTCCCGCCGGGAGGCCGAAGCGCAAAGGAGGATTCCCCCATGAAAGAAAAACACCTGATCGTCATGTCCGTTGACGCCATGGTCTTTGAGGACCTGGAATATCTGGGCACCCTGCCCCATTTCCACCAGCTGCTGCAGGAGGGCTCGCGGATCGAGCGGGTGCGCAGCATCTACCCCAGCCTGACCCACCCCGTCCACGCCACCCTCCTCACCGGCTGTTTCCCCGAGCACACCGGCATCTGCAACAACGTGCGGCCGGAACCCGGAAATCCCAACGCCCCCTGGTACAACGACCTGGCGGACATCCAGGTCGAGACCATTTTTCACGCCGCCAAGGCCGCCGGC
>ERZ827492.2675-NODE-2675-length-12170-cov-6.542468_pt1 | contig 12170 bp, 17 predicted proteins | sample MGYA00519704_ERZ827492 | MGnify/ENA primary metagenome ERZ827492 (study PRJEB31778, sample SAMEA3449325) | human gut metagenome | biome: human gut; feature: human-associated habitat; material: faeces | place: United Kingdom | collected 2010/2012 ...
TTCCCTCCTTTTTCTCTGATTTTACTACGAAAAAAGTAGACACTCACACTTTTGTCAGTGTCTACTTTCATTTTACAGGTGCAGCGCTGTGCGCGCCTCCCCTTTTTTGTTTTCTCATTTCTCCGCGTCAAAGGCGGAGGCGGGAATCGTCCGGCTGACGCCCGGGGGCAGGACCAGGTCGCTGTCGTCCCCGGAGAGGACGAGCACGCAGGTCTCCGGCGCGAGGTTCATGTGGTTCACCGCCGCGCGGTAGCAGTCCTCGCCCAGGCGCGTGGGAAACACGCACGTGAAGAAGCGGTTCAGGTCCACGGGAAAGGGCCCCTCGCCCCGCGGCACGATGACGCAGGAGCGCAGGTCCTCCTCCCGGCAATAGGCGCCGATGCGCGTGGCCCGGGGCAGGACGTCGCCCTCCTCCACCTCGGAGAGGTAGTCGGCGTAGTAGCGGGTGAGCTTGTTCATCCACATGTCCTCCCGCGCAGGCGTATAGAGGCGGCCCAATGCGCGGCACAGCCTGCGGGCGGCCACCTTGGGCATGAGATGGCTCATCTCCATCCCGGTCTCGGGGGAGAGTTCGTGTCCGAACTCCTCGAACAGGATTCGACGCCAGGACAGGAACCGGTAGTAATCCGATCCTTCCACCACGGCGCCGAGTTTGACCAGCAGACCGCGTTCGCTCATCTAAACACCTTCTCGTCTCATCGGCAGCAGCGCGCAATCAAATTTTTACACTACGTTAATTCGATAGTAAAGGTTTTATTTGCGTTTGTCAAGATGAGCGGCGGAGATATTTTTCTTTTTTGGTGCATGTGCCCAAATTCGCCCCAAAAAACTTGTCCGCGCTGCGGAAACTGCCCCGGGAGGCGCAAGGCTTCCCGGGGCAGGCTTCGTTTCTCGCCCGTGCGGCAAGGGATTTTCAGCGGGCGCGGAGCCCATCGCTCGCGACGACGACGGGGATGGGGCTGTGCGCGTCCATGTAGGCCTGGTACGCCGCGTGGCAGAGGTGCTGCACCTGGTTGATGTGGGTCATGTAGACGCGCGCGTCCTGCGCCAGGGCGCCGCAGTCGAGCAGGCGCTGCAGCTGCAGCACGAAGTGCTCGGCGTTCAAATGCGTCGCGGTCTCCGGGTTTACGGGCACGTCGCCGAAGGTGCCCTCCATGACCAGGGTCTGGATGCCCATGCCGGCGAGCGCGCGCAGGTTTTCCTCGCTGTACAGGCCGGTGTCCGCCGCGTAGAGGAGCTTTTCCCCCTCGCGCGAAAAGACGTAGTTGAGCGCGTGCTCGTTCGGGCCGTGGGCCGTGTGGTTGCTCTCGATGGCAAAGACCTCCATGCCGCCCACGCGCACGGGCACGTAGGCCGGGAAGGGGTGCAGCTCGACCACGCCGCGCTTGACAAGGGTTTCCAGCCCGGTCTCTCCCTGGGCGTAGACACCGCGCAGCGCCTGCATGTACCGGGTCAAAAACACGTGCGCCGGCTCCGAGAGGTAGACGTGCAGGGGCTTCTCGTTGCGCTGCGGCGTCATGGTGAGGACCTCCAGGTTCGTGATGCAGAGGTGGTCCTCGTGGCTGTGGGTGAGGAAGAGATGGTCCACGTCGTAGAGCCGCGCGTTGTACATCTGGGCCGCGGCCAGGGCGTCCGGCCCGAGGTCCACGAGCGTGTGCGCGTCGAGCAGCAGGCTCGAGCGCTTGCGCGGGGCCTCGCCGCTCTGCCGCAGGCTCTCGCAGAATTCGCAGTTGCAGTAGGGGTTCGGATAGAGCTCCGCCGCCCCGGTTCCCAAGAAGAGCATGGTTCGCGTCCTCCCTTTTTCCCGCACTATGGCGGGGCCGTTTCCCCTAGGATACGACGGTTTTCCTCCGCTGTCAAGGCTCGCGCCCTTGTGCAGTCAGGGGGTGGGCGCAAATTCGACGGCAAAGCCCTCTTGGGAGAGCTCCATGCGCTCGTGCGCCTCCTCCGCCGGCGCGCCGGCCAGGGGCGTGCGCAGACGCGCCAGGCACCGCAGCCCCTCCGCGCCGTAGACCGCCGCGACCGGTTCGACGGGCGCGTCGCTGTAGCTCCGGGGCAGGGCCGCCACAGCCAGGCGCTCGCCGTCCCAGTCCGCGGCAAAGCCCGCGTCCAAGCCCGTCTGCGCCTCGTTGAACAGCGGCGCAAGGTCCATCTCGATCGCGGGCGCGTACAGGCCGTCTGCGCCGCGCGCCAGCACGGCGGCAAACCCGGACGCGCGCTGCACGAGCAGGAAGTCCCCGTCGTCCAGCTCGCCGTTTACGTAGTCCTCCTCCTGGATCGCGCAGACGCGCACGCGCTGCAGCGCCTCGCCCTGGCCCGCCTGCAGCGACGCAAGGTCCAGAACCGTGAGGAACAATTCGTCCCCCTCGCGGGTGTAGAGGCGGACCGCCTCCCCGCCGTCGTCCAGGAACAGGCCCTGTACCCGGGCCTCCGCGGGCAGCGGATAGGCGTTGCAGAGCGCGTCCGCATCCGGCGTCACCTGCACGCCAGAGCCCCGGGCTTCGCTGCGCAGCGGCAGGACGTAGACGCCGTTCCCGCCCGGCACGTGGGAAAGGTCGAGGCGTCCCTCGCCGCCGCTGGCCAGGGCGAGGAAGCAGGCCTCCTCCGTCACGGCGCTGAGCGCCTGCGCGCTGTAGGCGGCGGCCGCCGGCCCGGAAAGGCTGGATATATTTGCGCTCACGAGGTTCCCCTGCGCGTCGATCTCGATGGACACGTCCGCCCAGGACCCCTTCGGGACCGGGATGCGGAAGAACGCCGCGATGGCCGCGCGCGCCTCGTCCGAAATCTCCACCTGCGCGCCCGGGATGTGCAGATCGAAGGCCAGGGGCGCGAAGTCGTAGTAGTCGGAGAGGTCCACGCGCGCCTGGGCCGTGGGTTCCTCCGGCCCGATCTCCATGGAGGCGGCGGCCGCGTTCTGGTTCGCCTCGGCCTCCTCTTCCGACAGGCGCGGGAAGTTCCCCTCCGCCAGGGTCTTTTCGTAGAGCGCGGCGATGGGCGCGGCCATCATGCCCTCGCGCTCCATCTCCTCCGCGTCCAGGGCGCCGGTCGTGGCGATGCCAAAGCTGGCGCTGGTGTACAGGTCGGCGCGGGGGCGTCCCTCGCTCCCCTCCCGAATGGGCGAGAGGCTGGCGAGGAACTCCGTCTCCTGCGCGCCCGTGTCCAGCGCCACGCGGGAATCCCACTGCAGGCGGTCCCCGCTGCGCAGCCGGACCTGCACCGAAAGACCCGCCAGCGCCGCCGCGTCCCCTTCGCGGACGTCGACCGCCCAGTCCGGCTCCGCGGCCCAGGCGCGCGCCGTGCCGCCAAGGCCCGTCAGCGCCAGAACCGCGGCGAGCAGCAGCGCCGCCGCAATGCAAAGGCTCGTGCGCACTTCTTTATTCCTCCCCTCCGAAGGCGTCCTCCAGGGCGCGCTGGACGCGGTCCCCGCGGTAGCCGTAGGCGGACTTGACGGTCTGCAAGAGGCCCGTCTCCTCCCAGGCCTCGCTCTCCAGGTCCGCGATCACCCGTCCCTCCCGCAGCAGAACCGCGCGGCCGACGAAGTCCTGCACCTCCTCGATGAGGTGCGTGGCCAGCAGGACCGTCTCCCGCGGGGTGAGCAGGCCCAGCAGGAGCTTGTAGAAGTCCTCGCGGTTGAACACGTCGTTCCCCGCAAAGGGCTCGTCCATGAGGATGTAGTCCGCCCCCTGGCAGAGGGCGAGGGTCACCTCGAGCTGGTTCTTCTGCCCGGTCGAGAGGGAGCGCGCGCTCTTGCCCTCCGGCAGGCGGAAGAAGTCCACCAGCGCGTGGTAGCGCGCATAGTCGAAGGCGCCGAACTGCTCCTCGTAGAAGGCCGCGTGCGCGCGGGCGCTCAGCGTCGGGAAGAAGCTGTGCTCCACCGTCGCAAACGAGAGGCGGCCGACGTTCCTGCCCGTTATGCGCTCGCCGTCCAGGCGCACCTCGCCCCCGTGGCGCACAAGGCCCAGCGCGCACTTGAGCAGCGTGGTCTTGCCCGCGCCGTTCTCGCCGAACAGGCCCACGATCTCCCCCGGCCCGAGCGCCAGGTCCACCCCGCGCAGGGCCTCCTGGGTTCCATAGTTCTTCTGCACAGAAATCCATTCCAGCATGGGCGTTTTTTCCCCCTCTCAAAAGGGTCCCGGCAGGGCCGCCGCGGGCGTGCAGAGCCGGTAGACCATCCAATAGACGCCAAAGAGAATCGCGGCCAGCGCCCCGGCGCCAAGCGCGCCGGCCACCGGCACCGCAAGGCAGCGCACGGGGAGCTCGCTGCGCCGGGGCAGGCGGCGCATCAGGTCGATGCTGCGGCTGCCTTGGTAGTGGTAGAGCAGGTGCCACAGCGCCAGGCCCGCCATCAGCAGCGCCGTCGCCGCAAACCCCAGCAGCGCCCCGTCCAGGACCTCGAGAAACGGCTCCATCCGCGCGCCCGCCTGCAGGACGCGCCGCCCCGCCTCGACGGTGAACAGGTTTGCGCGCCGGCCAAAGTAGCGCACCAGGAAGGTCAGGCTCCAAAGCCCGGCCAGCGCATAGGCCGCAAGAACCCAGCCGATTTCCCGCCGGGCGCTCAGGCCCGCGGGGACGAGGTCGTCCAGCTTCTTCACGCCGCTTCGCCCCCTTCCTCCTCCGGCGCATAGAGCGCGTAGATCTGCGAGGCCGCGATCAGCGCCGCCAGGCCCCCGAGGGCGACGTCCCCGCCCCACTCGCCCATCTCCTGGGAAAAAAAGAGGACCGTCGCGCACAGCAGCACGGGCAGGGCGAGCGGCTTGCGCCCGCGCCGCAGCACGGCGGGGAAGCGGGCCGCCGCGATCCCCAGCGAAAGGCAGAGCACGGCGTTGCGCGCAAGGCGCGGCGGGTCGGCAACGGGCAGCAGGCTGTGCAGGTAGCCCTCCCGCAGGAAGGCCAGGCCCGCAGCCGCCTCCCCGGCCTGCGCCGCGAGCAGGAACAGAACGGACGCATGCGCCGCCCACAGCATCAGAAGGCACGCCGCGTCAAACCCCGCGATGTGCAGCAGGGCCGCGCGCTCCCCCACGCGCAGGCGCAGGAGCGTCAGCCCCGGGCGCGTGCCGAACAGGTCGCTCAGCGGCAGCGCCAGCGCCGCGCACAGGGCCGCGAGCCCCAGCCCCGACGCGAGCGCGCACGCGCTGTCCGATACCGCTGCCTCGACCCCGCCGGCCGCCGCAACACCCTCCGGCGCGGCCAGGAAAAACGCCGCCGCGACGAGCGCCGTCGAGACCAGGATCGCCGCCAGCGCCCAGGGGCCCTGGGCCCGCGCGGCCAGCATCCAGATCGCCGTCCATTTCCTCATGTTCCCTCTCCTCCTCTTTGGGCCTCCGCCCCTTGCTGGCGCGGAACGCTCCCATCGCATGGGCCGCTCCCGTCGCACGGGCCGCTCCCGTCGCACGGGCCGCTCCCGTCGCACGGGCCGGCTTCGCGGTACTGGCAGTCCACCTCGCGCAGCGCCTCCTCGCGGGTGACGCCCATCTGCCGGAGCGCCGAGACCAGGTCGCCGACCTCCTCGCGCAGGAGCGCCTCGCGGATGCGCGCGACCTGCGCGCCATCCACCTGCACGCAGGAGCGCGCCCCCGCGCGGGAGACGAGCACGCCCTCTTCCTCCAGGAGCCGATACGCCTTCTGCACGGTGTTCGGGTTCACCCCCAGCAGCGCCGAGACCGCCCGGCGCGAGGGCATCTCCTCCCCGTCCCGAATCGTCCCCGCGACGACGCCACGCCGCACAAACCGCACGATTTGCAGGTAGATCGGTCCCCTTCCGTCCAGCTCCAGGTTCTCCAGCGACATGGCACGCGCTCCTTTCCGCTCAAACTGTATTACTCGACTCATACGGTTATCTGTATTATAGGCGTAATACAGTTCTTTGTCAAGCAAAAGAAGAGCGGCGCCCTGTCCCAGGACGCCGCTCTTCTGCGCGCTGGCCCTTAGCGCAGAAAAAACGCGGAGGCAACTGTAACTGCGCTGTACAAAGCGGAGAAGGCACATGGAAGACTTTGGCTTTGCCTTGCGTGTAGCGCGGGAGCGACGAGGGCTAACGCAGATGGAAGGGATGCGGCAGACGGGAATCCATAACAAAACGCTTTCAGGCTATGAAAACGGCTTCTCCAAGCCGGATCTTTTCACTTTGACCACATTGCTGAAACTCTACCGCGTCTCCGCGGACCGGCTCCTGGGCTTGGAGGCTAAAAATCCGAGCATTGTGGTGACTCCCGAGGAATCGGATTTGCTCGCCCTCTTCCGCACTTTCTCTGAAACAGAGCGCAGCGAACTGCTCCTGGCGCTCCGAGCCATCATAGATTTTTATCGCCCTGCGCACAGGCATGCGCAGGGCGATTTTCTGCTGAATGCATCGCTTCAGGACGGCTTCCCCGGCGATAAGCGGAGTTTCTCCCAGGTATTCATTCGATTTTCCAGGGCGATGATGGCCAAATAGGGGCAAACCGCTGCCAGCAGCAAACAGGGCACTGCCAAATCGGAAAGCTGCGGTGCGCGTGCCCGCGTCAGCGCATCCAGTCGGTCCGCCTGCCTCCACGCCCAATACACTATGTAAAACGGCGCTGCCAGGCACAGCAGCATCTGCATGGCCGGGCGATACGTCTCCTCCCCGCAGCAATCGTTTACGCGCTGCGTCGCATCCCGCACAAAACAGCCGAGCGCAATCATATAGGCAAGGCCCAAGCCGACTATGGTTGCCAAGATCTGGAGCACATCCATCCACTGCACGCTCTTCACCTTCCCTCCACGCTCGTTTTAATAAATTTGTTTACTAAAGTCAATGCAAAAAAAATCCCGTGTGATAAACTAAGCCATGAGAGAAAGTGAACGTGCGAGGGAGTGGAGGTGAGCAGGAGATGAACCTCATGGCAAAGCTGCGGACGCTGCGGGAAGACAACGACCTGACGCAGGCGCAGGTCGCCGAGATCCTGGGCACATCGCAGACGATGGTCGCGCGCTATGAGCGCGGTGCGAACGAGCTGCCGCTGCGGCACCTCGCGGCGCTCTGCCGGCTCTACAACGTCTCGGCGGACGATCTGCTGGGCACAGCGCCGGACCCTGCGCGCCCCCGCGGCCGCTGTTCCCCTTGAGGAAATTCCGGCCGCCTTGTGTGCTTTTTTGTGTGCTTTTTGCGCTCCGGCGGAATCGCCGCAAAACGAAAAAGTCCTGAAAACCTTCGTTTTCAGGACTTTCCACTGGTCTGGGTGAGAAGATTTGAACTTCCGGCCTCTTGAACCCCATTCAAGCACGCTACCAAGCTGCGCCACACCCAGATTTTCCGCCGCCGTACCTCGGCGACGGATATTATCTTACCACAGTGCGATCGAAAATGCAAGTCTTTTTTTCAAGTTTCTTCCGCCTTTTTTGCCGAGAGGATTCCGGCCGACAGGCGTGCGCCGCACTCGATGCACTTCAGGCACGGCCGCTTCGCGTAATAGGCGGGGGTTCGCGCCTCCGGGACGGGCGAAGTCGAGGCCCCCGGCCCCAGGAGATCCCCGCAGAGGATGCTGCCCATCTCGCCCTCAAAGCGGCGGGCCAGGTCCTGCACGCGGGCATAGAGGGCCGCCTTGGCCTCGGCGTCCGCGGGGTCCGCATAGCCGCGCAGCGCGCCCTCGACGAGGAAGGCCGCGCTCAGCGCGCCGCAGACCTGCCGCAGGCGCCCCATGCCGGCGCCCAGGGGCGAGGCGAGCCGGAGCGCGCGCTCCGGCGTCTCCCCGATCTCCCCGGCAAAGGCCAGGAGCACGGACTGCGCGCAGTTGTAGCCGGCGAGGAAGTTCTCCCGCGCGGCGGCGGCGTACTCGTCCGCGGTGCGCATCACTTCACCTGCTCGACGACGTCCGCGGCGTGCTCGATGGGATCGGTCACCGCCAGCTCAATCATGCCCTTGTCGCAGGCCGAGGCCAGGCGCGGGTCGAGCGGCAGCTTGCCCAGGATCGGCAGGCCGAAGTGCTCGGCGACCTCCTCGACGTGGCTCTCGCCAAAGAGCGGGATCTGCTTGCCGCAGTCCGGGCAGAGGATGTAGGAGAAGTTCTCCACAAGGCCCAGGACCGGAATGTCCATGAGCTTGGCCATGTTCACGGCCTTCTCCACGATCATGGAGACGAGCTCCTGGGGCGAGGTGACGATGATCAGGCCGTCGAGCTTGATGGTCTGGAAGACCGTCAGCGCGACGTCGCCGGTTCCCGGAGGCATGTCGATGAAGAGCACGTCTTCGTCGTGCCAGATGACGTCCGTCCAGAACTGCTTGACCGTGCCGCCGATGATCGGGCCGCGCCAGACGACCGGGTCCGTCTCGTTCTCCAGGAGCAGGTTGATGGACATGACGTCGATGCCCGTCTTGGTGCGGACGGGATAGATGCCGTTTTCATCGCCCGTGGCCTTGTCGCGCAGGCCGAAGATCTTCGGGATCGACGGGCCCGTGATGTCCGCGTCCAGGATGCCGACGCCCAGGTTCCGGCGCTTGAGCGCCACCGCCAGGAGCGAGGTGACCATGGACTTGCCCACGCCGCCCTTGCCGGAAACGACGCCGATGACCTTCTTGATGTTCGAGAGCGCGTGCGGCGCCTCGTGCATGTCCTCCGGCTGCTGCCGGGAGGGACAGTCCACGCCGCAGGAGCTGCAGTCGTGGGTGCAGTTTTCACTCATGTGTTTTGACCTCCCCTGTGTTGCGGGCGCACGGCGCAGGGCCGCCCCGCTCGCGTTTCTTCTACTATTATAGTCTGCCTCCGGTTTCTGTCAAGTGTCAGAAACCTGGGCCTTCTCCCCCAGTTTGCCCCGGCCTGCGCCGCTCCATGAGGTCGCGGAGCGTGACGCTCCCAAGATACGCCTCGATGCGCGCGTGCAGCCCCTCCCAGAGCGGGAGCGTGGCGCAGTCCGGCGCGCGGGAGCACCGCACGGGCTCCTGCTCCAGGCAGGAGACGGGCGCGAGCTTCCCCTCGATTCTCTCCAGGATCGAAAGGACCGTGTACGCCTCCGGCGCGCGGGAGAGGCGATAGCCGCCGCCCTTGCCGCGCGCGCTGACCAGGTCCCCGGCGCGGGAGAGCTTGACCACGATGCCCTCGAGGTATTTCTCCGAAATGCCCTGGCGGTCCGCGATCTCCTGCAGGCGCACAAAGCGCTCCGGGTCCTGCTCGGCCAGGTCCACCATCACGCGCAGCGCGTAGCGTCCCTTTGTCGAGATCAACATCGCCCTTCCCTCCTTTCAACCTATCTTACCACAGGGAAGATGGGTTTGCAATCCCCCGCCCATTTCCCGCTTGACTTTTCCATCGCACTGCGATATACTCTAACCATCGCACCGCGATGTATCTCAGGACGAGCATGGAAGGGAGGCGGCAGCGTGGACGCGCACATCCGAAAGGTCTACGTGCCCATGACGGAGACGGCGTTTTACATCCTCCTCTGCCTGCAAACGCCAAACCACGGCTATGGCGTGGTGCAGCGCGTGGAGGAGATGACCGGCGGGGAGATCCGTCTCGCGCCGGGGACGATGTACGGCAGCCTGTCCAAGATGGAGCGGGACGGCCTGATCCGCTTTGTCCGCGAGGAGGACAAGCGGAAGATCTACGAGAGCACGCAGACGGGGCGCGAGGTGCTGCAGCTGGAGCTGAAGCGGATCGAGCGCCTGTACAGGAATGCAAAGGAGGCCTTGTCATGAAGGAAAAGCGCGTGTGGAAGTTCTTCTCCATCGCCGAGCAGGAGAAGGAGCAGGCGTTTCTGCGGCAGATGCACCGCGCGGGCTGGAAGCTCGTCCGGGTGGGCGGGCTGTGCGTCTATCACTTCGTCCCCTGCGAGCCGGAGGACGTGGTCTACCAGCTCGACTACAATCCGGAGGGCCGGGCGCACCGGGCGGAATACCTGCAGATGTTCCGGGACTGCGGGTGGGAGTACCTGCAGGACTACCTGGGCTACGCCTACTTCCGCAAGCCGGCCGCGGCCATGCGCGGGGAGGAAGAGGAGATCTTCTCCGACGACGCCTCGCGCCTACAGATGCTGCGGCACGTGTTCCGCTGGCGGGTGATCCCGCTGGGGCTGCTGCTCCTCCTGGCGCTGGTTCCGCTGTACGTCGGCGCGCTGTGCGACCGGGCCTACGGCATCGCCGCGGGGCTGGGGGTTCTGCTGCTGTTCTGCGTCTACGTGGTCGCCTCGTTTGCCGCTGCCTACTTCCGCTGCAAGCGGGGCGCGGAGAAGTAAAGGGAGCGAAAAAAGACCGGCCCTGCCGTGGTGCAGGTCCGGTCTTTTTTTGCGGCGTTAGATCTTCTTGAGCTCGTAAGCGCGGGTGCCCAGGCCGATCTTCTCGGCCTGCTCCAGGGTCGCCTTCCACTCGATGTTGGGATTGGAGTCCTTAAAGTGGTCGTGGTGGCACTCCCAGCCGGGGCTGGAGAGGTTGTCGGAGAGCTGGCTGCCGGGCATGGGCTGGGCGGCCATGCAGGCGTCGGCGCAGGCCTGGTCCAGGGCGACGGGGTCGAAGCTGGCGAACATGCCGATATCCGGCAGGATGGGCGCGTCGTTCTCGCCGTGGCAGTCGCAGTTCGGGCTGACGTCCTGCACCAGGGAGATGTGGAAGCAGGGGCGGTCCTGGCAGACGGCCTGGGCGTACTCGGCCATCTTGCGGTCGAGCATCTCGTTGGCGGAGTCGTCCGGGCTGGAGATGGCGTCGAACGTGCAGGCGCCGATGCAGCGGCCGCAGCCCTTGCACTTGTCGTAGTCGATGACGGCCTTGTTGTTCACATAGGAGATGGAGTCGCTGCCGCACTCCTTGGCGCAGCGGCGGCAGCCGCGGCAGGCCTCGGCGTCCAGGACGGGCTTGCCGTCGGCGTGCTGGTCCATCTTGCCGGCGCGGCTTCCGCAGCCCATGCCGATGTTCTTGATCGCGCCGCCAAAGCCCGTCATCTCGTGGCCCTTAAAGTGGGTCAGGCTGATGAAGACGTCCGCGTCCATGATCGCGCGGCCGATGCGGGCGGTCTTGCAGAATTCGCCGTTCTTGACCGGGACCTCGACGTCGTCCGTGCCGCGCAGGCCGTCGCCGATGAGGATCTGGCAGCCGGTGGTCATGGGCCAGAAGCCGTTGAGGTTGGCGCAGTCCAGGTGCTCCAGGGCGTTGCGGCGGCTGCCGGGGTACAGGGTGTTGCAGTCCGTCAGGAACGGCAGGCCGCCCATCTCCTTGCACAGGTCCACGACGACCTTGGCGTAGTTCGGGCGCAGGAAGGCCAGGTTTCCCAGCTCCCCAAAGTGCATCTTGATGGCGACGAACTTGCCCGTCAGGTCCATGTTCTTCATGCCGGCGGCGATGCAGAGCCGGCGCAGCTTGTCCGTCAGGCTCGTGCCAACGGGACAGCGGAAATCCGTAAAGTACACAACGGCCTTTTCCATATTGCTCTTTTCCTTTCTCTGTGTCCGAATCGTTCCGTCCTGCGCGCAGGGGCGCGCCCTTTCAGAGTAGCGGAAGATGCGGAAAATTTCCACCCCCTTTGTGTAAAAAGTTATGAAGGGGGAAGGATTTCCTCCGCCCGGCGAACGTAGACCTCCTCGCCGCCGACGTCCTTTTCGCCCGTCCGGACAAAGCCGAAGGACGCGTACAGCCGCGCCGCGGCCTCGTTTCCGGCCACGACGCTCAGGTACACGTCCCGGTTTCCGTATTCCGCCCGCAGCCGCGCGAGGAGCAGGCCGAGCGCGGCGCGGCCGTATCCCCTGCCCTGGTGCGCCGCGCCGATGAGCAGCCGGTCCAGCCACACGCGGCCCGCGGGCTTGTACATCGGGAAGAAGCCGTACATGGCAAAGCCCACGACCTCCTCCCCCCGCAGGAGGGCCACCGGCCGCCAGGCCCCATACCCCTGCGCCTCGCGCAGGCAGTCCTCCACGCTCTCGACAAAGCCCTCCTGCCCGGGCGCGGTCCGCAGCCCCAGGCACGCGGCCCGGTTATCCGGCCCGACCGGCAAAATGCGCAACTCGTTTTCCCGTCTCATGCGCGCTCTCTCCTCCCCGCGCGGCGCAACCCCGCGCAAGGAAAGAGCATACCACCTTTTCCCGCCCGGCGCAAGGGGCGCAGCCGCGCGTCTGCCGCGAGCCCCGCGCAGGCCGCCGCGAGGTCGGCCGCGCAGCCCAAGTCCGTGCGCAGCAGGACCGGCAGGTTCGGCTCCGTCGCCGTCCAGCCCAGGTTCGCCAGGGCGTAGGCC
>ERZ827492.2679-NODE-2679-length-12159-cov-2.506527_pt1 | contig 12159 bp, 17 predicted proteins | sample MGYA00519704_ERZ827492 | MGnify/ENA primary metagenome ERZ827492 (study PRJEB31778, sample SAMEA3449325) | human gut metagenome | biome: human gut; feature: human-associated habitat; material: faeces | place: United Kingdom | collected 2010/2012 ...
CGCTGACCGTCTCCGGTCACGCAGGTTCTGTGCTCGCTGTACCGTGTATTCAGTTGTGTAGGTTCACGAGATTTTTAAATGCGCTTAAGCGACTTTTCACATAGCACTAATTTGAGGCCAGTTTTAGCCCCCATTCTTTCTGCGCTTGGCAATTATTCTTTCGAGCTTCTTCTTCCCAAGAGCCAATGATGTAGATATTCGCCGTTGGCCTACACCGTCTAAGTTTGCAATTTCGGTTTCGGTCATCTTGTGACAATAATATAGTTTGATTCGCCGATACTGTGTTTCGGTCAGGGCCGAAAGAATCTGCTCGCCCAGTTCATTACCGCCCTGCTCTTGGTGTTCGAGCAATACGGCTTCCGCAGACGGCGAACACCCGTCACAGCCGTCGACCAACGTGAAGCAATTGTCAAATTGATGCCTATCGTGCTTTTCAGTAGCGTGATAGTCTGCATCCGACCACGCTTTCCAGTATTCAAACTCCTCATTGTTTGGGAAGTCCTCACGGCGTATATGTATATTCTCGCCTGTCACGCTCTTGCAGACTATAGAATCTCGACTACGTTTGTTGAGCGCATAGTCGCTATTTTTGTCATACATGGTTTTACCTCCTTAGTTTCATAATCGCTGAGATTTGAAATCTGGAAGGCGGCGCGCGAGAATAGTACACTGGCTTAATTAAAAAAGTCCCTGCTTATTTTCATAAGCAGGGACGAGCGTACTATAACCATATTGGACTATATTGTTTTGTTTAGTGCAGGGCGATGCGGTCAGAGCGGATTCTTCACTAATGCTCTTTCCTAATTCTCAAAGTAATTAGTGCGAAGTATTTTATGTATTCTTTTCGCTGTTGACTACAGTCATGCTTATCGGGCGCGCAGGCTGGTAGATTACGCCGATGCAGTTTCGAGGGCTCTTCTTTATCTCGGCATTTATTGCATAGTGTACCAGCTTCTTAGTAATGAGATTAGTGGTTTTCATTTTTACTTCCTTCCTTTTTTACAATGATTACTGAAGTTATAGCCATCATAACCCCATAAAACAGGCTGACTGAAATAAGGCGTAAGTTTATCAGTTCAGTCAGAGCCTGAATTAACAAGATAAGCAAAAGCAGCAGCCTTTTTGTCCTATTGTTTTTCCTGGCGTCTTCTTCCGAAACTGCTGCAGCTCATGGATACATTGGTTTTATAAAATAGCCTATTAACATCACAGCAATATTTATAGCCCAAAACGTTGGCTGATGTATTTCTAATAATGCCTCAACGGCTGGACTGCATGATATAACAAGCAAAGAGCTTAGCAGCAAGCACACAGTTACATGTTTTGCGTGATATCCTCCGATTTTGCTTCTCAAAAAGCAAAACACCGACACAGAGACTAGAGTTTCAACAGGGGACGCCGTCAGCACTACCCATGTAAATGTAAATGTTAAAAAAATAATTCGTAGAATTAGCTTTTCAATTACATAGATGCACCACTCAAGCTCTTCTGAATCTATATAGTTCTTATAATAAAGGAATAAGGACAATTTTGCGGCTGCTCGATTCAACATTTCCATCACCGGAGCTAAATATAAAACTTTTCATTACAATATGGCAGTTATGCAGTAAAAAGGGTAATTATTACAGTGAACTTGCGCTCGTTTAATCTGTCTTCTCTGAATCATTTCCTGTTTTGATTATTGCATTTTTAAGGACCTTTGGGATTGGAAGGCCGATATTGGAGCAATTCTCAAGTATGGAAATTCCTTCATTCGATATGTAGTACATGGCTACGGCTGTTTTTAGAACGTCACTTTGAAAGATAAAGGTTCCAATGAATGCCGCAACGGCAACAATACACAGAAGAGCAACTTTCTTAAGAATTCCCTTAAAGCCTGTTTTACTAGACAGCGTTTTATTGCAGACCGAATCAATTACACCTGTTATATAGTCAATTGTTATGAAGGCAAGCAGAGTCCACATAACACCATCCATCTCAGAACTTATAGACTCCATTGCTGTCCCAACGGACATTATGACTACTCTCAACATATCTTCAAAGCTTTTATTTTCCATATCAATTCACTTTCTCAGTCAAAGTTATGCCGTAGTTTTGCTAAGGCTCTTAATTTGGTTTGATTAACTGCCTGGCGTGTTTTCCCTTTTAGCTTGGCAATTTCCTCAATTGACATTTCGCGTTCGAACATCATAGTCAAGACTTCCTTTTCCCAAAGCGTTAATCCCTTGCTTTCAATTATCCAGTTAGGAGGTTCGCTCTGATAGTAAGCGAGGTGAGAGTCTACAATAAAAAGTTCTTTCTCACTAAGTTCGGAATACAACTTGTATTTTGTTTTTGCCAATTTAGAAAGTCTTATGGATTCATTTTTTACTGCCTTTGAAATATAACTAACAATTATTGCGTCATTTTTACCTATTAGCTCTTTAGTGTTCACGTTCAGCAGCAACTCTAAGAAAAAAACCACAAGATCATTATAGGCATCTTCGTAATTAAGAAGCCTCGCGCATTTCCTTAAAAGTTTTTCAAAGCGCTGGAGCATTTCAAGTACGGCGCCTTCGTTCGGGATTTCACTTAATATTGCAGATAGCATACAAATCCCTCATCTCTTAGTTGAGAAAGAGAAAAGAGACCGGGATTTGTAAACTTGATTATTTCAGTTGCGAAGATTTATTGTCTGACACCGAAAGCCGCACTATTTCCAATTATTATCTCATTTACATTTTAAAGTCATTGATTTCAGTAAATAGCTTGTATTATTCGGCAAAAGGTATAAAAATGACGTCTGTTGAAATGTCAAATCCAACAGACGTCTTATTCTAGCCCTAGCAACCACATTGTGCTTACTTCTAATACTTTTGCAATCTCAACAACTTCATAGTCGGCTACAAAACGAGTTCCTATTTCTATGCGGCTGATAGAATCTCGTTCTAACATAACGCCCCTTACTTGAAGGCGGGCTGCAAGTTCGCCCTGCGTTATTCTCTTTTTTGTTCTTGCTTCATAAATGCGGTTACCACAAATGTTCTTTCTGCCTTTGAAGTCATATATCTTCATAAACTCACCACGATTTTGCTAATCATCAGAAGTTTTCTTGACATTAGCATAAAGCGAGAAGATAATTGTGCTAAACATCAGAATTTTGCGAAAAAATTCCTTAAATTACAATTCTTTTGTTGACACTTTAGATTTTGGGGTGGTATGTTGATTAGCAAAACATTAGAAAAGGTGAAAATTGTTATGAAGGTTGCAATATGTGACAATGACACGGACTTTATATTGAAGCTAAAAAACTGTATTTGTGACTATTTTGCTCACAGCAACCTTATTGGCGAGTTCGTCCTTTTCAGCTCACCGGTGAAAATGCTTGAGGCAGATTTGTCGGCTGTTGATGTTGTATTTTTAGACGTCGATATGCCAGAAATTAACGGAATCGAAGCTGCGGGATATCTGAGGCAGAAGCTTCCGGATGTGATGCTGGTTTTCGTTACTGATTATATTGAATATGCACCTGCAGGCTATAGGGTAGATGCATTCAGATATCTTTTAAAGTCGAGAATGTCTCAGGAGCTTAACAGCATTCTTGATGAAATTGTGGATAAACTGTATGTTGACCAATCCACCATACAGGTAAAGTCTCAGGGAGACGATATTTTACTTCCGCTAAAAAACATCGTCTATATAGAAGGCACTGGCCGAAGAATGGTACTTGTACATCTGGTTGGCGAAGGAAATCCCCTTGAGTGCAACGGAAAACTATCTGAGCTTGAAAGCCAGTTGAATGACAGCGGCTTTCTCAGGCTTCAGAGAAGCTTTCTTGCAAATATAAGGCATATAAAAAAGATAAGTAGCTATACTGCCTTCATGGATAACGGCACGGAACTCCGCGTTACGGATAAAAACTACAACCAGCTTAGAAACTCCTTCTTATCGTGGAAAGGAAGCCGGCTATGAACCAATTGCTGATGTCGTTCTTTGACGTTTTATTCATCTCAATTGAGCTCATAATGATGGCAGTGGTAATAAGCAGTTTCAATGTAAAGAGAATCAATGGATGGCTATTGGCCATTTCATTGATAGCGCTGGCTGTTTTGATCCATATTATCTCCAGCATTTCCGATGGGGATCAGTTCATTAAAATATGTGTAAATATGGCCCTGATGACGGCGTGGAGCCTGCTGTGCTTCAGAGCAAGCCTGGCAAAATGCGTCTTTATTGCAGCCTTTTGCATTGCATATTACAATCTGGCAGACATGGCGTTTATAATCATCTATACCAAGTGCGTCGGCATGGACGTTACCAAGTTCTTGAGCGACATGTACAACTATGCGTCATTCAACATATTGGTAAAGCTCACGGAATTGCTGGGCGTCATCGCACTGTATATATGGATAAAACATCACTTCAATACCGTATACACCGGAGCGGGTAGTTGGATACGAACGCTTGTATACCCAATCGCCTCGATGATAGTCGGAATCTATTTGATAAAGGTCGTTACCGATTTTCCGGACGCCAGCGTTGATGTCTCGATTTGTATGGCAGTAGTACTTTTTACCGACTTGATGTCTATCTTCCTTGCTAATTATCTGGAGCGGCAGCAAATCGATATACGCAACTCAATAATACTTAGATCAAGCGTAAAATCGGAGCTCGAGAATGTCCACACCTGGCAGGAAGCGTATGCCCAGCAGAGAAAAATGACGCACGAATTCAATAACCAACTGGCTGTGATAAAAGGTATGTTGGAGCAAGGCAATGGTTTAGAAGGCGTCCTCGATTACATAAATCAAATTCAAAAGTTCCCCGATTCTTCAAAGCATCTCGTAAACACTAGACGCCCTGCTGCAGACGTGGTAATAAATCAAAAGATTTACGTTGCCAGTTCAAAAAGTATAGATTTCCGCGTACAGCTGGACGATTTGTCGTCTGTCAAATTACCAGACTACGCTTTGGTCGTTGTGCTTGCCAATATAATAGACAACGCCATTGAGGCAGCAGACCGAGTAAAAAATGATGAAGAACGCAAAGCTTTTTTGAAGATAAAGGTGACAGATGGTGTCACCTTCATAAACATCGAGAATTATACCGCCTCCCCTGTGCTCATCAAGAATAATACAGTAGTTACTTCCAAGGGCGACAAGACAAAGCATGGATACGGCTTGCTCAACGTCTCGTCGATTGTTGCTCAGTATGGAGGGTTTTACACCCTAAGATATGATGAAGGAAGATCCAAATTTGTTGTGTCAATTCAAATATAAACGCGGGGCCGACTTGCTTTGTCGGCCCCGCTTATATCTTTTACGACAATTCATATCCTTTTTACTGCTTGATGGAACGCTTTGACAACTAGGCAGAATATAATTATTTTAAATATATATAGGACAAAGGGGTCTATATATGAGTGATGTAGAAATCATAGACCTATACTGGGCACGAAACCCGAATGCAGTCGTTGCTACAAAAGAGAAATATGATTCTGATTGTTATAGCTTAGCGATGGGCTTTTGCGATAATGCCACCATGGCCGCTGAAATCGTTTTAGAAGCTCATAAAGCTGTTTGGAATGAGATTCCGCCAAACAGACCTAAAAATCTGGGAGTTTTCCTGCTCAGCAGGACAAGAAGATTTGCTATAGACCTTCTGCTTTCAAATGGCACTATTTGTGCTAATGAAAGAATAAGCCAAATAGACAATGAAGTATCTAAATGGAGCGTAGATATACCGTTATCTACCACGGAACTTGGGGCAATAATAGATAGCTTCTTGCGAAAGCTCACTGACATTGAACAAATCATATTTGTGTGCAGATATTGGTATTTCGATTCTGTTCGCGCAATTAGTGAGCATGTAAATCTACCAGAGGCCAAAATTCAATCTATACTTCGGTCGTTAGGAGAGCAATTGCTTTTAAGGTTCATGGAGGTCGAACGAATAATTGAAAAATGAGAAATTCATAAATGCCATTGGAGAAATAGGCGATGATTTAATAATGAAGGCTCATTTGGCTTACAGCAAAAGGGTAAAACAACACATGGCGTTATATGCCTTGGCAATTGCCGTCTTTATATGCCTTGTAGCGATTGCTATCATAATACTCTTCTAATGTAAGACAATAAGTAGGCTGTGACATTGGCTTTAGAGACTCGTATTTTATATTGCTTCCAGGTATCCATGCTCGATCCGCTATAAGAAACACAGCCGAGATCCTCGGCTGTGTTGTAGTTAAGAGCATGTATTTTCCAAGGATTGTTACGGCGCAGAGCAGACAACGATTGCAGTAAGCGCGAGATCATCTGTCACGCCATCCCGTTCGTCGAAGGTGTTGACTCCTACGAACGAGATGGCGAGGCTTCAAGAGGCATTTGACGCCGTGGACACTCGGTATCTGCGTAAAAATATAGTCGTGGACGGTCAGAAGCAGATACCTGCTGTTGGTGTGCGGAGCCTGCCCACCGAGGCCGCCTGCAGGAAGCAAAGCGCGAGGAGCCACTGGCAAGAGAGCGCGTCGGCTGAACCCTCTAAGAATGCGTTAGCTCCCATTAGGCCATTAGAATTGAAGCCAGAAAATTGTGAAGAAGAGGATATTACAGGCTGACATATTATCAAGGGGGTTACTATGAAGAAGGTGTTCCTTATAATACTCTTGCTCATGTTTCTGACCTCCTGCGGCATTTACGCTCTGGACGAAACGCCAGCTTCAAGCGTTATGCCTGAGCCAACGCCCAGCCCGGCAACTCAACTTGTCGCATTGGAAAGCCCCGGACCGCGGCCGAACTACATCCCGCCCATGGATTTTGAGCCGGTCAGCGTCTGGCAGGCCGAGCATTTTTGCGGCCGAGCGCTGCTTTACCTAGGCGCGGAGGAGGACGGCAGCACGCCGTTCAAGGTGTACAGTTGCTTTACATATGAGGTTGTGGACTATCTTGACGGCAATATGCTCATGAGCTCCAGGGCCTTTTCCGCCAAAGCGGTGGACTCGGGCGAATTCAGTGTCGATTGCGGCAAACATGGGCTTTGGCTTGAGCCCGTGCTGGGCGCGAGCGCGCTCACCGGGCGGCTCTCGGTCGATGGGGACAGGCTGACGCTCTCCTACACCGGCTTCGAGCGCGCGGCCTGGGCGGAGGATACGCTGAGCTTCGAGTGCAGGCTCAGCGGCGGGCAGCCGTTCATCGACAGCGGCACAGGAGAACTCGACTCGGTGCAGTATCTGCCCACGGAATTCAAGCGCCTGCCGGACGAATATCTGGGCCGCGCCATGTACTGGATGCCCATGTTTGAGGAGGAGGCGTCGGTGGGTCAGCTCCGCGGGCTCGAGGTCGGGGACACATACGCGGACATCGTCGCGCGCTTCCCGAACCCTCTTACCATATGGAGCCGCGACCCGCGCTCCATCAGCGCGCCGGACGGCTGGTACGATACCTTTTACGGTAGCGAGGCCGGTACGGTCTTCGCCGCGCTCTATTATGAGGGCGGCGTTCCCTCGACTGTGCTTATTACCTGCTGCTCTTACGTCAGCTTCCAGCTTGACGAGGGACTGAACATTACGGAGTACAGTGTTGCTGATAAATAACGCTCACTGGCACTGCGGAAGATAAATGCTTGCGTTTCTGGTACGCCCTGCAAACCTCAAACCTGTCATCTCAACTGAATCTGTTAATCAGAACATCACCCTCGCCAAAGTACGACGTTGGATTAAAATAACGTATTCCATTATACACAACACTGTCCGTTCCATTGAAATGAGTTTGATTGCCAGCGCTGTCTCTGTAATACCCCCATGCTCCGGCGTCAATACTGTCCTTTGTGATATTGAGATGCAGATGAACTACTGCATTTGATGTGCCTGTACCGTCTACTCGGCCCGTTGAGCCCATTGTACCAATTACCTGATTCTTCGAAATGAAGCTGTTTACCTGGACAGAAATGCTATTCAGATGACAGTACATAGAATAGTATGTCTTCTGCTGATCTGTGGTATGTCTAATGATAATACATTTTCCATTCCATGATAGAATTTACCGGTCCCAACATCATAGTAATCTCCCCCGGTGTTTTCAGATGCCAAAACTACAATACCGTCTGCTATTGAGTAAATGTATGTACCCCGAGCGTCACTATTCGAATAGTAATAATTACTGGAGTTTCGAGGACGAACATCAATGCCGAGGTGCCCGGAGCTTCCATTCCAGCCATTACTGACGCCCCAGTTATCTCTCGAAGAGTTGATTACCTGCCCAGCAACATATCTGCCGGGAACAATAATCTGACCGGTTGCAAGTGAGGCGTGTGGAAACCAAGCTCGATACTTTGCTGCAGTGCTATAATTTATATACTCAATGAACGCCAAAGAGCCGATAATCATTAAAATGTAAACTTCATTTGGAGGTCCGCTATGAGAAAAGCATTCCTGTTCATCCTGGCGTTCTTACTGCTGAGCGCCTGCGGTATGCCAGCGGCGGAGCCGACGGAGAACCCGTCGGGATCGGTTTCTCCGGTCACAGGACCGCAAGAGCACGCCTATACCTTCACAAGCCCCGAACTGTCTTTGTCCTTCCCCGTCTCCGAGGAGCTCGCGCCGAAGATCGCAATAAAGCAAGGCGTGGATTTCTTCGACGAGGGCGGAGACAGCCTATCGATCTGCCTGCTCCTGAACGATTCGGACGAGCTCGACACTGTGCTCACCATCCTGGTCAAGGTGCCGAGGCACGAGTTCTTCAGCCCCGAGCAGTTCTACCGGAAGAACATGACCTCATTCCAGGCCGTGGCGGCCAGCGAAGACAGCATATATGTTCAAGTGGGCCCGATTGGCGGCGTCGCAATTAAAACTGAGGATTACGAATACTATTCTGCGATTGCCCAAGAGCTGGACGGTGACTTTTTCCGGGAAAACCTGACCGTGACAGACGCCGACGGCCTCCCGGAGCTGCAAGCGGACGCCGTCTCCGGCGCTGCGAAGGAGTTTGAGACGCTCGGCAGCGGTACGATGACCCGGGCTGAGGCTGCCGTTTGGGCTTTCGACCTGCTCACGGCAGACAACAAGGCGAACGAATACCCACTGAACTTTACCGATGTCGAACCGGGCACGGAAGAGGCTCGCGCCGTTGCATACCTCGACAGCTACGGGCTCTTTTACGGCCACGACGCGGAGAACTTTCGCCCGGACGAGCCGCTTACACGCGCGGAATTTGTCCAGCTATTGCAGCGGATGCAACTGGCGCGCTTGCAGCTAACGCCGTATCCGACCTGGTACGGCGACCCGGTGGAGGCCTCTGACCTGGACGAAAGCCACTGGGCGTACAACGAACTCAACCGCGCCTGGCAGGACGGCTGGCTGACGGTTGAAAATGGCCATCTTCGTCCCGATGACCCAATAACATACGCTGAGATTTCTGAGGCACTGAGCGCGCTGTTCACAGAGCTTAGCGAATTATAAAAACTGACCGGCGCATAGAACGCCGGTCAGTCCTAAAGTTGTTGCTTACGCTCCCTTGTTGCTCAGATACTCTTCGGCATCTTCGTTAGACATAAGATAACCCTGCCAAATATAAAACTCAATTTCGTTATGGCGATCTGCAGACCAGCACCGATTAAGGGTGGTGTTGATGCTCGGACTGGCCCCAGCCTGAGCAAGGCAAACATCGGTAATGCTTTCCGGCGGCCGGCCGGTGGAATTAGGACGAACTATAGCGATGTGGTCGTACGTTATTGCAACGGCGGTTCGGCCGGTGTTGGCGGCAAGCTGAGCACCCGCAAAGCTTTTGCCGTCGGTGCCAGACTTTCGCCAAGACAGGTAATTGTTACGCAGTTCAGGGAGTATGTTTGCACAGTCATACGGTTTCCCATTATCTTGCCGCAGCAAAGGCGTACAAAGGGCATCACATACATCGGTGGCAAACAGGTTGCAGGTTTTGCCCTCGGGGTAGTCTGTATTTTCGCCTACAGGGAATGACTCTATAATCTGCACATAAAGATCTTTTGTCATTGTTATTCCTCGTAGAGATTTTAACTTAGACTTGCAAGTCAACTTTTAAAGAGTTCTTGCGGTACCAAATGTAAACTAAAACATTGGCAAAAACCAATTCTTATTTACAAACTTTGAAGGGTAGGTGTAGAGAGCATGTCAAAGTTGCAAAAAACGATCATGGTTTTCTTAGTCTCCTCCATTGCTGTCTGCGTTGGCTCATACGCGGACAACGGCATGAATCGCTTTAATGACGTCCCGGAATCCGCTTGGTACGGCGACGCCGTAGAATGGGCGGTTGAGGAGGGCGTTGCCGACGGCACGGGCAACGGTACTTTTTCACCTGACGATGTGTGCACCCGCGCGCAGATAATTACTTTCATATGGCGCATGGCAGGAGCACCGGAGCCGTCTGAAAAATATGCTGAGATATTTTACGATTTGGCGCCGGATGCGTACTACTATCACGCCATGCTGTGGGCAAACGAGGAAGGCTTAGTTTCCGGCACCTCAGCTAACACGCTGTCTCCGGATGAATACTGCACAAGGGCACAGGCGGTAACTATGCTCTGGCGGTATTGCGGCTCTGACGACAGCTATACAACTTATTTTATCGACGTCCCCGAATCTGCGTACTACTATAAAGCCGTCGCTTGGGCGTCAAACCGCTATGTTGCCGACGGCATGACCTTACTGGAGTTTTCGCCCGACGGCACCTGCACCCGCGCGCAGATCGTCACCATGCTTTACCGAATGCAGCGGACGGGCACGGAAGCGCTGAGGTCTGGCGATATTCAGTCAGTGCTCATCGAAAACCTCGCCGCAGGCAGCAACCTCAAGCTGACAGCGGGGAAAATAGACGAGTTCAAAGCTATAATTTCCCGCGCCGCGCTCAACGACAACCCCGAACCGCAGCTTGGCCAGGGCCAAACCTCCAATCCAATGTATGTGGTACATATAGTATACGCCGAAGGCGGTGAGGACATATTTTACAGTCCGGAGGCCGGAGCCGAGGTGCTCTATAAATTCACCGGCACATATGGCCCCGGAGGAGAGGGATATGTAGCCATACGCAGCAGGGAAATACAGGAATTTTTCGATTCCGCCGGAATATAGTGTTTAATTATTTTGGGAGTTATAGTTTACATTCTCATATGCAGACCCTCTTTTACTGACAAAGACTTAAGTCATTTATAATGGCATCAGAGCTCGTTGTCACCATCAAAAAGGAGGAATATTTGTGAACTACGAACCCAACATAATTGAGACCGACCTTGATTGGAAAAGCCCGAGGACTCTCAGAGCAAGTACAAGTGAAATCGTGATTCACCACGCTGCCATAAATACTGCTAGTGTATATGATGTGCACAATTTTCATCTGAATTCCACAGTAGAGAATTTCATTGGTATAGCGTATAACTTTTATATCAGAAAAGATGGCAGTATATACGAAGGACGTGGCTGGGACTATGTAGGTGGTCATACTTCTAACCATAACAGTGTTAGCGTTGGTATTTGCTGTGAAGGGTATTATCATTACGATAATAATGGTTATACACAGGGACCGCCTAACGCTCAGCTTACTTCTCTTATTAAAATGGTTGCCAAAGCGATGGAAAAGTATAGCCTCAATATCGACGATGTTTATGGACATTACGAACTTAATTCTACTGCGTGTCCAGGCAACCTGTTTCCTCTTGAAGAAGTCAAAGACGCCGCTGCTGTCTATAGTGATGTGGATACGGCATGTGCAAGACTTCTCAACAAGGGAGTGATAGATTCTCCTGAGTACTGGGTCAATTGTTACTGGCAGCTTGCTAATCTGGATACTTTGCTTATTAGGCTTGGAAATATGTGCACGTATGATACTAATGGACGGGTATATACTTCCATAAACTCAGCGCTTACCCAGCTTGTCAGTGCAGGCGTCATTGATTCTCCTGACTATTGGAGAAATAACTACACTGAAATCCAGTACCTTGGCGATCTAATTAAGTCCGCTGCCAGTCACACTGAGATAATCTATTAAGAATAGGCCAGCTAAGCAAAGTCAATGGCAGAATAAAACTTTGCACGCTTAAAAGGTACATAACAATCGAGTTCACGGCAAACCTGCTAATGTGTGTCAAGCACAAAAGAAGAAAAGTACAGGATAAGAAATAGGCATAACAAAAGGACCTGCAACATATTCCGGCTGC
>ERZ827492.2684-NODE-2684-length-12124-cov-36.012014_pt1 | contig 12124 bp, 14 predicted proteins | sample MGYA00519704_ERZ827492 | MGnify/ENA primary metagenome ERZ827492 (study PRJEB31778, sample SAMEA3449325) | human gut metagenome | biome: human gut; feature: human-associated habitat; material: faeces | place: United Kingdom | collected 2010/2012 ...
CGGATATCTAATCCGCTAGTATGGCGCGCATGAAAAAGCTTCTTTCCATCCCAGCTTTTTTACTGTGCATTTCCGGCGTACAAGCGGCAACGACATTGTATGAAACCCAGTTCCGCCAGACCGCCATCAATGTGGACAGTGACTTTCTGGACGGCGCTTCCGTCTCGCTCACCAATCCTTCCACATCCCTTTCCGGCAATTTGGCCGCGGACCTCCTTGTCCCCAATGTCCAAATGCAGAATAACAACGCCGGATGGACCGTCACCTTTTCCTTCACGGCTACGCAGGATATCATCATCTCTTCCCTGAACCTGGGCTTCCAATTCGTCACCGGTACCGGAACACGGCACGGAAACACGGATTCCAAAACGGGAACCGCTACTGTCACGCTGGCCGCCGGAGATTCCTCCGCCACGGCTGATCTGAGCTTCGAACGCGTCCAGGCCGACAAGAACGGCACGCCGACAGCGGACATCCAGCAAGCCTCCTTCAATACCCCGGTCACGGTCAAGGCGGGAGAAACCTTTACCCTCACCGTGAACGCCAAGGCACCCAACACCGGGGGCACCTTCCTGGGGCTTTCCCAACTGGCCCTCCACGGGGACGCAGTGCCGGAACCGGCCACAGCCTCCCTCGGACTGCTCGGACTGGCCGCCCTGCTCCTGCGCCGCCGCGTATAAGCGGGAGCATCATTTAATCTCTGCTTTATTCCTTTACTAAAACAGGACCGTCCCCCACCGGGAAACGGTCCTGTTTTTTTAAATAAAAATCCGCTCAATTTCCGGAAACGTTTCTTTCCGCCTCTTCTTCAATACGGGCTTCCGTCTCTTCAATCTTTTCTGAAAGATCGGCCCACTGCGTAAAACAGGTTTCCAACTGGCGGTCCGCCTGCTGGAACCGGGTGGTGAGCTCCATGACGGCCTCCGTATCAGCCGCCACCTCCGGACGTTCCAACTGGGAGGTGATCTCCGTCTTTTCCGTTTCCAGACGCGCTATCTCCGCTTCCAACTGTTCCAGTTTTTCCTGGAGGGGACGGAGCAGGCGCGCCTTTTTCTGGCGGATTTCCGCCTCCATGCGCCTGCGCGCCTTGCGGTCCGCCCCGGCTCCCGGGTCAGCCGCTCCGGAGACGGCAGACGCAGCGGAGGAAGCCAGAGCCTGGTCCCGCTCCACCTTCTCCAGATAATCGGAAACGTTGCCTATGTAAACGCGCGGTTTCTCTCCCGGCACGAATTCCAGCACCTTCGTCACAATGGGGTCCAGGAAGCTGCGGTTGTGGGAAACGATGCAGTAGGAACCCGGATATTCGGACAGCGCCTGCTGAAGCACCTGCTGGGACTGGATGTCCAGGTGGTTCGTCGGTTCGTCCAGAATCAGGAAATTGGCCGGATGCAGAAGCATGCACACCAGCGCCACGCGGGAGCGTTCCCCCCCGGAGAGCACGCCCACGCGCTTGTGCACGTCGTCCCCCCGGAACAGGAAGCAGCCCAGCAGGTTCCGCACCATGGGCGAGGATTCCCGCGTAGCGGCCGCCTCCACGCATTCCAGGACGGTCTTTTCCGGGTCCAGGTCATCGGCATGCGTCTGGGAGAAAAAAGCGATCTGCGTGTGGCGCCCCATCGTCACGCTCCCGGAGCTGGGCTCCTCCCCGCCGGAAATGAGGCGGGAAAACGTGGACTTGCCCGCTCCGTTCACCCCCACAATGGCGATGCGGTCCCCCTTCACGATTTCAAAATCCACATCCTCAAAGACGGAAATGGAGCCGTACCGCTTGGAAATCTTTTCCAGCCTGACCACGGAATGCGCGCCGGCAGGCGGGGTGGGAAAATGAAAATTCATCACGGCGTCATCCTCCTCCACCTCAATCAGCTCCACCTTCTCCAACTGCTTGATGCGGGACTGCACCAGGGAGGCCTTGGTAGCCTTGTAGCGGAACCGGTCGATGAACTCCTTCGTCTTGGCGATTTCCCGTTCCTGGGCCTTTTTCTGGCGCAACAGAATCTCCTTCCGCAGCACGCTTTCCTTCAGGAAATAGGAAAAATTGCCCGCGTACTCCTCCGCGCGCCCGTGGTAAAAGGCAATCGTGCGGGAAACCAGGGAATCCAGCAGCGCGACGTCGTGGGAAATGAGGATGATGGCCCCCCGGTAGGTGCGCAGGTACTGTTCCATCCACCGCTGGGACTGAATGTCCAGGTGGTTCGTGGGTTCGTCCAGCAGCAGCACTTCCGGTTCCCGGAGCAGCAGCTTGGCCAGCGCAATGCGCATCTGCCAGCCGCCGGAAAATTCCCCGCAGTCCCGGTCAAAGTCCCGGTCCTTGAACCCCAGGCCGCGCAGGATGGACTCCGTGCGGGGGCGCAGCCGGGCGGAATCATGGGCGTGCAGCACCAGCTCCAGTTCCCCGATCTCGTTGAGCACTTCGGAATAGGCGGCGGAACGGGGGTCCAGTTTCTCCATCTCCTGCGTCAGGGCGTCAATGCGCTCCTGGAGGTCCATCAGGTCCGCAAAGGCGGACATGGCCTCGTCAATCAGCCTGCGCCCGCGGACATGGATACCCTCCTGGGGCAGATAGCCCACCTGGGAGTGCCTGGATTTGATGATGGAGCCGGAATCCGGCTCATTCAGGCCGGCCATGCACTTCATCAGCGTGGACTTGCCCGCGCCGTTATGCCCCGCCAGGGCAATTCTTTCCCCATCCTCCACCGTAAAGGAAAGATCATTGAACAGGACGCGCGCGCCGTACTGCACGCGCAGATTTTGAACGGCCAGAACCATGTACCGAAGGAGTAGAGAGAGGAAGGCGGCGGAACGCGGCGTTGCATCGCCTGTTCCGCCGCCAGGAAAAGCCGGATAAGCTTATTTGTCCAGAACCTTGTTCCACGCGGCGATGCGGTCGGCCTGCTCCGTGAACAGATCATCCGCGCCATCTTCAATCGTGATACCGGAAATGGTATCCCCCTGCCCGATGGAATCCACCACGTCCTGGCCTTCCGTCACCTTGCCGAAGACGGTGTGCTTGCCGTTCAGCCAGTCGGTAGGTACATGCGTGATGAAGAACTGGGAACCGTTGGTGCCGGGGCCCGCGTTCGCCATGGAAAGCACGCCGGGGCCGTCATGCTTGAGGTCCGGGCGGCACTCGTCCTCAAAACGGTAGCCGGGGCCTCCCATGCCCGTGCCGGTGGGGTCGCCGCCCTGGATCATGAAATTCGGAATCACGCGGTGGAACTTGAGGCCGTCATAGAAGCCCCTGGAAGCCAGGTTCAGAAAGGAAGCCGCCGTCACGGGCGTCTTGGAAGCGAATACCGTCAGCTTGATGTCGCCCTTGGAAGTGTGGATGGTGATATTCTTGTCAGTTGCCATGGGTGCATGTTAAACGCGCGGAAAGGCATGGTAAAGACTGTATTGCGTGCTGCCGCCGGGCCTGCGCCCCCATTTCTCCGCCGGCCTCTTTTCCTCCTTTTCCATGCCGGGCAAGGAGTCCGCCCCCGCGGCGCCTACCTGTCATGACGGGCCCTAATGACAGGAGGAACGGTTGATTTTCTACCGGAAAGGGCCGAATTTGAATGATATGAGCGAAGAATTGGTAGAAGAATTCGTTACGGTTGAATCCATCTTTGTCCGTGGGCGCAACTGCCTGGCGCTGAAGGCGAAATTCTCTCCCCTGTTCACGGACTACTACCTTCATCTCATGCAGTACGGCCTGCGTAACGAGGAACCCTACGACAGCCTGCTGAAAGAGCTGATGGCCTACTTCACCCTCTACATGGTCGCGCGGCCCTGGGCGGAACAGCACGCCTGGACGGTCAACCTCAGAACGCCCGCCGTAGCCAACCTGTTCGTTACGGGCTCCTCCCTGACGGAATCCGTAGTGGGGCGCATCTTCACGCAGGACATCAAGGAGCCTGAGGAAAACACGCTGTACTCCACCCTGCTCCGCAAGGGCTTTGAACCGCGGTACTCCGTCGTCCCCATTCCGGGAACCTCCCCCGCCCGGTGGGTGGAGGAATTCTACAAGCAGAGCGAACAAAGAAACGCGCGCTGCATTGAACTGCCGGATGAATGCTACACCATGGTGACGGCCCAGCCGGACGCGGATGAAGAATGGCTGAATTCCCTAACCCGGGAAAAAATGGCCCATCTGGAAGAGGATGAAGATACCCGAGTGCTGGAAACGCGCCGGTTCCGCTTTTACTGCGGCTGCACGCTGGACCGCATCCTGCCGACGCTCAAGGCGCTTCAGGAAAGGGAGGAAGACCTGTTCCAGGGTGAAGAGGCGCTGGAAGTCACCTGCCCCAGGTGCGCCGCCATTTACCGTGTGACGAAAGAAAATCTGGAAGATTGAGACATACATGATTTCTTTCTGACAATTAGCCTTTTCGGCAGCGAATTTCGTGCTTAAACTTTCCCCGTGCCGACTTGTCCGAAGTGTTTACATAATTTCCACCGCGGGGCGGAATCATTGTGCCCTCACTGCGGCTTTTCCCTGGAAAACCTGGACAAGAAATACGGCAGGGACTCCATCCCCTACCGCCGCGTATGCGACAACGCCGGCGCCCTGCGGCAGCAGGACCGCGTAAAGCTGAACGCCCTGCTGGAAAAACTGGAGCGCCGCATTCCCCCCGTCCTCCTTTCCGTCTATTTCCCCAACATCCTGGAGCCCTTTTCCCTCATTCCTCACAGCTTCTGGATGATGAACCACCTGACGGTGGACGAAGCCGGCTTCCCCAACCACCAGGGCCCGCTGGACCCCCAGTGGCTCCTGATTCTGGTACTGGACGTGCGGACGGACACGGCCTGCTTCATGTGGGGGTATGAACTGGATCCCTACGTAGAGCCGGACCTGATCAACAAATCCATCATGAAGGCCCGCATCCCCCTGCGGGAAAGCATGCTGCTCCAGGCCGTGGGCTCCATCATGAAAGACGCCGTCCAGCTCGTGGCCCGGAAGGCGCGCTCCAAGGTCAGGCACCCCATGCGCTACGGGTTGACGCCCCCTCCCCCCGCAAACCGGAAAGGAGGCGGCCTATGAGATTCCTGCTGTTCCCCTTCATGCTGGCGGCGGCCATGTGCGTGGCCCCGGCACAGGAACTCCCCGCCCTTAAATGGAACGCCCGTGACCAGCAATCCCTGATGAAGGGCACCTGGTGGGAGGCCAATGCACCCCTTCTGCCCCCTGTGGATGCGGCTGTGGCCCCTTCCGCCTCCGTCCCGGAACCCTCCGCCAATGCAGACTCCCCCGCTGTGGACCCTGTTCCGGAGGATTTCACGGACGTCAACGAATACTTCCTTCCGGACTACATCCGCACCTCCACGGGCCTGATCGACCCCCAGAAGCTTCTCACGGAAGTGGAAAGCAATGACGTCATTGAACTCATCAAGCTCATCAAATCCCGTTACAACGTCAACCTGTTCGTCAGCATCTTCGCGGCCGGGCAGAAAGTCCCCCCTTCCGTCAACGCCCCCACAATCGCCCGCCAGATATTCAAAAACAAGGAACGGAACCTGCTCCTCCACTTCCACATGGGGGATATTAAAAGCGCCCAGATCGCGCTGGATCCGGAGTTGAGCGCCCAGCTCGGGGATGCGGGGCGGCGGGACCTCCTGTACCAGGTGAAGCAGGACGCCTCCCGGTTCACCAACCCGCAGGACGAGCTTGTTGAAGCCATGATTTCCCTGGCGCGGAGGACAGAGGCGGACATGGCCTCCGCCCCCAAGCCTTCCCTGCCCGCGCTGGACCCGGACAACCCCGCCAGCATCCCGGAAGCCAACATCACCATCCAGGAGCCGGAGGAAGCGCGTGAATCCCATCTGCACGCCATGATGAAGGCCTGGATGTCCTTTGCCCTGGCCAATGTAGCCGGCATCATCCTGCACGCCTCCGCACTGGTGGCCGTAGTGGCGCTCTGGCTGGTCTGGAAAAACAAAAGAGTGGTGCGTCTGCTGCCGTCAGAACCGGACAAGCGCCTGGGCGCTCCGCACGGCGCCTCCCAGAGCCGTCCCGTAAACTACTGCATGCAGGACGGCCGTGGACCGGACTCCATCGGCCGCAGGCAGATGCGCCAGCACATGCGCGACGTCTCATGACAGAACCATCTCCAACCCCCGGCATCCGCGCCGCCCTGAACGGCGCGGGAGAACTGGAACTCACCATGGTGAACGCCCCTGCGGGAGCCGTCATCCGGATGGACGTTAATGCGACTTCCCCCCGCATGCTCTGCACGCAGGGCCGCTACCTGGCTCCGGTGCAGGCCCCGCCCGGCACGCGCATCCGCTTCCGCCTGTTCCAGGGGAAGCGCGGGCTGACGGCCCCGGAAACCTTCATCATGCCCGGAGCTCCTCCCGCCCAGCCCGTTCCTTCCACGCTGATTCCCTGCACCCAGAACAGGGACTTCATGATTTACGACTGGGCGGCCCGGCACGAAGCCGCTTGCCGCGCGGTGAGGAAAACGCATCCGGACCTCCTCTTCATCGGAGACTCCATCACGCATTTCTGGGGAGGGCCTCCCGTGGACGAACCGCACCGGGACATCCTCCAGAAATCTCCGGAAACCTGGAGCCTGTGCACGGAGGGAATGAGGGCGGTCAATCTGGGCTTCGGCTATGACCGGGTGGAAAACGCCCTGTGGCGGCTCCGCCACGGCGAACTGGACGGAGCGGCGGACGATGCCGTCTGCGTGGTGCTCCTCGGCACGAACAACCTCGCGGAAAACACGGACGGGGAAATACTCCAGGGCATCCGCGCCGTCTGCGGGGAAATTACCGGAAGGCTGAAAAAGGCCGTCATCATCCTCCAGGGCTTCTACCCGCGCAACAGCGCCCGTAAAGATACCGCGGAACGCATTGCCGCCATCAATCTCCTCCTGAACCGTCTGGCCGCAGAACAGGGCTTCCTGTACACGGAACCGGGCCGCGTCATGGCGGACGCCGCAGGACACGTTCCGGAAAAACTCTCCAGCGACGGGCTGCATCCCTCCGCGGCCGGCTATGAGCGCATCGCCGCCGTGCTGGCCCCCGTCATCAGGCAGGCGGCGGAACGGAAAAAATGACGCCGCCAAGAAACCGGACCCGCTTTCCGGTGTTTTTATTCATGGAAACCTCAGCAGAAACACCACAATGAACGAACAGGACGATACAAAACTCTGGCAGATTCTGGGCCATGCCTCCCAGCCTGCGCCGGGGGATGATTTTGCCCGCAGGGTCATGATGCGTATTGCCGGGGAAGAACACGCCACCGCCGTTCCGGCGGAATCCATCCACCACTTCAAGCGGAACTCCTTCCGCATCTGGGGCGCCGCGGCGGCGGCCCTGGTGGCTGCCGTCATCGGCATTGCAGCCCTGATGGAACCCTCTGCTCCGGAAACGCCCCCCCTCTCCATCGCCACCCTGAACATTGACGATGTGCTGGTGGAAGAAGCCGGTCTGGCTCTGGGCCAGGAAAACCTGGTGGACGCTCTCTGCGTGCTGTCCTCCACGGAAACGGGCGTCATCTCCTCGGACAACATCCAGGACCTCCTTCTGTAACTCCGGAAATGGAAGCATTCTTCGTTCCCGGCCCAGGGAGCGGAAACTCTTCGCCGGGCAAACCGGATTTCTTTCCACCCCGTCCCGAATCCGCCTTCCTGAAAACCGGTTTTCTCCGCAAACGGGAACACCGGACACCGGAACCGTAGGAACGCCGCGCTGCCCCGGCCCCCACTGTTATAAAGCCTTTTCTCTTCCGGCCATGGCTGTGCCTCCCCCGGTCTTTCCAGTCTCCACCCGGAACGGAAGGCAGAGTTTCCAAACCTTCTACCTGGCCCCGGAACTGGTGGAGAAAACGGCCATCCGGAATAGGGGATTTATCCGGCAGGAAGGGCGCAGCTATCAGGCCCGGTAGCTGCTGCACCAATTAACCTATTTGCGAAGAAATACATCCAACTGCAATAACATATATTAGCTGGTAATGAATGGAATGCGCCAATTTTTCATATGAGACGGGCAAAGATTTTTCCCTTTCTTTCGGGCGTTCTGGCCGGATGATACGGCAGATATCCAAAGGCGGCCGATTCTTCCAGGAATCGGCTCTTATCTCGCATGAGGCTTGTTGCTGCTGTCCCAGGAATTCTTCATGTTCGTTGAAGAACTAAACGTTTAGTTCACAAACAAGAAACTATCAGGAAAATAAATAATTATATTCCTCTAAACAAGGCTGTTGGCCCGAAGGTCATCTGCGACGGTTACCAGGCCCTCATTCCCCAAAAGCTCGGAGTCGATGCAATGACGTTCAACTTTGACGGTTCGGCATGCGAACATGCCACTTGCGCCAGCGCGTCGAAATGTTCATCAAGGTCGAGGAAGATGGTCTGTATTATTTCGGAGCGGAAACCGACGACACCGGAAGCCTTTCCATTGCTGGCGAAGAACTCTGTAAGAAGGATGGAACAATTTGCTCTGGGTTTTGAGAGCGATCTTTCGAATCAAGTGGAAAACTATATAAAACGGTTACCGGATGAGGTCAATTCTCGTCCTTATTGTGCCGGCCAAAAAGCCCTGAATGAAGTGACTCTCCAGATTATCGCCCAAGCAAAAACCAACGGATGGAGCACGGTACCCGATCAGGTCACAGAATAAGGCGCCCTTGAGCCGCCTTGTCCTGAACGCTGAAACAGGGAATACTTGAAAAATTGATACAATGTTCTTGTGAACACAAAACAATTTACTACAGTTACTAGAATGAGAGGTACTTGTGCTGTGATGAAAAGAATCTTTCAGTTTTTAGGATGTCTGGCAATCCTGTCCTTCCATGCGGCGGCATGGGGGGACATGGCCGACAATGGGATCGAATGTTCCGTAGTGATGGAAAAAACCGAGTTTGACGCGAGGGAGGCTTTCCCTGACTTCAAGCTGGTGTTCGCCAACAAGGGAGAAAAGACCGTGCGCCTGTTCGACGACTTCTATCCCCTGAAGGATGACGGGCCGCATATTTCCATAGAGATTTTTTCGGAACTGGGAAAAGAGAAAAGGAAAAAGGTAGCAGCATATTACCCTCATTATTGCATTGAACGAGGACGTTTCTTGAATTTTATTACGCTGAAGCCCGGAGAAAAGCATGAAGTGCTCATTAAGGATGCTTATCTGTTGATGCACTATTTTGGGCCTTTACGCCGTCTTCGCAATGGTGAGAACTATGAGTTGGAAGTGATCTTTCGGGATGGGTATGGAGATCCCGGTATTTGGAGGAAGTATGTAGGGAGAGAAAATTTCTCCGTGGTCGATCAATCGCCCTGGAATCGGTAGAACATTTGCAATTCTCTCTTCGGATTGTTTCCTGTTTTTTCTTCCTTGAATCGGTTGTCAAGGCATCCATTTTGTTCTGTAAAAACCTTCGGATTGAACCGGGGTGGTTTCTGGCATAGATCAGAGAATATTCATTTGGCAGTCTTTTCGTGAAGGCGGTCGAAGTTCGTCTTCTTATCACGTCTGAAGCGTGTTGTTGCTGGCCCAGGAACTCTTCATGATTCCTGGTGAACTAAGCGTTTAGTTCAGAAACAAGAAACTATCAAGAAAATGAATAATTATATTCCTCTAAATAAGGCTGTTGGTCCCGTTTGCATCTATGATGGTAGTGAACCTCTCATTGACAAGAAGCTTGGTGTAGAAGCCACGGAATGCCGCTTTGACGGCTCGGAGTGCGAACACGCTTCCTGCTCCGGAGCTCCGGAAATGTTTATCAAGGTGGAAGAGGACGGCCTTTACTATTGCGGCCTGGAAGCCGACGACAAGGGATTCCTCAAAATCGCGGGCGAGGAAGTCTGCGTCAAAGACGGGACTCCCCCTCACGGACGTCTGGAACTGGCCACCGGGTCAAGAAACCTGAAAGCGGGCTATTACAAGGTCACTCTCCTGTGCATCAATGCGGAATATTCTCCTACCAGCGGCAATGCGATTGCCTTCAATGTGACGATGGACAAGGAACCCATCAAGGAAGGCGATTATTCCGGCAATTCGACAATGAAGCGCACCTTCTCCGCATCCCCGAAGATGAAATTGTGGACCATCGTGAAAGAGGCCACCATCACCTGTGAAGAATCCCGGGAGGTGGAAATAGGATTTGACGAAAAGGCTCCGACTTTTTCAAATGAAGCGGGAAATTGTATAACGACGCCTGTCAGCCCCAAAATTTTTGTGACGGCGTGCAAGGATGAAGTGGCCGATGTCTGGAGACTCCGAGTTGCCCACGTTTCCTGCGGAACCGAGATATTGATTCGCACTGGAGGCTACCGGGACGCGCTTGCTAACCCGCCGACCACCGAAGGGGAAGCCGTTATCGCGGTCGAGTGCATGAATGGGGAACAAGCCAGGGGTGGTGTTTTAGGGTGGAGCACCAAGGAAGCCGGGATTGCCCATGAAGAACACCACCGCCAGCAGTGGAAGGAATCATACCAGTTTTACTGGAAACACTTAAAGGTTCAGGAAGAACTGGAAAAGGAAAGTGTCTCCTGCAAGGAATACCCGGATATGGACCAGGCATTGGAAGCGATGAAGAAGGCCGTTACCGATTGGGAGGAGAAATTCCAGCAAGAAGTCTGGACCTACGTCCAAAAACTTCCCGATGATGCGAATAGTCGTCCTTATTGTGCAGGGCAAAAAGTCTTGAATGAAGCGACCAGAAGTGTTATCGCTTTAGCGGATGCCAACGGCTGGACCCGGGTTCCCCGGAACGTCACGGTGCCGGGAGTAACGGAACCCGTGTGTTTCCTTCCCCCGGTCAACGGTGAAGAAAACTGAACGTTTCCTTATTAAATCATGAACAAAGCCTGTCTCTTCGTCAATTTGTTGGTTGGCGTGTTGCTGGCCGGAACCGCTCTGGGCGATCAGGCGGACAACGGCTTGGAATGCACCATCAAGATGGAAAAAACTTTCTTTGACGTAAGAGACAGGCTGCGGGACTTTACGCTCGTTTTTACCAACAAGGGAAAAGAGCCGGTCCGGCTTTATGATGGTTTTTATCCTGAGCCAACTTTAGGTCCTCATATCATGATAAAACTTTGGAGCCAGCAAACTGGGAAGGAGAAGAAAAAAGTTGGCTCATATCTGGGAGCCTACCACGTTAACCCGATGTTTCAGGACATCCGGTTTATTACCTTGAAGCCCGGAGAAAAACACGAAGTCCCCATTAAGGACGTTTACTTGCTGGTGGAATTTCTCCCTGAGACGCTGCGTTTGTCCAAGGGAGAAATCTACTTGCTGGAAGTGGAGTACATGGATGAGCGCGGCGAACCGGGAGTTCGCAGGACATACAAGGGAGAGACAAAATTCTGTACTAAGCCTTAACAAATGATTAAAAAATCACTCGCTTGTATTCGATGAGTGAGGATTTTTCCTTTGTGGAAGCCAGCTCGTTTCCTGGGGACTCTCCGGGCAACGGCTAAACTCTCGCTGTAATGAAAAAAATCTTCCGGTATTTAGGAATTTTGGTTTGCCTGTCCCTCCATGCGGCCGCATGGGGGGATATGGCTGACAACGGGATAGAATGTTCCGTGGTAATGGAAAAGACCCGATTTGACGCAAGGGAGGCATTCCCGGACTTCAAACTGGTGTTCGCCAATAAGGGCGAAAAGATTGTGCGCCTGTTCGACGACTTCTATCCCCTCAAGGAATATGGGCCTAATATCCGCATCGAAATATGGGAAAAGGAAGGCGGGAAGAGGCTTGGGGCAATCATATACGGGAGAGAGAAGCCTATAGCTTGGTATGGAGCCGGGTATCAAATTGAACGGGCAGCGGATGACATCCGCTTCATCACGTTAAAGCCCGGTGAGAAGCATGAGGTGCCTATCAAAGACGCTTACCTGTTGCTGGTGTATTTCGAGCATCTTCGCAATGGAGGAAGGTACGAGCTTGAAGTAAGTTTCAGGGATGGATGGGCGGAACCAGGTATTTGGAGAAAGTATGTAGGAAAATCTGATTTTCAGACGGTGTGCAGATCACCCAAAGGCACCTTTCCGGGTTAGTTGTTTTTTCTCTCTTAAAAAATTATGGTATCCTACGCAAAGCCTCCCAAAGTTCCTCAAATCGCTTTCCAGATATAAAAACCCATTTCCGGAACTGGTGGAGAAAACGGCCATCCGGACGGGGAAAATTTCCGCTG
>ERZ827492.2690-NODE-2690-length-12108-cov-3.632291_pt1 | contig 12108 bp, 10 predicted proteins | sample MGYA00519704_ERZ827492 | MGnify/ENA primary metagenome ERZ827492 (study PRJEB31778, sample SAMEA3449325) | human gut metagenome | biome: human gut; feature: human-associated habitat; material: faeces | place: United Kingdom | collected 2010/2012 ...
CAAATTGTCCTTATATCATCGAATATATTGATATCCCCCAATTCCGAAATAATCCGCTTTTAATGCAGCTTCTTCACTTGCTTTTTCAGAAGCTGCCGTACTTTTGCTTGCTGCTTGTGATGCTTCTGTACTTGCTGCTTCTGAAGCTGCTTTACTTTCACTTGCTTGTAACGAATCCGATTTGCTTGCACTTTCTGAAGCTACTGTACTTGCACTTTCCTTTAATGATGCATCGGTACTTGCTTTTAATGAAGCTTCTGTGCTTGTACTTGCAGATTCTGAAGCTACTGTGCTTACACTTAATGAAACAGATGCACTTAGACTTGCATTTAATGAATCTTGTGTACTTGCAGCTTGTGATGCTTTCATACTATCTAATTTTGAATTTTCTAAACTTTCACTTGCATTTTGTGAATCTACAATACTTAATGAAATACTTGCTGAAGTAGTTTCACTAGCTAGTTTTGATAAAGATACACTAGCTTTTGCACTTTCTGATAATGAATCTCGTGCAGAATCAGATAATGATGTGCTTTTATGAACACTTGCCATAATTGACTCATATTCAGAATCATGTTGCTCCTCAGGTAATTGAGAACCATCATCAACTGTTCTTTCACCTTCTAAGGCAAATGTTGTGGCATAGCCATCTAATACTTGACCATCTTCAATCTTACCTGATGTATCATCTGATGATACTTGCGTTACTGGTGTGCTTTCGACAACGCTACTTGCAGAAGCAACATCATTTGAATCTTGTTGCGCAGGTGTTAATGATTGGGAAACAGATTCAGAAGTTTTTAGTTCACTTTGACTTTCACTTCCTGCTACTGTAGAATCCAAATCATTTTCAGCCGCATAAACTGTGTTATTTCCAACAATAAAAGTACCACCACCGACAACAGCACCGGCAGCAGCCATTCCTTTTAATAAATTATTGGATTTTTTTCTTCTTGCATTTTTCTTTTTCGACATCGCAATCAGCCCTTTCTTCTATATTTAACCAATTAATTTTCATAATAAGTAAGCTTTGCTATACTCACTGAGCATACTCCGCCCTCATTATGTAAATAATATACGTAAAACGCGATAAATTCAAGGTTTCTAACCTTTTTTTCATTTAAAAATAGACCTTAAATAAAATTAAATGTTAGATTTTTAACTTTAATAACCTAAAATCTAACCAAGGATATCTGTTTCAAACCAAAACCATGTATATTTGTTAATATTTTTTAACCTTAATCACTAACTTTACACTAACTATTTTATAACTAAAAAAATCCAGCTATACTGTAATCGGTTACATACAATATAACTGAATTTTGTAATATTTCTAATTTTTAAGCAAATCCACCATAATAAAACGACATAATTCTTTGCACCACAAAGAAATCTTTTCCGTTTTCAAAGCCTAATTCTTCTAAGTTTTTAATTGCTGTATTGTTATCTGATTCACAGAGGACATAAATAATAATAGGTCCTTCTTCTTGTTTTAAAGCATCTAGACTTTTACATGGCAATATATCTTCAAAACTATAATCTGGATTCTTTAGTACTCTATAGTCATTTTCGGATAAAGTGATATACTCATACAATTTCTTTAACAACTTTGTTTCATGACCATAAAAAATATGTTTCACTCCAGATTCACTTAGACGAGGTAACATCTTTTCAAATTGACTTATTCTATCATTCAAGCTTTCCGTAAAACGAAGAACTTGATTTCCAGTCTCATAATCCGACCATGGCGTTCTACACATCGTTTTATAGTATTCAATATCCACTTTACATTCTGAATACAATACTGGAAAAGTAGCCGCAAAATGATAAACATAATCATTCATAACAGTTTTTTCTTTTTCTTCATAACGCAAGTAGGATACAAAACGATTCCACGTAGTATCAATCAATTTCGTTGAATCTTCAAACAAAATATTTAAAGCATCCTGATCCGGTAAATTAGAATCTAAGTTTTCATCCAAGAAATCTATAACCATATTCATCAAGTTTCCTTTAGCCTTAATATTCTTTAAATTCATTACTAATACGCCAGAATTAAAATATTTTTCTTTAGGGAAGTCTGTATACTTATTCAAAATATTCGAATACGAATTATCATGCGTACCCTCATCTTTTACTGCTGCCAAACAATAATCATTTACATCCACATTCCATAACTCTAGAATATCTCGATTAACATATACGTCGGCATCTAAGTAAATAATCTTTTCTAAATGAGGCAGCAATTCCGGTAACATGCATCTAAACATAGCTCCAATTGTATATCTAGACATCTGGCTTTTTACATTTTCTAATACTTCATTACTTATAAGATAAAATTCAACATTATCACCAACACGATTGGCAACCTGTCCTAACTTTCTTTTATTCTCATTACTCAAAGTATCATCATGTAAAATATGGAAACAAACCCTAGAATCCGTATGATCAATTATAGACTGCATAGCCGTTCCTACCCAAACACTATAATGACCCGTTTTATCATGTAATCCAAATCCAATATGAATAATATCCTCATTCTGTTCATCCAACACAGGTTGACTCAATTGATCTACTGCATCAATTAAATACTTTTTAATATAGAAATCTGAAGATAATACTCCAGAAGAATTTGAATTAAATTCATAATGAATATTCTTCTTATAGAATACATTCGTAAAATGATTATCCATTAAATAATGATACACTTCATCATTTGTAGGAAGAATTAAATCAACAGTATTTAATATATATTCATATTTAATTTGTTCATGTAAAAGAACACAAATCTTTGTATTATAAGCCCTAAGTTTATTAATTAATAGATAATCATAATGTTCACCATTTCCAGTAGGTAATTGTACAAACACCAGATCATTGTATTGAAGTGATGAAATAATCCCATCCAAACGCTTTGATAATTCACTCTCTGTATCTGTACTCACATCAAAATTAAAGATACCCATCTCCATAAATCCCAACGCATGAGCTGCATCCGCAAATTGATTTTGTTTCTTTCTTAAATCCTGATCTTGTATAAAACCATAAATATTTGTTATATGTACATTCATTACCCTTTACCCCTCATATAAAAAATGGACATGTCCTCAACACATCCATTTTATCACACTACTCAATTAAGGTGACTCCCACTTTCCAGATCTGATTCAAGAAATTCAAATTCAATGTAGCCAAACGATTATGCTTATCATACTTAATAATATAATCATCCATATTTACTAACGGACCTCTTGTCACATGAATCTTGTTATTGAGTAATACACCATAAGACATACGAAGAATCTTCTTGTCATCCATCAACATCGTAAGAATACGAATCTCTTCATCTGTTAATGCAGAAATATCCTCTTTATATTTTAATTCATGAATAAAAACACTCTCCAAAGGAAACTTTCTAAAAATACGATCCACTTCTACCTGTGACAATTTACTCACCACAAATACATAGCCACCAAATAAAGTTCGCAATTTAATCTGTTTAGAAACCCTATGATAAAACTCCATCTTAGGACTAAACGCAAAAATACCCTCGTTTTCATTCAAGTATTTACATACTTCCTCTTCCTTAGAACGTATGGTCAATAATACATACCAATGTTCATCCAAATTCATACATAAAACCCTTTCATTTCACATACTAAAAGTATAAAGGGGTTGTTTATTTGTGTCAAATCCATTAAAACGGTAAATCAATCTCTGGTTCTTTGTCTTCTTCAAAAGTCGGTAAATTCTTTAAATCCAATTCTTCAAATCTTTCATAATCAAAATAAGGCTCATCGACGAACGGATTCCAATTCATACAATAACTATATACATAATCCTTTTGTTTATCTGTTAAACCACTTAGTAGTTCATCAAGTTCTTCTTCCTCACGCAACTCATACAACCACCGTAAATCATACGCACTATTCCCTGCATCTACCCACCAATGAAGTCTTTCTTTCTCTTTCTTTGTGAGTTTATTTTCCTTTTCAAATTTTCTTAATTCATTCTTACGAATTCTATATTTACTCTTCTTTTTCATATCCAAAATATCCAAAAAATAAGGATATGCACATGGCATACCCTAATATCTTTTATAAGCTTTTTAATTCTTCTGTGATTGCATTGATTGCTTCATCAACCTTAGAAGCATCCTTACCACCGGCTTGAGCCATATCTGGCTTTCCACCACCATTACCAGAACAGATTTGAGCCGCTTTCTTAACCAATTGACCCGCATGTACACCAGCCTTAACAGCCTCTTTACCTGCACCAGATACAAAGACAACCTTTTCTCCATTTGTGTTAACGAAGAATACAACCATCTTATCATCACTAGCCTTTAAGTTAGAAACAATATCCTTCAATGCACCTGCATCCATTCCAGAAACAGATTTAATCAATACATTGACTTTTCCAAAATCTTTAGCCTCTGTAGCCCACTCTTTAGACTTCAAAGTAAAGATTTGGTTTTTCAAGTTATCGATTTCTTTCTGCATATCGTGCATAGTCTTATAAGCAGTCTCAACCTTTGTATCAATATTCTTGATACCCTTTTGTTTAGCACTATCCGCAATATTTTCTAACATTGCATGTTCAGATGCAAAGTCTTGGTAAGCCGCAAACTTAGTCTTAGCCGTAATACGACGAGAATCTGAACCAATACTTTCCTCACTAATGATCTTGCATAGACCAATCTGAGCTGTATTTTCTACATGACATCCAGCACAGAATTCCTTAGATACATCACCCATTGTTACAACACGAACTGTATCACCATACTTTTCATCAAATAATGCAGTGGCACCAGACTTCTTAGCCTCTTCAATAGGCATAACTTCTTTCGTTACTGGATAAGCCGCACTAATATATTCATTCACAATACGCTCAACTTCAGCCAATTGTTCAGCCGTAACCTTTTCATAGTGATTAAAGTCAAAACGCAAATATTCAGGACAATTATAAGAACCAGCCTGGTGAATATGATCACCCAATACCTTAACTAAAGCCGACTGCAACAAGTGTGTACAAGAGTGGTTTGCTGTAGTTGCCAAACGATCTTTGACATTCACTTCACCATGTAAAGACATACCCTTTTCTAATACACCACTATTGATTTTTACTGTGTGAATATGCTGCTTATTACGAGTCTTTTGAACATCTAATACCTCAACTTCTACACCATCAGCCGTAAACATTCCCTTATCAGCAACCTGTCCACCACTTTCGGCATAGAAACAAGTTTCATCTAAAATGATCATACCTTCATCTTCTAATGAATCAACCATTTTACCCTCAGCATTAAACAACGCAATGATCTTACCATCACAAGATAAGTGATCATAACCAATAAATTCACTTGGCTCATTGAAGTTCATCAACTCTTCATTTTGAGACGCAAAAGAATCCTTTACATTACGCGCATTACGAGCACGCTCTTTTTGTTTGTTCATCTCTGCATCAAATTCATCATGACTTACAGTAATTCCACTTTCCTCGGCAATTTCTTGTGTCAATTCAAATGGGAATCCATACGTATCATACAATTTGAAGACAACTTCACCACTCAATTTACCATCTTTAGCCTTGCTGATTTCTTCGTCTAGTAAAGCCTGACCAACCTTTAAAGTCTTCTTGAAAGTTTCTTCTTCCACCTTAATCAACTTCTGGTTGAACGCAACATGCTCCTGTAAGTATGGATAGAAATCCTGCATTAAATCCGCAACAACAGGAACTAATTTATATAAGAATGGTTCATCCAAACCTAATTTTAAACCATAACGAACAGCACGACGAAGTACACGACGAAGTACATAACCACGACCACTATTTGAGAAGTTAGCACCATCACTCAACGCAAAAGTCACTGTACGAACGTGGTCCGCGATAACACGGTAAGCCATCTTATATTCACCTTCATAAGGATGTTTCGCCATAGCTTCTGTTGCACGAATAATAGGCAAGAATAAATCCGTATCGAAGTTTGTTTCTCCATCCTGAACTAAGGCAACCAAACGCTCAAGACCCATACCTGTATCAATATTCTTCTGAGGAAGTTCCTTATAATCTTTACGATCAATACTTGGATCACAATCATATTGAGAGAATACGACATTCCATACTTCTACATAACGATCATTTTCCATTTCATCAAAGAATAATTTTTCTCCCAATCCCTCAGGATCATATTTTTCTCCACGATCAAAGAAAATTTCACTGTCAGGTCCACCAGGTCCCTTACCAATTTCCCAGAAGTTATCATCTGTCTTTAAAATATGGCTAGGATCTACACCACAAATTGTAGTCCATACTTCATAAGCACGCGCATCATCTGTATATACAGACACATACAATCTGTCCTTATCAATACCCATCCATTCTTCGCTTGTTAAAAATTCCCACGCAAACTGAATCGCCTCATCCTTGAAATAATCTCCAATTGAGAAGTTTCCTAACATTTCAAAGAAAGTGTGGTGACGAGCCGTACGACCCACATTTTCAATATCATTTGTACGAATTGACTTCTGCGCATTCGCAATACGATTTGAAGCCGGTTTTTCACTACCATCAAAATATTTCTTCAAAGCCGCAACACCCGCATTGATCCACAATAATGTTGGGTCATTGTGCGGAATCAAACTTGCGCCCGGCTCAATCATATGTCCCTTAGATTTAAAATAATCCAAGAACATCTGACGAATCTGATTACCAGTTAATTGTTTCATCTTTTCTTTCCTCCCATAAAAAAAACGCTCCTATTTCTAGGAACGTATAATTACGCGGTACCATCCTAGTTCATTTTCCAAAATCGAAAAATGCCCTCAATTCACTCGTTAACGCCGACTACGTTTCAACTCCAAAGTAGCTTCAAACTAAAAGACTCGAAGAGCTTTCACCAAACGCCCTCTCTCTATACACAAGAACTTTTAATCCTACTTATCTTCTTCACTGTCGAATCGATAAAATTTTAACACTCTTTCCATATTTCTGCAAGACGAATCACACCATCTAACATCAATTCTTTACTCATACTCGCAAAAGACAATCCTATACGCCCATTTAAAATACTAATAGCGACACCATTCGATTCACACAAATCCCTAAAACATGATACATCCACATCCAAATCCAACCAATACGCCATATACGTCTCATCCAAAATATACGAACAACCCATATACGTATCAATCAATTTCTTTAAATACAAATGCTTCTCCTTATACTCACGAACAAGCTTTCTTAAATGCTTCTGCAAATACCCATCCACAATATACTGCGTAAAAGCCATCTGCTCTATTTTACTTGTCGTTGGACCAAAATAAGAAGCACTATACTTACGCATATACTCCTCATTTAAAATCATATACCCAATACGAAGACTCGGTAATAACAGTCTTGAAAACGAAGAAAAATAAATCACATTCTTACTTTTCGAACACAACGAAGTCTTGATCTTAGAAGCATACACAAGCTCCCCATTATAATCATCCTCAAGAATCAAAACATTCTCTAAAGAAACCAATTCTTCACGAATTCTTTCACTCATAGACTGCCTATCCGACGTAAAACAAGTTGTATTCACATAGACAACATCCACATTCAACCTTTTAATATCCTTCACAAAAGAATTTGGATTTAAATATTCCACATGAAAACCATACGACAAAAACACCTGCTTCGCCTGATCATCTACTAAAGTACTTAAACCAATCACCTTTGACTTATCTAACATTCCACAAAATATATACAACAAAGACTGATAATTTGAACCAATAACCATCTGTTCAGGAAAGCACAAAATATTCCGATTCTGATACACATACTTACATAGAGCCTGCCTTAATCCATACTCACCCTGTGCTAAACCATAACTTGACATCAAACGCTTATCATTTAAAACACCCTTCATATATCGTTTCCAAATCGTTGTTTCAAATGAATCAAAAGAAACCGACTGAATCCGAAAATCATAATCATACGATTTTTCTTTATGACTCGAACTATAATCCAAGATTTCCTGATGCAGTAAGATACGCTCCGGATTCATACTCACCACATAACCCACTTTTTCTTGACTCGAAATAAACCCATCCAACACCAACTTATTATATGCATTTTCCACCGTGGTCTTAGACACATTCATCTTCTTTACACATTCACGAATCGAATCCACACGATCCCCATACTTTAAGATCCCAGAAAGAATCGACTCCTTATACAAGTCATAAATTACTTGATATTTCTTCACGCAACTGTCCCCTATTTATTTTTTATAATTGTATATTTTTTTATATACAGAAACAAGTATAATAGTCACTAAGTTACAGAAAGAAGGAAAGATTATGAAAAACAAACAAACATATGAAATCGTACTAACAGGACTCGGTATGGCACTTGTATTTGTCGCAACCATGTTCATCAAAGTACCAAACGCATTAGACGGATACTTCAATCTAGGAGACGGATTCATCCTATTATTCGCAAGCTTTTTAAATCCATTTGAAAGCTTCTTGATTGGAGGCTTAGGAAGCGCACTAGCCGATGTAGCCGGAGGATACGGACACTACTTCTTCTTTACCCTAATCATCAAAGGACTAGAAGGAATCGTAGTATCCCTACTTATGAAAAACTACTCTAAACCGAAACAAATCTCAAGCTACGTATTAGGATCTGTCATTATGGTATTTGGATACTTCATTGCCAAATACATATTAAAAGGAAGCTGGATCGTAGCCGCAAGTGAAATTCCAGCCAACGTAGTTCAAGGAGCTGCAGGTATTGTGATTGCCCTTATTGCATATCCAATGGTAAAGAAAATCGTACAAGATAAATTAAATAAAAAGAGAAATCAACATCGATTTCTCTTTTTATTTACAACGAACTGTCACTCTATTTTTCGCATCCAAAGTACACGTAAATAAAGTCAAAGGATACTCAGAAGAAGTCATATCCTCAACACTATCCGGCGTTAAAGTTTCAATTAAAACAACACGATATTCAAACTGATTTCCAAGTGCATCCGTAAATACGACCTTACTACCCGAATCTAAACTATGAATTCTTCCAAAATGAAACCAAGAATTATGTGCCGCAATCACCATATTCCCCTTATATACACTACCCGAATATCGACAAGGCGCAAGTTTCATCAAATCATACGTAAACCCACTCGTAACCGGAAGCTTAATGTCCAAAGAAGGAATCTCAATCGTTCCAATACAAGATAAACCATCCAGTTCTACTTCAGGCATATCCATATCTGGATCAATCCATATATCTGGATCCAAATCATTCTTTAAATTATAGGCAGCCAATATATCTTCTTCACTCTTTCTAGCCCGAAATGTATCATACACATTAAACAAAGTAAGTCCCAAGGCAAGTACAATACAGATACAGCCAATATGCTTTAGAACTTGCTTACGCATATACATCCAAGTCCCACAAACAATAACACGGGTACAGGCCACCACAATTGACCTGTCAAAGGAAGATTTGATTCCGATTTCTTAGAATCCACAACCTTATTCAAACTATTCTTTAACACAATATGATCCCCTTCTCGATAAGAACTTACACTATATCCAGAAGGAACACTTGTCTCTACACAACTCCATCTCATATCACCCGACAAATCATTCCAAGCATATGTCCAATGATTTTCTTCACTTAATACCTGATGATCCACGACCTTGCCATCCCCAAGTAAATCTACACCAATAAAACTTGGACGATTCTTCTTGTCGTCATCCTTCCATACTTTTTGAACACGCAAAGAAGTCGTTTCAACTCTAGGCTCATACTTTAATTCAACATCGCAATCTTTATCCACATAAACAACAGAAACCGACATTGTATAATCCGCATTATCTAAAGCCTTCACTAAATAAACACCTTTAGTTAAATGAGAAAATAAAGCCTTACCATCTGAATCTGACTTAACTTCATCATCCCATTCAATCTTATCGCGATCAATATAATCACCAAGAATATTCCAATCCTTTGAAACCGAATAGGATTTAAAAGCACCCATCAAATTATAATCCGCATCCGCCACACGATATAAGCGAACATCGATATCTGAAGCAGGACAAGTCACTGTTAAACTCGAATAATCACTCGCGAAAACAGGAGTACATACAAGAACAAAAAGAAATATACACAATACACTACGAATTATTTTTTTCATGTCCTTTTAACCTCCATATCTTCGAAACAATAATACCAACCAACAAGAATACAACACCAACACAAGAAGCCACCACTAAAGTATCCACTCGAGCTGCATCTGAAGTAATATTCGATTCATCATACAAACGATCCACCACACGATGACCACGAACCATCAAACGCTGTGTATTAATCCCATACGGCGTACACGTAAGTAACGTACAAAGATCTTTACCTTCTTCAATCTCTAAAGGACCATAATCTTCAGGCTCTACAACCGAAATCTTATCCACCTCATACGCCAAAACCTTGCCATACACATGCAGATAAAATAAATCCCCCTTTTCAAGACGATCAATATCCGTAAACAAACGAGCACTCGGAAGCCCTCTATGACCAGAAATAACACAATGCGTACTACTACCACCAACAGGTAATGAAGACCCCTCTAAATGACCAACACCCACCTGTAATACAGAATCATCCACACTATGATAAATAGCTAGCTTACAACGAATCTCAGGTATTGTGATATATCCCATCATACCTGTACCATCCGCATTTAATAGACTCTTATATAAGCTAAGTTCTGAATCACTCGGAGTAAAACGACCACTGTTAGAAACCAACCCTGAATTATAAGAAATAGCCGAATCTATCGCTGCCTGCTTATCCTGATCATCCATCTTTTCTATCTTATCAGAATAATTCGCCACAACAGCCGTTTGATGTTTAGAATTCCAATAATTACTCACCGTTGGATACAACAATAAGGAAAGGCCCGTAACAAATACAAGTATCGCAATTATAGTTGAAATATGCTTCTTCATTTTACAACCCTCTCCCTATCATCAATCGAAAATATATTATTTACCCTTTACTCTTCTTTTAGTAACCAATACAACACCAGAACCCAATACTAGTACAGCACCTACTAGATAGATCATTGTAGTACCAGCACCACCTGTACTTGGTAATACTTTTCCTGATTTGTTCGCTACTTTTACATCACCAGTATTTGCAGTTGTTGATTTATCAACATAAATCTTACCTTCTGAATCAATTCTGATTTTAACTGGAGTTTTCAACAAGTTATATCCATCCGGAGCTTTAGTTTCTTTTAGATAATATGTACCAGCTTCTAAACCTTCAATATCGATACGACCTGTTGTTTCAAGCGATGTTAAGACAGTTTTTCCATTTGTACTATCATAACGATATTTATTATTATTATTCAAGTTAAACTTAAGCGCAGTGGACTCCTCATTACAATTTGAATTTGTATACAGTTTAAATTTAGCACCTGCAAGTGGCTTACTTACATCACCTGTATATTTTAAAACAGGAATACCAAATGTATAAGTTGTTGTAGTAGAATGATTACTTTCGCTACTTACACCATATTTTAAATATGTTTCATTAGTATTTCCTGTTCCACCAATAACTGCTTCTTCTGTTAGAGTTGCAGAATACATTACAATTAAGGCATATTCTTTATCTTCAAATCTTTTTAGAAACGCTTCAGAGAAATCTATTGTAAATCCATCCGTTGTTTCAGTGAAAGTATAATCTGTACCATATATTAACTTTTCATGATTATCTTTAGTAATTAAAACCGGTTTATCATTGTCAGCATTTAATTTTTGGTTAAGTTTTAATCCAGCTGACATTTTATCGTGTAACACATAACTTTGTGCACCTTTTTTTACGTTAACAACAGTATTAAAAGTAATAATATCACCAATATTTGCATTATTTTTGGTTTCACCATCAGCAAATGACTTCTGCACAGATGGTATATCATTCTTTTCATCGATAGTTACATTAGGTTGCGAAGACGAAAGACTGCAAAGAGTTCCAACACTTGAATCTAATAAATAAGGATTATTTCGGAATTGGGGGATATCAATATATTCGATGATATAAGGACAATTT
>ERZ827492.2695-NODE-2695-length-12063-cov-13.051965_pt1 | contig 12063 bp, 17 predicted proteins | sample MGYA00519704_ERZ827492 | MGnify/ENA primary metagenome ERZ827492 (study PRJEB31778, sample SAMEA3449325) | human gut metagenome | biome: human gut; feature: human-associated habitat; material: faeces | place: United Kingdom | collected 2010/2012 ...
TCTCTCTTCTTGCGCCTTTTGTCATCTTTTTTCGGTTTCTACTATTGATTCGCATTAAAGGAGGTCGTGCCATGTTGATGATTGTATTTGGGGCAGGCTGTTTGCTCCTGCCTGTACTGTTTCACGCCGCATCGCTTCTGCACCTTGGCCTGCCGCTTTTGTATGCGCTGATCGTGCCGACGCTGTTTTCCGGCTGGTATTACAGCCACTACGCGCTGGCGAATGGGATCTGGTATGCACTCATTGTCCAGGGACTGATTTCGTGGGCCGTGTCGCTGGTGCGGAAAGTCCACAGTATTATCCGATAACGTCTTTTACTTGAAATTATCTGCAAATTGGGTATAATGGAAGTAGAATTAAGAAGGGAGTTTGTGCCATGCTGGATATTCAGAAAATCAAAGACGGCGTACAGCTTGCCGCGCAGGAATACCCGATCAAGAAAGCAGAACTGTTCGGTTCCTATGCCAATGGCACGAACCGTCCGGACAGCGACGTGGATCTTCTGCTGGAGTTCCAATCGCCTCGCATTTCTCTGCTCACACTGAGTGCGATCAAGTATCGATTGGAAGACATTCTGAAAACGGATGTCGATGTCATCCACGGTCCATTGACCCCGGACAGCATGATCGTGATCGACAGAAAGGTAGCGTTGTATGAATCGTAGAGACGGAATTATTCTTCAAAAGGTTTTGTCCGAGGTGAACATTGCCGCCGGTATGATGAAGGGGTGTTCCCTGACAGAATTTCTTGATAATGAGATGCTCAAGCGCGCTGTCTGCATGACGGTAATCAACGTCGGTGAGCTAGTAAAGAATCTGACGGAGGAATGCCGCCTGTCGCATCCAGAGGTAGCATGGAAGGAAATCGCCGGATTCCGGGATATTGCCGCGCACAAATATCAAACGCTGCGCATGGAAGACGTTTACGAAACGGCCGTGACGGACTTCCCGGATTTGCAGCAAAAGATTACGAAAATTTTAGCTGAATAGCTCACAACCTCCATCCAACTACGGATGGAGGGTTTCTTATCCAAGTCCCATCAATTCCCGGATGATGCGGTCGGACATTTTAATGGAGCCGACGAGCACCAGCATATTGAATACCAGCTCTCCAATGTAGTTCCAGACGACCGTTGTCGGGGCAAGTCCTTCCGTTACGACGGGTGGACTGGACGCAAATTGTGAGAAAATAATGCAGGCCAGCAAAATGACACAGCCCTCCAAGCAGATGGCGGCGTAGCTTTTGATGAACGCCATACCGATACTGCTGGAGGGCTGTCCTGCGAAGCTCGGCAGCGGGATCGGCGCAATCGCCGTCGCCATATAGAGCTTAAAAAAGCGGCCGTAGACGGTCAAGATCATGACGAGCGACAGCACCCAGATAAACAGCGAACCGAGCAGCGTCACTGCCCAGAGCGGAATGCTCTCCAGCAGGCCGACGTCTTCAATCGTTGACGCGATCTCGGCTGGCAGTGTGGATGCTTCCATTGCCGAAAGACCGGACGCGCCCATGATCGTCTGGATCGCACCCTGCGCAATCGAGAACAGCGCCGTCATCAGCTCCATGCCATAGGTGACGGCTGCCTGCGCCAGTACAAAACGAATAAAGCATTTGAATGCCACCTCCGGGCGTTTCAGCTCCGTAAAGCTGCCGCAGGTTTTCATGACACCAATCACAAAAAACAGCACCAGAAGCGCATACGCGATTGCTTTTAAGGCATCATTGATCCCGACGATTACATTCCAGATCCCGCCGCTCTTGAAGTTCTCCGGACTGGTGGTCAACAGTGTCCAAATTTCCGACAGCTTGCTGTTCCACGTTTCCAGTGAGGAATTGAGGTTATCTATGATCCAGTTTCCACTTGAGATGGCATCACCTCCAGTTGTATCGGGGAGAGCATTCTCGCTCTCCTCACGGTGTTATCAGCCGGTGATCAGCGTCAGGATCTCCTTGGTGAATGTAATGACGATGCCGCCCGCTACGGTCAGAATGCCGTTTGCGCGCTGCGACGGATCGTGCGACTTGAGAGACAGGCCAACCTGCAAAATGCCAAAGCCGAGCAGGATCAAGCCAACCGCGCGAATGAGCGAGAAAATGAAGTCGCTCAGATTGTTGACGACCGCAAGCGGATCGCCGTCTGCCGCGAACGCCGGGACAACAAAAAACGCCAGCATGAAAAACACGCTGGCAAAGATGGAATAGAGCCGTTTGGCTTTGGAATCAAAAGGTTTCTTCAAGGAAATTCCTCCTTCAATGGATTCAAATTTTCTATGCTGTCCACACGAAGCAGCGGGCGGCCGGTGTAAACGGGCGGTTTTGTTCCATGATGAATGTAGGGCGCTGCGCCGCCGAGGGAACTGTGTGAGATCGCTGGATGGTGCATGAGATCGTACTTTTCATCCATGACCGGACTTGCGCCGCGGATGAACAGCAGCGCATAGCGGTTGTCCAGCTTTCGCACCTCGTCCGGTGTCAGCAGCTCCCGCCCGGACATCTGGAAATTGGTCGAGTAGGAGCCGGACTTGCCCTTTGTCTGTCCATGCGTTTTGGTATCAATCGTGGCCTTGCCGAGCATCTCGGACACATATTTGTGCGTACTGGATTCGTTGCCGCCAAGATACAAAATGGTATCACAGTTGCCTGGAATTGTCTCCCAGCTATCCTTGTAAAGCTCTTTGATCTGTGCCATATTCTGAATGATAACACTTGCGGAAATGGAACGCGAGCGCATCGTCGCAAGCTCGCGCGTGAATCCCGGCAGCGGCATGGCTGCGAACTCATCCAGCACGAAGCGAACGTGGCGCGGCAGCGGGCCGTGATGGATCTGGTCTGCGCTGTAATACAGGGCTTGGAACGCCTGCGCATAAAGTAGACTCACAAGGAAGTTGAACGTGTTATCATTGTCGGGAATGACAGCGTAAAGAGCCACTTTCTTCTCGCCCAGCGTGTAAAGGTCCATGTCGTCATGGTCGGTCAGGGCTTGAATCTGCGGCAAATTAAAGGGCGCGAGACGGACAGCCGTACTCACCAAGATCGATTTTGCGGTCTTGCCCGCGGCTAATTTGAAAACCTTATATTGCCGGACAGCGACGCTGTCCGGTTTTCTGCGCTCTATGGATTCAAAGAGCAGATCGAGCGGCGAAGCATGCCCTTCATCTTCCTCGCGCACCTCGGCGTATTCCAGCACGCGCATGACCATAGAGAAGTTCTGCTCATATTCCGGTGCTTCCTGAAACAGCATGAGAATGATGGCCTGCAGGAGCGCAGTTTCGGCCTTGGTCCAGAATGGGTCAGACTCGTGGCTGCCCTTTGGTGTTGTGGACTGGATCAGGTTATTGACCAACTTCAGTACGTCCTTTTCGTCGCGCAGATAGCGGAACGGGTTATATCCGTCTGACTGCTCCAAATTCACAAGGTTCAGGACACGCACGTCGTAGCCTTGCTCTTTGAGGTAGCTGCCCGTGGCAAGCAGGACTTCGGATTTCGGGTCCGTAATGACGTAGTTCGTGTTTGCGGTCAGGATATTCGGCAGCACAAAGCTGCGTGTCTTGGCCGCGCCGCTGCCGCCGATGACCAGCACGTTGAGGGAGCGGCGGTGCTTGTGCGTATCCAGACCGAGCCGGACGTGCTGGGTCAGCGGGATGCTGTCTTTCTGCGCGAACTGCGCGTTGACGGAGGCTGGTGTCGCCCACGCCGCAGAGCCGTGTTCCTCGCCGTCGCGGGTCCTGCCCTGATTCGTCCGATAAAGCAAAACCGCCATGCCATAAGCGGCAAGGCAGATGAGGATGGTGGGCAGGCTTTTGTCTGTCCATATGATATTCGTCGGCTGCTCCAGTGCGCTGGTCAGATTCCGCAGCAGCTCCGGCAGCCCGCCGCCAAGAGACTGCGCCAACAGGAGGGCAAGCCAGATGACGGGAATTGTGCCAAAAAGATAAAATAGCGTATCATTTGATTTTCGGATAGGCATCACCTCGGAAAATGTTTGCAACTAAAATCAGTTGCAAAATTGTTTTGACTGTGCTATGCTGGCTACAGAAACGAAGGATTGATTTGAACAATACAATGTAATATAAGGGCTATGTCGGAAGCGTTGAGTTTTCTGAAACCGATGGTTTGTTTTTCGGAAAGGTTCTCGGTATCCGTGCATTGATCTCCTATGAGGGGACGAACGCCGCCGAGCTTGTCGCTGATTTTCATGGCGCGGTAGACGATTATCTGTCGCTGTGCGAAGCAGAGAACAGCGAGCCGGAAAAAGCCTACAAGGGCAGCTTTAACATCCGAGTATCACCGGAGCTGCACAAGCAGGCTGCGATTTGCGCAATGGCGCAGCAGGTCAGCTTGAATACGCTGGTCGAGGATGCTCTGCGGGAGTACGTTGCGGAGCGAAAAGAAGTCGTATAATAAATCGATGGCGCTGACGAACCATACCGTCAGCGCCATTTTTATAGCGCCGGACAGATCGTCGAGCTGCAAAGATGCAACAACATCGTCTTTGTGCATCAGCTCATAGCTTTGTTCTGCCATACGCGCCACCTCCCAGCTTTTGTTGGTTTGAGTATATCACAGCTTGGCGTGTAAATCCATCCAAACGGCGCTTATTTTGTGATCTCACTGTGTGTTTTTTCTCTGGCCGGGACGCGCGGTTCTACGCCAGACAGCTTTTCGCGGAAGGACTGAAGCTGCTCGCCAACCGACGGGCGGTCATTCTTCGAGTTCTTCCTGCTCGTAGGCGAGCTGCTGCCGGTATCGTCCGAGGAGCGTTCCGACCGAGACTCTTTTTTTGATGAGCGTTCCTCCTGCGGCTTTTCCAGCGAACCAGAGAGACGCTCGAAAATGACATTTGCCAGTTCCAGATCGGTCGTTGGAATGACGAGATCAATGGGTGCGTCCGGCTGCTCCTTGTCCTGGATACCCGCAAACAGCACCTTGTCTTTCGCCTGACGGCTGAATTCCCGGTACTGCTCCGGTGTCAGAGAAAACGTGCGGATGTCGCGCGTCTGCTGGAGAATTTTCTTGAGACTGGTCCTACCGTAGACCTTTTTATGATTGCGCGCCAACGCCAGCAGCATCGCCGCGGCATTCTTTGCCGCAGAGCCTGCCAGCTTGACCGCCACCTCGCCGCCGGAGAGCATCATGTGAACGACCTGCTCGGCGGCTTCGCTGTTTCCTACGTTGATGGGAAATCACCTCCTATTCATGATCGCGTATTTGCGACGCTTCTTTCTCTTGTTGGGATTTTTCCTGCGCAGCGACATCCCGCTGCATGACCGCGGCCGAATCCGCGATCTCGCGGCACAGCTTGATTTTCTGCCGCTCGGTGCGGATCTGCTTGTTGAGCTGCGCAAGCTGTTCGTAGATGTCTGCTTTTTCTTCTGTGAGGGTCTTCCGCGAAATGCCGCAGGCGTCCAGTACCGCTTTCGCTTCTGCATACTGCGCGTACCCGGACTCCATGCCGGAGAGACCGTCTTCATAGAGAGCCTTACTCCTGGCAAGGGCTTCCTCCGCAGCCAGCGCGTCAAAGAGCTTCTTGCGCTTTTTCTTACGGACGTTCAAAATCGTGCGCTGCTTGGCAAGTTTTGCAGCTTCATTTTCTGCCGCCTGCATACAGGCGGTCAGATTATCTGCCGTGGTGATATTGTTCTCTTGCAGGAATTTCAGCCGAGCCTTATAGGTTTCAGCTTTCATAATCTCCTGCCGAAGATGCGGCGTCATGCGCGGCGGATATTGTCGCTTTTCAATGCGGCCAAGCAGATAGCAGTAATGGTAGTATAGTGCAAGGAATCCCTTATATTTTGGATGCGGGCGATATGGCTGCGGTTTCTGGCGCGGAATAAACGCCGGTCGGCTACCGGCTTCAATCTCCGCGAGATTGCCCGCAATGGCGCGTTCAATGTTTTCTTCTGAATATGCCGCGTTTTTGCGTTCCGGATACATGAAACGCTCCTGCCCGCGCAATCGGAAACCCAGCCGGTTGCCGTGGTGGAGCTCGTATCCTTTATGCTCCATGAGCAGGAAAAAGTGACCGAGATCGTTCGCGTCGGCAATGGCATCGCGCAGGTCCGCTTCCAGCATGGAACGGAACGTCGGCTGACCTTTGGACTGACGGAGCCATTCAATGTAGCTGACCGCTTTGGAGGGCTTTCCCTCCATAATGACAGACAGCCCATGCTCCCGGCAGAGCTTATCCGAAATTGTGCGAATCTGTTGGTAGTAGCTTTTGGCGTTGCTGTGGTATTTTCGCCCCGTCACCAGATTCACAGAATTGAAAACCATGTGCGCATGGATATGTTCTTTGTCCACATGAACGCCAATGACGACCTCATAATCCGCAAGGTGTTCCTTTGCAAATGCCTGTGCAATTTCCAATGCCAGTTCTGGCGTGATCTCACCGGGCTTGAATGATTGGATGATGTGGTAATACTGAACGCCGTCACGGTTATTCTTCGCTTCCTTGGTTGCAAGCATTTGGTGGCAAGCATGCCCCTTGTCGCAGTTCAGATAAGCCGTCAGGACTTCCTCATCCGTCTTGTCGGGATTCACTGCATAGTTGATCGCCAGATCCAGTCTGGCATGCCGGGCGAGGATCTTGGTTACTGCCATGACTGCTGACTGAGCTGGTACATGAGTTCATAAACACGATCCAGCATCCGCAGGGCGCGTGTGACCTCATCACGGCTGGCAAACCCGGCGTTCGCTTTTCGGGCGAGCTGATTGATATTGTTGCCGATCTGGTGGATCTCCGTGCGCAGCCTGCGAAGTTCTTCTGAGGGTGCAGCTTGGATGCTTTCTCCGAGGATCAGCTTGCGCAGGTAAGCAGACAGCGGCAGGCTGCTGGCTTGCAGCCCCTTTTCCAGCGCGGCGCGTTCGTCCTCATCCAGCCGGATATGCAGATTGTATTGATTCTTCCGCACGGCGCTCCTTTCTCCGCCCGCAGGCGGCATGTTGGGGTCAGGGTTCTCCCTGCAAGCTGCCTTTTGGTACCAAAAGGCGATGCTTGCGCTCTTGCCGCGAGGCGGCGAGAGCCTGACGCCCCGCCAAAAGGCGGGGCAAGAGAGGAGAGAGATTTCAATTTTCTTTCCTTCATAGATGCCTTCGCGCTGCTTTGGCCATTCAAATCGGTCTATGAATAGCGTAGTCGCTACATTAGTCGCTATGGAATCCCGAAGGACTGGTTCCTGCCTTTTGCAGTCGCTACTATAGTCGCTACGCAGCGTTCAGTTCCGTCTCCAGCCGCTTTCTGGCAAGATCTGCGTACACGTCGGTGACCTCAATGCCGGTTGCGTCGTAGCCTTCTTTGACTGCTGCCAGAGCCGTTGTACCAGAGCCTGCAAAGGGGTCCAAGATATGACCGCCCGGTTCCGTGATCTTGACAAGGTCTTGCATGAGCTGCAGGGGCTTCTCGGTCAGGTGGATGCGGTTCTGCGGATTGCCGTATTTGAATACACCCGGCAAACACGGCACAGGTCGGCTGACCGGCATGTCGCCGTTCGAACCCCAGACAATGTATTCTGCCTGCTGGCGGAAACGTCCTTTCTGCGGACGGGAGTTTCCCTTGTCCCACACGGCAATCCCGCGCCAGATCCAGCCTGCCCACTGGAGCGCATCGCTGGCACAGGGAAGCTGCCGCCAGTCAATGAACATACAAACCGGCGCGCCGGGCTTGGCTGCACGTCTTGCAAGGTACAGCCACTCTGCCGCCCAGCGGGTCCATGACCGCTGATCCTTGGCGTCGCCGTCAAAATCAGGCGGCGCGTTGCCGCCCATGCTGGAATACTTCTTTGCGGTGGCTTTGGATTTTTCCGCCTGTGTGCGGCCACCGGACGCATACGGCGGATCTGTGATGACAGCGTCAAATGTGCTGGGAGGAAAGCTCTCCAGCACCGTAAGGCTGTCTCCGTGGATGATCTCCCATCTGGGCTTATCGCGCATGGGCATCCGCTCCCTTCATTTTTTGAGTATGTTGTCGATTCTGTACTCGTTCGTGCGTCAGTTCAAAAACGCTGAGATATTCCGCAGTCGCGTTTGCCAACAACGTATAATCACGCGAACCGGGGCAGCAAGCATACCACTGCGGTGTTATCCCGTCGACCCAGATGTGCGGTTCCGTATTGCGAAGATTTGGATTTGTGCTGCGGCAGCTTCTGCTGACAACGTCCCCAATTTTCATCCGAACGCTGTCAATTTCGCCTTTCGTGGGATTCAGGATGGAAACTGTCAGGTATGGATACTGATTCGCAACGATATCTTTTGTAAATCGCGCTTTGACCCGCAGATCGCCAAGGCTGCCGTAGCAGCATTCGCCAACGAATTGCGGGTCATGGATCACGCGCCCATCTCCATAGATCTTTCTCAGTTCTTCCAGAAAGAAATTTGTCATGATACCTCCGAAAGAAACAGGAGCGCCAGATCTCTCTGACGCTCCCGTAATTATGATTTGGATATTGTATTGTCGTCCTGCCGTGTTTCAATGCAGATGCTCTGCTTTGTGGAGCCCTTTTGTCGGCGCAGACAGAATACCATGTCCGGCGTGCGCTCAAAAAAGCCGATCCCGCCCTTCCAACTCATGCCGCAGGAGCAATGCTGCAAGCCAATAAACTGCTGCTTCATTTTATGCCCGCAGCGAGGACACTTCTTATTATTCTTTCCCATCCGTATGGTTTAGCAGAAGAATCTAGCCTCGCCAAAAAATGACGTCCACTTTTGAATTACTTCTGCGCTTCTGGCTTCAATCACGTCCATGATGTTCCGGAGCACCCGGTCCGGGATTCTGGAATTGTTATTGCACAGGATGCAACCGCCAGCCCGTGTGATCCAGATCTTCGTCGCGTTGCCGTTCGGCGCGCCCTGACAGACATGAACATGTACCGGTTCCAGCGGATCGTTTTCATTTGCCCAGAAGTAGACCCAGTAAGAACCGACCTTAAAAACCTGCGGCATTTTCCAAGCCTCCCTCTGCGGCAAACCGCATGATCAGATGCGCCGTAGACGAGATGATTTCCTGATACTTCTGAATCTCCGCTTCAGAGAAGCCGGAAACATCTTCCCAGCGGTATTCTGGCAGAAAGCACGTCGCATAGTGAAAGCAATCCTTTTCGTCCGGCTTTTCCACATAGACCTTTACGCTGCCATCGTCCAGAAGCTGAGAATGCACGATCTCGGTTTGGTCATCCAACGTTAAAAAAGGATACATCATTGTCCGACACCTCCTGTAAAAATAATTTCTCTATTGGTATTTTACCAGCATTTTTGGATTTATGCAACTGCACAGTTCACGCCTATTTTTATATCGCCACCCCAATAATATGTTAGGCCGCTGCTTGCAAATCCTGTTCTCGGAACATTGCATCAATATCCGCAAATGCCTGGCTGCGGTTGAATTTCTCTGTGACCTTGCCGGGGACGATTTGCAGACGCATCATTTTTTGCCACAGATCTGGATGATGGTCGTACAAATGTCGCAGCTCGGACAGCTTGGCATTCGGGCAAAACCAGCAGCCGCCGCGGTCGGCAAACTCGTATACAGGGGAAAGCAGTCCTGCTTGTTTGCAGAGCTGCTTCGCGTCATCCTCGGTGTATCCGTATTTCTCCAGCAGCGACACCTGATTGCCGCCTAGCCGTGCCAGACGCTGCGGTTCGTCCTTTGCAATGCCAATGTACTGCACGGTATCTGACGGCAGTGTTTTCTGATACTGCCGGATCGGGTGCATTTTGCAGTCACGTTGGACATAGCATTTCCCACACACAGGAAAGGAGCGGATCATGTCTTTCTTCGGCCCGCGTGTGACCTTTCCCATAAAAACAGAGGTATAGGTTTTCTCGCTTCGAAGCACACGGACAGGTACGCCCAGTTTTTCAAGGGCGGGAATCGCTGCCTGATAGATAAACGCCTGATGTTCTGGCACTTCGCCAGAGGTGCTATTATCAAACATGACCTCACAGTACACCGCTTCGTCCAGTGGCTCGCCATGTTCCAAAGCCAATAAGATCGTCGCAATGCTGTCTTTCCCGAAGGAACAGGAGGCGACGTGCTTTGGACTCATGTGCGCTCATCCTCCAGTTCCGCACAGGCCATCCGCAGCTTCTCTGTCTTGTCCGTCTGCTCCCAAGCTGCCTGCGGGTGCATGAAGTGGCAGTTGTTGCAGACTTCTGCGAAGAACGGCTTGTCCAGATCCAGCGCGCGGATCATGCCTGCCGGGGTGAAGTCAAAGACGCGGCGGACAGCTTCGGTCAGGAATGCGTCGTCATAGTATCCGCTCTCCTGTGTGTCGATCTCGACGGCAACCGGCTCTGCCTGCCCAATGGCATAGGCAAGACTGACCGTACACACATCGGCAAGACCAGCCGCGACGATGTTCTTTGCTACATAGCGCGCCATATATGCGCCGCTGCGGTCGACCTTCGTGCCGTCCTTGCCGGAAAGCGCACCGCCGCCGTGGGGTGCAAGCCCGCCGTAGGTGTCGACCATCAGCTTGCGGCCGGTGAGGCCGGTATCTGCTTCAAAGCCGCCCAGCACAAATCTGCTGGACGGATTGATGAAGATTTTTGTATTCTCATCGATGCGCACGTCATGGCAGGCGCGGGCAATGACCAGCCTGCGGAGTTCCTCACGAAGCTCGTCAGGGTCTTTGTCTGCATCATGCTGGCAGGAGATCACGATGGTGTCCACGCGCTCCGGAACACCAAACGCATACTGCACGGACACCTGCGCTTTTCCGTCCGGCCCGATGCCGGAGATCAGCTTTTCTTCCCGGCAGGTGGTGAGCAGGCTCGTGATGCGGTTTGCCAGCACAACCGGCGCGGGCAGCAGCTCGACTGTTTCCCAGCAGGCGTAGCCGTACATGATGCCCTGATCGCCTGCGCCTAGCGTATCCCCATCGACTGCACCTGCAATATCGGGGCTTTGCGTATGCAGTCGCACCTCTACATGATAATTACAGTCGTATCCGCTATTCCGAACAACCTGCCGGACAATGGCTTCCACGTCAGGGTTTGCTGTCGTGCGGAGTTCCCCGGCAACAAGAATTTTGCCCACCGTTGCCAGCACTTCACAGGCAACGCGGGCATTGGGATCATCTTTAAGGCAGGCGTCCAGAATGCTGTCCGCAATCGTGTCGCAGAGTTTGTCCGGATGGCCTGCCGTGACGGACTCTGCCGTCAGGATGTATTTATCTTTCATGCGTCGATTTTCCTTTCTTCGGCTGATTGATCACCTTTCCATGCTGCATGACAAACAGCTTTTCACGGGAATACAGGCGCGTATAGGTCTGGATCTGCTTGTCGGTCAAAGAACAAAATTCCTCGCCGCTGCCTTGGGCGAGGAAGAACGTGCCGTGGATGATGTCATACGGTATGCCATTGCGATTCCGCAGGAAGCGGTTTTCCGGCAGACCGAGGAGTTTGGCTTCTTCGTTGCACACCAGCAGGACATTCGGATCTTCAAACGGTTCGACGGCCTGAATGAAGCCACCCACAATACCGAATTTTGCCCGATCCAAACATCATTTTCGATAACGGTATCTCCTTTTAATGGCAGATCCGTCTTTGCAGGCGGCGACATTTCCCATCCCTCCAAGGTATAGAACGGGAATGTAGAGACGGCGTTCATCTGATGGTTTGCACCGTTCATCATAAACTCAACTCCGGCGGCGATTTGACAGAACTTTCCGATGATGAGTTTGTCATCATTCCACTCGTATAAGTGTGAAACATGACTTTCAAAATCCGAATCGGCAATATAAGTAAAGTCCCCGACAATAATATTCGGATTTGTAATCGTCGGCTTCACATATGCGAGATTATATCTTGAGGGCAATTTACAGATGTGGGTAGATGCAGAAGATTCATTAGAGTTATAAAATGCAAGCAGCCTGTATGCTTCATTACACACAGGCTGCTTAATCAAATTTATTATAATTGATGAAAAATCGGTTGCATTTTGTCAAAAGTACAAAACTTTTTGAAGCCAAGTGCTTTTCATTCCTGTTATGATACTGAGGATATCCCAGCAATACTTGCTATCCCTGATACCTTATTCTTTCAACCAGCGTTTCCTTTTTCAGATTA
>ERZ827492.2705-NODE-2705-length-12028-cov-4.576881_pt1 | contig 12028 bp, 13 predicted proteins | sample MGYA00519704_ERZ827492 | MGnify/ENA primary metagenome ERZ827492 (study PRJEB31778, sample SAMEA3449325) | human gut metagenome | biome: human gut; feature: human-associated habitat; material: faeces | place: United Kingdom | collected 2010/2012 ...
AACTCAAAAAAGTGGCGTTTAGCCACTTTTTTGACACTCTGGGCGGAACGGTTTTCCGTTCCGCCGAAATTACTTAATAAGCTTCCGCTTTTCTTTAGTACATGCCGCCCATGCCGCCCATGTCTCCGCCGGGAGCGGGTGCCGCGGGGGGTGTGGGTATATCGCATACCAGGCTCTCGGTAGTGAGCACCATGGCGGCGATGGAGGCCGCGTTCTGGAGCGCGCTGCGGGTCACCTTGGTAGGATCGATGATGCCCTTATCCTCCATTACGCAGTATTCGTCGTTGCGTGCGTCGTAGCCGTAGCCGGTCTTGCCGGAGCGCTTGATGTTCTCGACTATCACGGAGCCCTCAAGGCCCGCGTTTGCGGCGATCTGACGTACAGGCTCCTCCAGAGCGCGGACGACGATCTTCACGCCGGTACGCTTGTCGCCTTCGTACTCGCTCTCGAGCTTCTTTACCTTGTCGATGACGTTCACAAGAGCTACGCCGCCGCCGGGGACGATGCCCTCCTCGACCGCCGCGCGGGTGGCGTTCAGGGCGTCCTCTATGCGGAGCTTTATCTCCTTCATCTCAACCTCGGTAGCCGCGCCTACCGCGATGACGGCAACGCCGCCAGCCAGCTTGGCCAGACGCTCCTGAAGCTTTTCCTTATCGTAATCGGAGGTGGTCTCCTCTATCTGAGCCTTGATGGAGCTTATGCGGGCGCGTATCTCGGAGGGATCGCCTGCACCCTCGACGATGGTGGTGTTCTCCTTATCGACCTTGACCTGACGGGCACGGCCCAGCATATCAACGGTGGCCTCCTTGAGAGTCATACCCAGCTCTTCGCTGATGACCTGGCCGCCGGTGAGTATGGCGATATCCTGCAGCATTGCCTTGCGCCTGTCGCCAAAGCCGGGGGCCTTTACGGCTACGCAGGTGAAGGTGCCGCGGAGCTTATTGACTACCAGAGTAGCCAGCGCTTCGCCCTCTACGTCCTCCGCGATGATGAGCAGCTTTGCGCCCTGCTGAACAACGCTCTCGAGAACGGGCAGTATATCCTGAATGTTGGATATCTTCTTATCGGTAATGAGGATATAGGGGTTGTCGAGTATTGCTTCCATCTTGTCGGTATCAGTTACCATGTATGCGGAGGCATAGCCCCGGTCAAACTGCATGCCTTCCACGATATTCAGCTCGGTCTTCATGGTCTTGGACTCTTCAACGGTGATTACGCCGTCATTGCCCACCTTTTCCATGGCCTCGCTGATCAGCGCGCCGACCTTTTCATCGCCCGCGGAAATGGAGGCGACCTGAGCGATAGCCTGCTTGGAGCCTACGGGCTTGGATATTTCCTTGAGCGCGTTTACGGCCTCATCGACCGCCGCCTCGATGCCCTTCTTTACCTCCATGGGGTTTGCGCCCGCGGCTACGTTCTTCATGCCCTCGCGAATTATCGCCTGGGCAAGGAGGGTAGCGGTGGTGGTGCCGTCGCCCGCAACGTCGTTGGTCTTAATGGAAACTTCCTTTACGAGCTGTGCGCCCATATTCTCGAAGGGATCCTCCAGCTCGATCTCCTTGGCGATAGTCACGCCGTCGTTGGTGATGAGGGGGGCGCCGTACTTCTTGTCGAGCACTACATTACGGCCTTTGGGGCCGAGGGTTATCTTGACGGTATCGGCAAGGGCGTTCATTCCGGCTTCCAGAGCCCTGCGTGCCTCTTCTCCGTATTTAAGCTGCTTTGCCATAGTGTTTTTCTCCTTTTACTCTGAATTTGATATTATTCAACAACTGCAAGTATGTCGTTCTGGCGTACTATCTTATATTCCTCGCCGTCCAGCTTTACCTCGGTGCCGGCATAGTTGGAGATGACGACCTTATCGCCTACCTCAACATACATGGTCACTTCCTTGCCGTCCACTACGCCGCCGGGGCCTACCGCCACGACCTCTGATACGACGGGCTTTTCCTTTGCGCTGCCGGTAAGAATGATGCCGCTCTTGGTGGTCTCTTCCGCCTCGGTGCTCTTCAGTACCACGCGGTCAAGTAAGGGTTTGAGTTTCATAATTATAATTGCCTCCTATATGATGTTATGTTGTGCTTCTTTTCTTGTTGTTAGCACTCATTGTCGTTGAGTGCTAACTGACAATCCATAATATAATACATGCCGGATCGTATTTCAATAGTATCCCACGCTTTTTCACATTTAATCCTCATTTTGTCTTTTTGCCTTTCCCGAGCCTTTTGCGGTATTTTTTATATATACTATTTTCCCATAGGATGATATACTTATTCACAAAAACGATGGGAGCGCAGTATATGGCTGAATGGACAAAATGGGATAAGCGCTTCATGGAGCTTGCGGCCACCATAGGCACATGGTCCAGCTGCTATCAGGAGAACCGCCACATAGGCGCTGTCATAGTCAGGAACAAACGAATCATCACCACCGGCTACAACGGCGCGCCCGCCGGGATAAAAAGCTGCTTCGAAAAGGGCGAATGCATGAGGCGCCGCTTAGGCATACCCTCCGGCACGCGGCATGAACTGTGCTATGCCATACACGCCGAACAGAACGCTATAATACAGGCTGCGAAGCTTGGCATATCAATAGAAGGGGCAACCATGTACTGCACCCATCAGCCCTGCGTCATCTGTGCCAAGATGATAGTGAACAGTGGCATATCAAGGGTGGTATACGGAGAGGGCTACCCCGACGAGTTCTCTTTGGAAATATTCAAAGAGGCAGGGGTGGAGCTGACGAAATTCGACCAATAATATTTCAGGCAGTAAAGGCCAGCGGACACGCCGGCTTTTTTTATTTGTTTTATTTGCCCGTATTGACAAGCGGGGCGGTATATCGTACCATATATTTGTCCCGTGTGAGACAAAATTATCCGTTGGAGCTGACCATGACCGATATTAAAATTAGCGCCGCCGACCTCAAGGCCATACGCAGCTGTCCGCTGTTTAACGGAATGGACGATGGGGAGCTTGCGAAGCTGCTCTCGTTTGAGGGCTGCTCCATACGTGATTTTTCCGCCGGAAAAATGCTGCCCGGCGACTGTATGCTCGTTGTGCTTTCCGGCAGCGTAACAATAGAAAAGCTGGCCTCCGACGGCAGATATCTGCTCATGCGCGATGCAAGACCTTCCGAGGCCCTAAACGTATCCCGGGCATTTGCAGCTGAGGAAGACATAAGCAGACTCATCGCAGGGAAAAACTGCCGCGTGCTCTTCATGGACGGCAGCTTCGTTACCGCAGCTCTGAAACTGGGAGGCAGCTTTGCAGTCAACTTCGCCGAATTTCTCGTGGGGCGGGTGCTGTTCCTCAATAAAAAAATAGCCTCCCTCGCCGGGTATTCCGCCGGGAGTAAGCTTACGATGTACATAGAGGACAACGCCTCTATGCGGGACGGCGTGATGCAGCTCACTCTCCCCTGCAGCCTTACCGACTTCGCGGAGATGCTTGGCGTAGGCCGCGCCTCCCTTTACAGGACGCTGGATGCCATGGAAGCGGAAGGAAAAATCACCCGCCGCGGACGGAATATCATAATAAGAAAATAAGAATAAAAACAAAATTATACATACTTAAAACCATCAAAAAGGAGAAACACTTATGAAAAAGCTCACCGCACTGATGATGTCCCTGCTCATGCTGCTGCTCTGCGCCGCCTGCGCCCCAAAGGAGCAGCTCACCGTAAACGTTGCCGCAATGAAGGGCCCCACCGGCATAGGCATGGCCCAGCTCAGTTCCCTTGCGGAGGAGGGCAAGACCGAGTACAATTATTCCATAACCTACGCGGGCAGCCCCGATGAAGTCACAGGCGGCCTGATATCCGGCGAGCTGGACATAGCCGCCGTGCCCGTGAATCTGGGCGCAGTACTCTTCAACAAAACTGATGGTCAGATACTCACCGCGGCCGTCAATACCCTGGGCGTGCTGTACGTAGTGGAAAATGGTAACAGCGTACAATCCATAGCCGATCTCGCAGGCAGGAAAATATTGGCTGCCGGACAGGGCAGCACCCCCGAATATATATTAAACTATATTCTGGATAAAAACGGCCTTGCCGGCTCTGTGGAAGTTGAATATGCCGCCGAGCATGCGGAAGCTGTGACCAAACTGGCCTCAGGCGAAGCAGATATAATAGTAGTGCCTGAGCCCTTTGTGACCACAGCCCTCAGCAAGGCGGAAGGCGCCCGCATCGCGCTGGATCTCACCGCCGAGTGGGAAAAGGTATCCGACGCTCAGCTGGTTCAGGGCTGTCTGGTGGTGCGCAAGGCCTTTGCCGACGAGCACCCCGAGGCACTGAAGGCATTTCTCAAGGAATACGCCGCCTCCGCGAAGTACGCTGTCGATTCCCCCTCAGACGCTGGCACGCTGGTGGAAAAGTACGGCATAATGGCAAGCGCGGCTCTTGCCGAAAAGGCCATACCCAACTGCAACATAGTCTGCATAACCGGCGAGGAGATGCAGGTCATGGTGAGCGGTATGCTGAAGGTCCTGTTCGACGCCAACCCCAAGTCCGTGGGCGGCAAGCTGCCCGGGGACGATATGTTCTATGTGGGATAATACTTAACCCCCAAGGAGATACATGAAGGACTTACTGAAGCACTCCGCCGTAGCCGCCGCGTGGCTGGCGCTCTGGCAAATACTGTATCTTACGCTGGGGAGGGCAATAATACTGCCCTCTCCTCTTTCGGTTGCCCGGCGCATGGCGGAGCTTATAATAACGCTGCCCTTCTGGCGGGATATCGCCGCATCTCTTATACGCATACTCATAGGCTACCTTTCGGCCCTCGTAACAGGCGTAGCCATTGGCATACTTACCGCCAAGTCAAAGGTAATGGACGCATTCCTTTCCCCCATTTCCAGAATAGTCCGGGCCACCCCTGTGGCCTCGTTTATAATGCTGCTGTTCCTGTTTCTCACCAAGGAACACATACCCATTGTGACGTCCTTTCTGATGGTCATGCCGGTGGTGTGGTCCAACGTATACGAGGGCATAACCGGAACCGACGTAAAGCTTCTGGAAATGGCAAGGGTATTCAGGCTGAGCTTTTCGGATACTCTTCGCCACGTATACCTGCCCGGCATAATGCCCTTTTTCATGGCGGCGGCCAAGGCGGGCATGGGCCTCGCGTGGAAGGCGGGGATAGCCGCAGAGGTGCTGGCCTCCCCCTCCCTCAGCATAGGCACAGAGCTTTATAACGCAAAGATATACCTTGAGACGGTAGACCTTTTCGCATGGACCGCCGTGATAATACTTATAAGCATCACCCTTGAGCGGCTGTTTGTAAGGCTTTTGAGGAGGATATATGATACGCCTTGATCACGTTTACAAGGGCTTTAACGGCAATGCGGTGCTGGAGGATATATCCCTCGCCCTGCCTGAAAAGGGCTTCTGCGCCATAACCGGCCGCTCCGGCCGGGGCAAGACTACCCTGCTGTACCTCATCGCGGGGCTTTATAAGCCCGACCGGGGTAGCATACAAAGGAACGGCGAAACGATCAGCATGGTATTTCAGGAGGACAGGCTGCTGCCCTGGGAGACCGCGGCGCAGAACGCCGCCATAGCCTCCACCCGGGAAATTGCGGCTAAGCTTCTTACCGAGCTTGGCCTTGGCGCCGAGCTGGACAAATATCCTAAGGAGCTTTCCGGCGGAATGAATCGCAGGGTATCCATCGCACGGGCGTTGGCCGCCAAAGCAGACGTATACATAATGGACGAGCCGTTTAAAGGCCTTGACCCCGAAACGCGCTCCGCCGTATTCGGCGTAATACGCCGCCGCACCGAAGACGCTCTGCTCATCATGGTGACTCACGACCCCACAGACGCCGAGTGTGCCGATATGCGCATCGACCTATGAGATAAGGCCCCTTTCGGGGCCTGTTTATTTGCGGTAAAGCTCGTTCAGCTCCGCCGCAGGGCGCGGCCTTACGGCTATGCGCGGCGACGGAAGGGCATAATCAAAATTGTTATTGTATCTGGGGTCGCCTCTGATGAGCGTATCCCTCACTGTATCGTAGTATCGCATCCTGTCCTGACCGTCGGCATCCGCGACTTTCTGTATCCTGCCGTGATACTTCATTACGACGTTTGGCGCGTATATGAGGCTGTAGCCCCTCCTGTCCAGCCGCGTGCAGTACTCGGTATCAAAGCCCGTCTCGTTGAAGCTTTCGTCAAAGCAGCCCGTGTTAAAGAATAAGTCCATCGGGGTCATCATGCACACCCACGACAGGGCTGATACGGTGCGCAGTGTACCTGTAAAGCGAAGCTTTTGCCCGCTTTCCCGGTCGTCCGGCGTCCCTGCGTATGGGCTGCCCTGCCAGCCCCCTATGCCTATTGTTATGCCGGTATATACCAGCCTTCCGTCCTGGCCGATAAGTTTGGGGCCTACCCCTCCGCAGCCGCGGCGCTCTGACTGAGACAGCATGTCATACAGCCAGTTTATGCCCAGCGCCTCCACATTGCTGTCCATGAAAAGGCAGTTTTCCCGGTCAGCCTCCTTTGCTGCGGCGTTGAGCAGCGCCGGCATTGGCATGCCTTTGCCGCAAAACACCTTCGCCGCGCCGTTGCGCCGGAGTATGTCGTAATATTTCAGCGTCTGTCCGTCGGTGCTGCCCCCATCGGCAATTATTATTTCCACCTGCTTCTGCCCTCTCAGCGAACCGTCCATGCTGTTGAGCAGCCTCATAAGGGGAATATGTGAGTTTTTGTTGTATATCACGATTGCAGCGCTGGGTCTCCTTATTATAGACTCTACTCTGAAGCTTCCCCTCCATTCCCCGGGAAATACCCTGATATCGTCATTTTTCCCAAGGTGGTTTTCCAGTACCTGCCGCCCCTTAGGGCCTATATCCCTCCTGTCGTGCGCCGTGTACAGCACCTGCTGTATATGGCAGGCGCTGCTGCACCTGTCTGCCAGCCTCAGATTATAGGCGTATCTGTCGCAGCCTGTGACCCCCGTCATTCCTCCGGAAGCTTCAAACAGTGCCCTGCTCGCCATAACGCCGCGGCCCAGCATATCGAAGCTATACTGTGTCACCCTGTCCATGCATGGCTTGAACAGCGGATCGCACCTTTGCCCCTCCTCCAGCCTGTCTTCGTCGCAAAATATCAAATCATTGCCCTCGGTATTTTTTGCGAAGGTATACAGCGCGTCCGGGCGGAGAATATCGCCCGGCCACATATACATGATAAAGTCGAACTCGTCCGTCTTAGGGCTTTTGGAGATTATCCACCGGCTGTAGGTCTGTTCCTTTACGGAGTCCTCGGTGAGCCGTCTCAGTTCATCCCCGCCCTCTCCCGCTATGGCTACGGCTATCACGGGCATTCCGGAAAAATCCTCCCTTCGCTGCGCCGCAAGCTGCTCCTCCGTAGGGGAATTCTCAATGACATACTCATCGTATCTTTCGTCGACGCGACAGACGCCCCCGGGCTTTTGACCCAGGAGCGTCTTTGCAAAGTCGAATATGCTGTTTTTGTTGTTATCGCTCCTGCTCATATGAGGAGTCTGCCCAATTACTTGAGTCCTAATTCCTTCGCCACGTCAAGATTCTTGTATGCGTACTGCCAAGGGTCGTCGTAATCGGGCGCATCGGCATGCTGTATGCCTCGGCACGCACCCATGACGCACTTCATCATAGACTGGGCGTAGTCCCGGTACAGGTCGTTTCTGCAGTAAGCCCGGCAGTTGGCCTTGACTTCCATTTCCCGGCGTTCGTTGCGTATGCCAAGATTGTGCTCGCGCTTGACCGCGCCTATCTCCCGGGCCACATCCATGCGCCGCTCAAAGAGCTCTATAAGCTGGCGGTCTATCTCGTCTATCTGGCCGCGAAGCTCGGCTATCTTCTCCTCATGGGGTTCCATAGGCTGATCTCCTTATATCTTTTCCGGCTCTTCCACCGGCTCGTCTGCCAAAGTGACGGATTTTATCACCATATCTATCTTGGGCCTGTCCCTAAAGTCTGTGGGAACGGAGGCGATTTCGTCCACTATGTCCATTCCCTCAACCACCCTGCCGAATGCCGCGTACTGGCCGTCAAGGTGGGGCGCGTCCTGGTGCATTATGAAGAACTGGGAACCTGCGCTGTCCGGCCGCATAGAGCGCGCCATGGATATGACACCCCTCTTGTGCTTCAGGGGATTCTTGAAGCCGTTAGATGAAAACTCGCCCTTTATACTGTAGCCCGGGCCGCCCATGCCTGTGCCGTCGGGGCAGCCGCCCTGTATCATAAAGCCGGGTATGACTCTGTGGAATATCAGGCCATTATAGAAACCCTTGTCCGCAAGGCTTACGAAGTTTTTTACTGTGTTAGGCGCGGCCTGCCTGTCCATCTCCAGCTTTATCTTACCTCCGCCTTCCATTTCGATTATTACCATTATAATATTCTCCTTTTGCTTTTTTGTATTATATCACAGGCTTAAAGCCTCATCAATGCAGCATCGTCATGGCCAGCGCGCCGTAAAGGTTGAACATCATTCCCGCAGCCATAATAAACGCCGAAATCCCCCCCGGTTCTTCTTTTTTCAGCAGCAGATACATAAGGGCCATGGGCAGCATGTCTACCGTATACCTTGCGCCGAACTGCCAGCCGCCCAGCGTCTTATGGGCGCATAGCAGCAACAGCTCCGCGAGTATGGCAATCACTATGCATAGCCGCACCCCATCAAGCTTTTTCTGACGCACGTCCTTTACCACCCCGGCGAACCATATGAGAAACATCGGATTGGCAATGTAGAACATAAACCCATCGAATAAGGGATATTCGAGCGTCAGGCCGGCCTTCAGCGTCACCGGGCGAAGCAATAGATTATAAAGATTGGGAAGTATATAGCTCAGGCTGAACTGTCCCTTTTCGCTCCCCGTGAATTCAGGAAGATAGTTGTGGCCGAATTCCAGCACATCGCCGAAGCGGGCATAGTTATACAGCATATAGCATAGGGCTATGAGCGCGGGGATTATCAGAGGCCGTATCTGACCACATATTCTGCCCGCCCTCGGCCTGTCTCTATCCATCATGTAAAAATATGCCATAAGGGGCAAAAACATACAAGCCGAGAAGGGCCTGCACCCAACCGCAAGGGCGGCCATGGAATACGCCGCCACCCGCATTTTTTGCTGCGCGAAATAAACGCAGGCTGTCAGCAGCAGCATATTCAGCCCCTGAGCAAGGAACCATACCCCGCCCGAGGTGCTCATCCAGAGCATGTTGCTTCCCCATACATAGGCTATGGCGAAGAACACGGCCCTGTCCTGCTTCATGCCCGCCTTTTTTAATATCTTACAGGCGATCATGGCGGTAAATATGCCGTAAAGCGCGGATACCAGATTGCTGGGCGTCCTCTCGCCGAAAAGCAGCACGAGCGGCAGCATCACAACGCTGGGCAGAGGCGGGAAGGAAAGGTAGTATTTGCCGTTGTAAACCGCAAGCTCCAGCCATTCGTAATTCTTCCCCATATCCAGCCTTCCGGAAAGCCAGGACATGGCCTGAAGGGAGTAGCTGTCCCAGCAGTTATAGGAAAGCAGTGTGCCGCCAAAAAGCGCATGTATAAATATATAGCCCAGCAGCATCAAAGCCGGTATGCAGAGCATACCGGCATCGATGCCTCTGAGTTTTTTAAGCAATTCTTTCATAGACTTATGATACTCTCAAAGCCTCAAATTATCAAGCTCTGCGTCCTCCCCGCCCGCAGCACAGGCCCTCCGTCATCACTGCAAGGAACTCCGTTATTGTGGGCATGCAGCATACATCGTACGCGCCAAACAGCTCTTTGAGCTTGTCGTTGCCCGTATCCCACGTGCGCTGTATGGCAAAGCGTATACAGCGCTCCATGGCCGCCCGCTTTATGCCGAATTTTTCCTCCACCAGCCGGTACATTTCCCCAACTGAGCCGTACAGTCTCTCCGGCTCCATTCCCGTCTTTTCCAGTATGCACAGCACATAGGCATAGCCTTTGTATTTTGGGTGCATACCTACCGCCCTCAGCATATTCGCCGCGCTTCTCTTCTCATACATATTATTCTTCCCCCGATGATTTATATAATTTTGAAATGACAGCGGGTATAAATGAAAGACCTGATTCATTTTGATGTTGTACTTCTACTGTACTTTGCTGCAATATTCCGGTCAATGTATTCGACAAAAGGCAAAAGTTTATTATATAAAAGTGCCATCCAGTATATAAGCTATTATTCATATACCGAATATCATTCATGCGGTTTTCTCATACTAACCATTAGAAAGTAGGTCAAGCATATCTTTCTATGTACCTTGCATTAATCCCTTCACGGCGGTATAATTGATACAATAAAACAGAGAAATGGTTTTCCTGCTATTCGTCTGTTCGCATTTATTTTTTTCATTTCCCATCTTCATTTTAGATGGGCTGACTGCAAATTTCAGCTGTTTTTCAGGTTACTGTAGCGTAATAGTTTAAGCAATAACTTTATTATGCTTTTAGGCGGTGTTAATTTTCAGTTAAGCTGCCGCTTTGAAGGCGAAATCATTATCGCTTATATTTTTTTGAAAGAGGGGAAATCTATGGAACAGAAACAACAGTGGGGCAGCCGCTTCGGCTATCTAATGGTAGCCGCCGGCGCGTCCATCGGTCTCGGCAACATATGGAAGTTTCCTTATCTGGCCTATCGTGGAGGAGGCGGCGTATTCCTTGTAGTGTATCTTCTTGTGGTGCTTGCTCTGGCCAAACCCATGGTGGAGATGGAAACGGCCATAGGCCGCCACAGCGGCCTTGACACCGTCACAGCCTTCGAGTGCATCAATCCCAAGTGGGGCTTCGTGGGCTGGATAGGCAACCTCTGCACGATAATGATAAATTTCTACTACGTAGTAGTAGGCGGATGGGTGCTTCGCTACCTCTGCCAGTTCATATTCGTGGGCAACTTCGGCGGCGATCCCAGTGCCTTCTTTAAGGGCTTCACCTCTGATCCCGTGCAGCCCATCATCTGGTCAATGATACTTCTGATATTCGTATCTGCCATGCTTCTCTTCGGCATTACCAACAAGGTTGAAAGGCTTGCCAAGTTCATAATGCCTGCACTGATACTCATGCTCATCATCTGCGGCGTGTACGCCTGCACCATAACAGACGGCGCGGCGGGAGGGCTCAAGTACTATCTGCTGCCCGATTTCAGCAAGTTTACCGTCAAGGTGTTCGCAGACGCCGTAACGCAGGTGCTGTTCTCGGTGGGCATAGGCTGGAGCCTTTTCATAACCCTCGGTGCAAACATACCTAAAAAGAACAACCTGAAGAGCGACGCTCTGTTCGTAAGCTTTGCCGATACCTTTGCCGCTGTTCTCGCGGGCTTCGTCATCATCCCCTCCGCCTTCGGCGCAGGCATAGACGTTCAGAAAGGCCCGGCCCTCGTATTCGAGGTCATGTCCGGCATATTCCTCAACCTGCCCGGCGGGCGCATAATAGGCAGCTGCTTCTTCCTTGCGCTGATATTCGCGGTCATCTCATCCCTGTTCAGCTTCTTCGAGACAAATATCCGCACCGCCGAAGTAAAGCTAAAGATGGGCCGCAAAAAGGCCACCTTGATAATCGCCATCATAATCGGCATCGCCAACATATTCGTATCGCTGGGCTTCGGCCCCATGAAGGGCTTCCAGATACCCTGGCTTTATTACGGCAGCACCGAATTCTACGGGCTGTATGACTGGCTGGACTGCTTCAGCGGCTACGTGCTCATGCCTCTCGGCTGCATACTGGTCTGCCTCTTCGTCTCCAAAATATGGGGCTGGAAGAAGTACGAAGCCGAGCTTACCCAGGACGGGCGCGACGGCGGCATAACCCTTTGGGACAAGATAAGCGCCTATGTTATAATCCCGCTGTTCATGGTAATCGTAATACTCAACGTATTCGGGTTCATAAAGTAAAAACAAGATATAAAAAGAGGGGGCGCCACGGTCGTGACGCCCCCTGAGTCTGTCGAAAAAGTGGCTGAATGCCACTTTTTCGAGTTTTTTTCATCCGGTGCTTGCGCCTATGGCGCGGCCAGCACCGAATGCAGGGAAAG
>ERZ827492.2706-NODE-2706-length-12027-cov-3.363348_pt1 | contig 12027 bp, 13 predicted proteins | sample MGYA00519704_ERZ827492 | MGnify/ENA primary metagenome ERZ827492 (study PRJEB31778, sample SAMEA3449325) | human gut metagenome | biome: human gut; feature: human-associated habitat; material: faeces | place: United Kingdom | collected 2010/2012 ...
GCCAGGCCGCCGGCGAAGGCTCCATTCCCGCCGTTGTCAGCAGACGCGCTTCCGCCTCCGCCTCCGGAAGAACCGAAGCCCTTGCCGGTTATTCCTTTGGCGGCCATGCCTACGCCGCGCATCGCCACCATGGCTTCGCCCAGCATGCTGCCCCCGGTATGCCCGACGTTTATCCCCAGGCTGCTCATAAAGCTGTCCACCTTCTGCGAGACTTTCAGGAACGCGATGGCGCAGAGAAACCAAATGAAGATGTTCCCGGTACCGGCGGCGCTGCCCTCTGCGGCGATCTGCTGCCGTACCTCTTCTTCCGTCAGGGCCGAGGCCGGGACAGCGGCCAGGCCGGACAACAGCAAAACCAAAACCGATATGCTAATAAAGCGCGAAATCCTTTTCATACACATGACCTTACCTTTCTGCTGAAACTGGATTTTCTTGATTAAATGAGCCGGGCGTGGTAAAATACGAACAAGAGGTGATTGCTGTGAATCCATCCATATCAACCAGCCGGGCTATCGCCAACGCCTCCGCTTCCGTAGAAATGGAGGGCTTCCGGGTGACCGCCCAGCACAAGGAACTCTGCCGGATGCTGCTCAACAAGGAGATCACCAAGGCTGAGTATATCCGCCGGGTGACGGCAGCGGCGAAAGGACAATAATATGCCTTACGATATCGAAGCATCTTCGGATGGCTGTTATGAAGGAACCACCTGTCTGATAAACAAGCTAGATATCCGCGACGAGGAAGAACTCGCTTCTGTGGAAGCGGCCTTGACCCTCGCCAATATTGGTCTTCTGGAGCAGGAACCTCTGGAGGGCCGTTTTGATTTTGCTCATTATCGCGCTATCCATAAATTTCTGTTCGGGGAACTCTATGATTGGGCCGGCGAAATTCGCACCGTCAACTTGGCGAAGAAAGGGACGCAATTTGTGCCGGCCAATGAAATCGAGTCGGTAGGCCGTGCTATTTTTGAACGGTTGGCGGCAATGAACTTTTTCTGCGATGACGGGTTCGCTGCGTTTATCCAGCATATTACCGAGTTCTATTGCGATACCAACCTTCTGCACCCCTTTCGTGAGGGGAACGGCCGGACGCAGCGAGTATTCTTGGCGCAGCTTATCCGCCATGCGGGGTATGATATTGACTTCAGCAGCATGGATATGGATGAACTGATGATCGCCACCATCCACGCTGCCGGCGGCGTTACGGATTATCTGGAACGCCTTTTCAAAGAAGCTATATGCAAGCGAGAAGACGAGTCTGCCGGACAATGATTTAAGCAGAACGAGCGCGGCTGACTCCGCTTCCATAGCAGATGACAACTTAACTTAATTTTTTGACTCCGGATGTAGCCGGGGTCTTTCTTTATATCCCCAGGGGATTGGCCAGGAAGCTGCCCACCATAGAAGTGAACAGCCGCAGGCACCAGGCGTTCATGAGCAGAAGAAAGATCTGGCCTGCCAGCATACGGCACCAGTTTCGGAATATCCCCGACGTTATCTGGGAGGCCCCCAGGCCGAACGCCACCGGGGCCGTGTAGACCAATACTCCCAGCAGGATATACCGTTCTGCTGCCTCGAATAGCAGCTTGATATAGTTCCAGGCGAGTATCAACACCAGAATGAGCGCCGCGAGAAGCGCGATCCCATTGGCGACGACCCCCAGGATGACAAGCATAACGGAATTGAAGTCCGAAAAATTGATGGGCGGGAGGGCGGTGGAAAGGATCCACGCATACGGCGTCCCACCGATTTCCAATACCAGGTTCACGATCTCATCGGAGAAGAAGATGAGCAGGATGAACAGGGCGGAACGGAGTACAAGCTTCACCGGATCTTCCACTTCTAGCCCGAGGCCGCCGGCATAGTTTTTGAACGACTGCCAGATGAGGTTCAGCAGGACTAAACCGATAGCGATCGCCACAAAGACGCTGTAGAGGGTTTCCGCCGCCGGGAAGTATTGCAGGAAGACATCCATATTGCAGCCGAGCGCGCCCAGCACGGAGCTGGTGATCAGGTCGAGGCCGGCCATGGCTTTTTCAGCAATCCAGGCCACTATGCCGTCAAGAATCCCCATGTCTCACCCTCCTCGTTACTCATGGCTCATACCAGCGGTTTTGTCCCCGCCAGCGATCTGTCAGTTTGCCGCTGCGGACGCAGTTGACACAGAGGTTCTTGTCTGATGAATTCTCATAGCCGCAGCCGGCACAGTCCATATTTTGATAGCGGAGATTGCGGTGGACAAGGACATCCGCTAAAATCCGGCATATCTGCAGGTTTTCCAGGGTGGGGAACTCGTCCACCCAGCCCTGGTTAAAGGTGATGCAGCCATTCAGCCTGTCCGTCAGGACAACCCATTCCCACCAGGCCCAAAAATTTGCTTCGGACAGGAAAACCCAATCATCCAGTTCCACTTTTCGTTCGATCGAGCCCAAATACAGGATGTCGAAGCGCCATATATCGATGTCCACCGCCTCTTCTGCTCCGTCCGGTTTCCGTATCCGGATGATATGCCCAGTATCGGGGATCTCCGAAATTTTAGCTGTTTCCAACCGGATATCCTTCGCCGGAAGATCCGGCGCATTGCCAGGAGCTATGTATACGGTTTGTTCGACAGACAATTGGCGGATAACCTGGCGAATTTGTTCCTCATGTGTTGTGTTCATAGCCATTCACCTGCTTGTTTTGAATTAAGGCGTCCATTGCCCGCCGACGAAGAAGGGGGTAATGTAGCTCATGATAAATCCCAGGCCGTTCAGGATCGCCCAGCTTACAACAATCCGCTTGAGCCATGCTCGGCTCTCGCCGACCGTCCGATCGTTTTTGCTGAAGTTCATGAGCAGCAGGGCGATGGAAGCGGCGACGATCCCGGCGATGGTGGAAATGCCGAGGATCTTGTTGTAAACGTCCTGCATGATGATTTTTGCCTGATCCCATATAGTGGGCGTGGCCGGGGCGGCGCTGGCCGGCAGGCAGAACAGTACGGCCATGCAGAGGGCAAGTACGGCTGCAAGCAGGTATTTCCTCTTCCCAGAACGGCTGCGGGATGCAGATGGCGGATGCTGCGGATAGCGGACTGGCTTTTTCAATGCAATAACCTCCCGGATAGTCTGGCGGCAAGGCATGTCCCAAAAGAAAAGGCGCCTGCAATAAATGCGGGCGCCTTGCTGACGGTTCGACACAAAACCGCCTTGTGAAAAAGGCGGTTCCGGTCGCGTATTCGTTTATGGATATACCTTGAAGCGTATTCAGTATAGCATGGCGCCTTATACGAGGCAAGCGCAAAACCGTATCGATTCCGGATTTTTTCGTGCCAATTTCATGCCAGGTTTGTGCCTGCTTTTCCATGCCCCTCTGGTATCGTTCAGCCTATGCAGGCTAATGAAGTTCGCAACAATTGGGGTACTTCCTTCTCAACATGTGCTATAATAAAAGAAGCGTCATAGTAAAAGCACATGGTCGAACAGATGAGGAAATTGGTTATGGAACGGCTGATTTTTCATGTGGATGTGAATAGCGCCTATCTGTCCTGGGAGGCCGCCCGGCGCGTTGCTGCAGGGGAAGAAGATCTCCGCCTGCTCCCGTCGGCTATCAGCGGCGACCCGGAGAACCGGACAGGCGTGATCCTGGCAAAGTCTATCCCGGCGAAAAAGTACGGCGTCTGCACGGGAGAGCCTGTGGCGATGGCTTTGAGGAAATGCCCGCATCTGGTTTTAGCCCGGCCGGACTTCCGGTTATATGAGAAAAATTCCCGTGCTTTTATGGCGATCTGCGCCCGGTATGCGCCGGTGGTCGAAAAATTCAGCATTGACGAATGCTTTTTGGATATGAGCGGCACACAGGCCCTCTATCCAGACCCGATACAGATTGCCCATACCATGAAAGACAAAATCCGCGAAGAATTGGGCTTTACCGTCAACATAGGAATCAGCCGGAACAAGCTGCTGGCGAAAATGGCGAGTGACTTTGAAAAGCCGGACAAGGTGCATACCCTTTTTCCGGAGGATATTCCCACGAAGCTATGGCCGTTACCTGTCCGGGAATTGTTTTCGGTGGGTGGTGCCACAGCAGACAAATTGGAGCGTGCCGGCATCCGCACCATCGGGGACCTCGCCGGCATTTCCCTTCCCTATGCGCAAACTTTGCTGGGTAAAAAATCAGGGAAACAGCTTCACGACTATGCCAATGGGGTGGATCCTTCCCCAGTTTTGGCTGAACCGGAGGAAGCCAAGGGGTATAGCGTTTCCACTACGCTGGCGCAAGACGTTACCGATACAGACACAGCCCACAAAATCCTGCTGGAGCTGGCGGACAGCGTAACGGCCCGGATGCGGGCCGACCATATCAAAGCCTATTGCATTGGCGTTTCCATCCGGAGCCGCGATTTTAAGAACCGCTCGCATCAGCGCCGGCTGCCGGACGCAACCGATATAACCAAAGAGGTCTATGAGGTATCCAAGGCTCTGCTGGCTGAAGTATGGAAGGGCCGTTTTCCTTTCCGGCTGATCGGCATCTCTTTGACGCAGCTTGTCCATGAGGATGCCATGCAGTTAAGCCTGTTCCGGGATGAGGGAAAGGAACGGGCGCGGAAACTGGATAAGGCTTTGGACGACATCCGGGGACGGTACGGCCTCGACACGATAAAAAGAGGCTCCACCCTGCACTCCTCTCAAAATGTTGGAAAGAAGTATCGGGCGCAGCTTGCGGAAAAGGATGATGAGAAAAAGCGATAACTTTCGGCATGAGAAGCGGGAAACGGAGGCTATAGAGGCCGCCGTTTCCCGCTTTTCGCACTATTTTTCATGTTCATGCCACTCTTTTAATACGGCCTCTACCTGTGCAATCAGCTGCTCCTTGTCCGGTATGTAGGAAACATACCGGGAAGCAAAAATATTGTTTGACAAGCCGCCCAGCGCATATTCAGCGGCTATGCTGTCTTTATCCGTACACAGAATAATGCCGATGGGCGGGTTATCCAATTCATCATTGACTTCCGCAGCATAGTAATTGAGATACATATTCAACTGGCCGACTGCTTCCGGTGTGAGTTTGACCGTTTTTAATTCGATCAGCACATAGGCCCGCAGGAGCTTGTTGTAGAACACCATATCCACATAGTAGTGGGTATTATTAAGCGTTACACGCTGCTGTGTACCAACGAACATAAATCCTCGCCCTAATTCCAGCAGGAATTTTTCGATCTGCGCCACTAGAGCCTTTTCCAAGTCGCTTTCCAGTATGGGCTTGTTTTCCGGTACTCCCAAAAATTCAAACACATACGGATCTTTTATCATGTCCTGCGGCATTGCCATTTCAATGCCCTTTTCCGCAAGGGCAAGTACCGTTTCCTTATTGGTCTTGCCTTCGGACAACAGCAGACGTTCATAAAGGGACGTAGAAATCTGGCGTTTCAATTCCCGCACCGACCATCCGGAGTTGAGCGTTTCTTTTTCATAAAAGCTGCGCTTATCCGCGTCGGAGATCGACAAAAGCTCGCAGTAATGCGACCACGACAAATTTCCAGACACTGTCTGGAAATTTTGATATTGCGCATAGAACAAACGCATATTGTAGAGATTGGAAACGGAAAAGCCTTTTCCGAACTCATTTATCAATGCTTTCGACAACTCTTTTAAGAGCTGTTTTCCATATTCGGCGCGATCTTTACTCTGCTGTTCATGTTCCACGATAATCCTACCAATATTCCAGTAGGTAGAAAGCAGTTCGGTATTGACTTGCACCGCCACACGCTGCCGTGCAGTTTTCAGCAATTCACGGATTTCATTCATCATGGAATTAGTATATGCTAAATCGCTCATGGCATAAACCTCGTTTCCCCAGATTGTCTGTTTTCAGTATAGCATAAAGAGCCAACCATTTCCATGATGCGTCAAAAATAATCTCTATTTGGGGGGAAGACCTGTCAGAAGCAAACGAGTTGGGCGGAATCCTTTTGGAAGGCTATAGATCACTAAGGATGATTGGTGAAACACCAAACTAATAACGCCCCCTGTATAGTTTGCGGCTGTCCCGGCAGACTATACCAAAGGGGCCTTTTTATGTGGATCGAAGAAGAATTTGACACGGAACTTTACGATATCCAGGGCCGGTATCTCGGCCGCTGGCATATGGGATATTCGCCCAAATGGGATCGGGTGGTTTCCCTGTATCCGCTGGAGGAAGAAAATACCGTGCATCAAAAAGGAGGATATACCGAATGGCGGCAACTATGAAAGGCGCGATCTCTTTCGGATTGCTTCACGTGCCCGTCTCGCTGCACACAGCGACGCAGGACAACGACATCCGCTTCAACCAGCTTTGCCGGGAGGACGGCAGCCGGGTGAAATACAAAAAGGTGTGCGCCAAATGCGGAAAAGAAGTATCCACACAGGATATTGTCAAGGGGTTTGAAATCGAGCCGGGAAAGTATGTGACCCTGACCGATGAAGATTTTGAAAAGGCCAAGGTGCAGAAGGACAAGACCATCCACATCCTGCACTTTGCGGATATCCACGACATCCGGCCTATCTTCTTTGACAAGACCTACCACGCCGTACCGGAAGCAGGCGGCGACAAGGCTTACGAGCTGCTGCGGCGGTGTATGCTGGAGGAGCACACGGTTGCCATCGCCAAAGGGGTAATCGGCCAGTCGGAGCATCTGCTGGCGCTGATCCCCACCGATACCGGCATCCTGGCGGAAACTCTGTTTTTCAGCGATGAGGTGAAGGCCATACCCAAGGAACCGGCCAAGCCGGAGTTGTCGGAGCAGGAGATTTCCATGGGAAAGACCATCATCGGCAGCATGAAGGAAGCCTTTGAGCCGGCGAAATACCACGACGAGTACCGGCAGCGGCTGTGGGAGATCATCCAGGCCAAGGCCAACAACCAGGAGATCACTGCCGCACCGGAAGCGCCGTCCGCCAACATCATCAATATGATGGACGCCCTCCAGCAGATGGTGGAGCAGGCACAATCCAAAGGAAAAGATACCCCTCCCAAAAAACCGCGTTCCCGTAAAAAGGCCAGTGCGTCATGAGTGATTTGTTCGCAGAAAAGCGGATCAGCCCCATGCTTATCGCGGAAAATGTGGCGCCGTTTGCAGATAAACAGTATCTCTACGAGATGAAATGGGACGGCGAGCGGTGCGTGGCTTATCTTGACCCGAAAGCAGGGACAGAGCTGCGGAACAAGCGGAATGTACGAATGTTGCCGAAGATGCCGGAACTGGCGGAGATCCACCGGCAGGCAAAGAAGCGGTGCATTCTGGACGGGGAATTGCTTTGCCTGGTAGACGGCAAGCCCAGCTTTGAAACCATCCAGCACCGCAGCCTAATGAGCAACCGCTATCGGATCGAGGTGGAAGCCCAAAAGTATCCGGCCACCTTTGTGGCGTTCGACTGCCTGTATTATGACGGAGAAGACCTCACCCTCCGGCCGCTGGCCGAACGCAAGGAATATCTGCAAAGGGCGGTGACAGAATCGGAACGGCTGGCGGTGTCCCGTGTGTTTGACGCCGGGCAGGCGCTGGCCCTGTTCCAGCTTGCCAAGAAGCAGGGACTGGAAGGCATTGTCGCCAAGAAAAAGGACAGCCTGTACTTCCAGGGCAAGCGTACCAAAAGCTGGTTGAAGATGAAAAATCTCATGGACGACGATTTTGTGGTATGCGGGTGGATACCCAAGGATAACCACATGACGAGCATCGTGCTAGGGCAGTATGACGGCGGCAAGCTGATGTACAAAGGCCACGTCACCCTGGGGGTGGGCGGCCCAGCCTTCGCCAAAATCCAAGCCCAGACACGGGTGCTTCGTCCGCCTTTCGATGAACCGGTTCCGGCCGGCCACGGCAACGAGGAAGCTCGGTGGGTAGAGCCTCGGCTGGTCTGCGTGGTGGAGTTCATGCACCGGACAAAGAACGGCGGGATGCGTCAGCCGGTGTTCAAAGGGTTAAGAGAGGATAAGCTGCCGGAGGAATGCATAACCTATACGAAAAAAGGAGTGGATCATCATGATTGAACAGGATACCATCAAGCTGCTGCGGGAATGCGACGCCGGGATCAAAATGGGCGTCTCCTCCATTGACGAGGTGCTAGATTATACCCACAGTGGAGAATTGAAGAAATACCTGACCGATTGTAAAAACAAGCATGAGAAGCTGAAAGAGGAAATCCAGGGCCTCCTGGACAAATATCACGACGACGGCAAGGAACCCAATGCCATGGCCAAAGGGATGTCCTGGATGAAAACCAACGTCAAGCTGGTCATGGACGAATCGGACAACACCATCGCCGATCTGATAACCGACGGCTGCGACATGGGGGTCAAATCCCTCTCCCGCTATCTGAACCAATACGCGGCGGCGGACGAGGTGTCCAAGGACATTACCAAACGCCTCATCAAGCTGGAAGAACAGCTGGCCGTGGACATGCGGCAGTTCTTGTGAGTAGCCAACCGACCTGCGCGATCGGGGAAGCTCGTTCGGCACTCAGAAAGTTTGTTGGTTTTCTTCCGGCTTATCCGGGAAAAAGTGTTCCAGCAGCTCCATGCAGTCCTTAGACGTATACCCCCACAGGACGCTGCTGAGGGCTTCGATCGCCTCGCGGCGATACCGGTAATACGTCCGGTAGGAAATATACTTCACATGCGGCCGGATCGCTTCTATGATGTCCAGCACGCTTCCCACTTCCTGCGGGGAGAGGTAGGTATAGTACAGAACCCAGTAGAAGGTTTCGCCGTTCTTGTGCTTGCTTCGAAGCAGTTCGATCGAGGTATCCACCAGCTTGAGCATTTTGTTGGAACGCTCGATGCATTTAGCCTGGTATTCGATGTCCGTCCCGGACAGTTCGACGCCGGCCAGATAGATACTGTCGAGAAATTCATCGATACTGGTGCCGTATTCGATTTCAAAGCTCCTTTTGACCTGCTGTACCGATAGCTCTAGGCTCCAGGTTACGTCCCGGTACTTGTTTAACAGCTTCCAGGTATCATGCAGCAGCGGATTTTCTTCCCGATTGGTGAATTCCCTGTCGGTGTGTGGCGCTTTCATCGCCGAACGCCCCCTTCCTGCTGGACAGTCAGGTTTAGCTCAAAACGGTATAAGGCCGGGCCATCCCCACAATGTATGGTAAGTTCCAGCCTATTCTTTTTCCTGCAGGCGTCTGGATAACTATATAACTTATACCGGGAATTCCGGCATCGGCAGCACGGGATCCCTTGCGAATACAGGACTCCCGCCACTTTAGAAAGAATAACTGGGATGTGCGATTTTGAAACGCTAGGGATCGTGCCTGAAACGCTAATTTGCTCTTCCTGTACGAGTTGGTTTTGACCGTCCGGTTCTTTTGGTACCTGAATATGGAAGCATAGGGACATGGCAATTTCCTCCTTGTCGATTAAAACGTCTGAGATTTGGAACATGGTGGACAGATAGTTGTTCAGGTAAATGACGCTGCCCTTTTTGCCGGTTCCGGCTATCAGGGTCAAATGGCCATGTTCGGCCAGCTTGTTGAGGGTACGGCTGACAGTGGAACGGGAAACACCCCAGCGATCTGCCAGCTCGGTATAGCTGACAAATGGCTCGCCGGTGCAGCTGCGGTAGTAGACCACCGGCCCTTTATCCGAGCCCCGCACGCGCTCGTCCCGGTAAACGGTGTGAAGCCACAGATCGAGAAGGATATCCAGTTCCGAGCATTTTCCCAGGCCGATCAGCTCGTTCAGGGCGGCAATGGGGAAGAAGAAAAAGCCGGCGTCCTTTTGGCAGGGAGCGTTATAGTCGAGTACCGTGTTGCTTTTCTGCCAGTCGGTGATTTTAAATTTGACGACTCGCCCGCGGGCTAAAAGGCTGTAAGTGATGTAGTGCTGTTTTTGCAGGATCTCCAGCACCTGCAGAGCCTGCCGGTGCTGCTTCAGCCGCAGCCTGGCCGTCAGGTCGGAGAGGGCGCAGATCCATTCGCCGGGGTGGACAAGATATGATGTACGCTCGATGCGCTGATAGGAAGAACGGAAATTGGCGAGGGAACAAAGGACGATATAATAAAAAAGACCGGAGCCTCCACGAGAATGGAAGCTCCGGTCTGCGATCAGGGACTGGATAAATTTTCGGTAAATCCGGCAGCGGGGATAGTCTACCAGCTGCTTGAGCTCTAATTGATATTCCGGCATATGAATACTTCCTCCTCGATAAAAAAGCCTCACAGCCATCGTAAACGGTTGTGAGGCGTAGTTTTATAATGCACTCAATTCGGAACGCACTGCGTTCCAGTTTTTTCGATAAGAAATCCCTTGCGTTTTAAGCAAGGGATTGACTGTATGGAGTATTTCTGCTAACATAAAGCCGTACACTCGCTGCTAACATGCTGCTAACATTTTGCTAACATGCCGTGTTTGCGGAGGGGGATAGAACTGGACATTTGATGCGCATTATTCCGCAAAGCATTGTGAAAAACGGCTTGTTTCCTGCATTCCTTGCGGAACACAGCTTGCGATGCGAACGCCTGGTTAGGCTACGAACCAAAAGGTCAGGGGTTCGAATCCCTTCGGGCGCACCAAAAAATCCCGCCGACACCAGTCGGCGGGATTTTTGTTTTTCTACCTATTATCCACGATAAGACGCCAAAGAGAGAACGGAAGGTCATTATGTCCAGCAATGAAGAACAAATCCGCGCGCTGTACGCGGACGGCGAACGTGAGGAGAGCCGGGCGGCGCAATCCCGCTCGGCCGGCATGGAATTCGCCTACACCATGAAGACCATGGAAAAGCATATCCAGAAAACCGACCGGGTGCTGGAGGTGGGGTGCGCCACCGGGTATTACGCCCTGCGGCTGGCCCCGCTCTGCCGGGAATACGTGGGGGTGGATCTCGTCCCCGCCCACATTGACCGGCTGCGGGAAAACGTCCGGGCGGCCGGGCTGACCAACGCCACGGGCCGGGTGGGGGACGCCACCCAGCTGGGGGAAATCCCTGACGATTCCTTCGACGTGGTTTGCTGCTTCGGCCCTTTATACCACCTGCCGCCGGAGGAGCGGGAGCTGGTCTTTGCGGAATGCCGCCGGGTCTGCCGGCCGGGCGGAGTGCTGGCCTTCGCCTATATCTGCCAGATAGGCGTGTACGCCGCGGCCTGCGTGCACGACACCCTGCGGCAGTTCTATCCCAGCAAAAGGGCCAACGAATACGTGCTCGGACGGGGGACCGACGACTTCAAGCCGGGAGTATTTTTCTACACCACGCCGGAAGAGATGGAGGCCGCGGCGAAGCGGCACGGGCTGACCAAGGTGAGCAATCTGGGGCTGGATTTCTTCCTGGCCGCCAGCGTTATCGACGCCATGAGCGAGGAAACCTTCGCCTTATACCAACCACTGGCCGACCGGATGTGCGCCAGCGAGGCGTGCACCGGCATGAGCAACCACGCCCTGCTGGTCTGTCGGAAAGAGGCGGGCGGCTGAAAGTTTTCCACCAGTCCCGCTCTGCCGGTGGAAAACCGGAGGGGAGTATGCTACAATAGACGAAAGAAAGGCGGGATACCTATGGGAAAGACGCTGGTACTGGCGGAAAAGCCGTCGGTGGGCAAGGAAATCGCCCGGGTGCTGGGCTGCCATGGCGGCGGAAGCGGGTACATGGCCGGGGCGCAGTATGTGGTGACCTGGGCGCTGGGGCACCTGGTGGAGCTGGCGGAGCCGGAGCATTACGGCAGCCAATACAAGACCTGGAGCCTGGACAGCCTGCCCATGATGCCGGAAAAGATGGCCCTCAAGGTGATCCCGGAAACCGCCAAGCAGTTCGGCGTGGTAAAAACCTGGCTGCACAGCAAGGAAATCGACTCCCTGGTCATCGCCACTGACGCGGGGCGGGAGGGGGAGCTGGTGGCCCGATGGATCCTGGACAAGGCCGGGTTTCACAAACCTATCAAGCGGCTGTGGATTTCCTCCCAGACCGACAAGGCCATCCGGGAGGGGTTCGCCAACCTGAAAGACGGGCGGGCGTATCTGCCCCTGTACCGCTCCGCCGTCTGCCGGGCGGAGGCCGACTGGCTGGTGG
>ERZ827492.2712-NODE-2712-length-11988-cov-3.396045_pt1 | contig 11988 bp, 6 predicted proteins | sample MGYA00519704_ERZ827492 | MGnify/ENA primary metagenome ERZ827492 (study PRJEB31778, sample SAMEA3449325) | human gut metagenome | biome: human gut; feature: human-associated habitat; material: faeces | place: United Kingdom | collected 2010/2012 ...
CGAATAACTACGCGGCGGGGGACACGAACGAGCAGGTGCAGTGCAATCGGATAGCCGAGGCGGCAAAAACCGCGCTCGAGCGCTGCGGCTTCACGGTGCGGAAGGCACCGGAGGGGCAGGAATACAAGGATAACGTATCCGAGAGCAACGCCTGGGGCGCCGAGCTGCACATCCCTATCCACACCAACGCCGGGGGAGGCGCTGGTACCGTGGTATTCGTGCACGGCGGTACGGCTATGCAAATGCAGTATGCTCAGCCGATATACGACGAGGTTCAGGCTATAAGTCCCGGCACGACGAACTACGGCGTGCGCGTGAACTCCGGGCTGTACGAGCTCAAATACACTACCGCTACGGCTGTATATGTGGAGTGCGAATTCCACGACCGGGCGGACCTGGCAACGTGGATTATAGGCCACACGGCGGAACTCGGAGAGGCCATAGCCCGCGGCATCTGCAAGGGCGCAGGCGTGCGGTACATAGCCCCTGCGGCCTCCGAGCAGCCCGAGCCGGACATGCCCGAGACCGAGCTGGCGCGGGAGTGGGCCATGGCAACAGGTATATCCGACGGCGAAAACCCGGACAGCCCCTGCACCCGCGAACAGGCGTGGGTGATGCTATACAGACTTACAAATGGAGGGAACAACAATGATTAACTGGAAAGTCAGACTCGCCAGCAAGGCCTTCTGGGTGGCGATCATACCCGCGCTGCTGCTGCTTGTGCAGGCGATCGCGGCGGTATTCGGTTACACGCTGGCTCTGGACGGCATTGAGGCGAGGCTGCTCGACCTGGTAAACGCCGTGTTCGCCGTGCTCGTGATACTCGGAATTGTGAACGACCCGACGACGGCGGGACTGAGTGACAGCAAATTGGCGATGAGCTATACCAAGCCCAAGGAGGATTAATCATGGATGAGCCGATATCGCGCGGGGAGCATGAGGAATTCGCAAAACGCATCGACGCGCAGGAGCGGCGGCAGGACAAGCGCCTTGAGATGCTCGAGAACACCGTGCGCGAGATCGGCGATCTTACGCTTTCAGTGCAGAGGCTTGCCCAAAGCCTTGAAAGCATGGTCGAAGAGCAGGGGCGGCAAGGGCGCCGGCTTCAGGCACTCGAGGACCGCGACGGCGAAAAATGGCGCAAGCTCATGGGCTACATAGCCACGGCGCTCACGTCCGGCGCGGTGACGCTGCTGCTTTCGCAGATCGTATAGGAAAGGAGGTGGAGAGCGGGTATGCCGAGCAGCATCCTCAACACCGACATAATGTTCCCCAACCTGAGCGGCAAGAGCACGGAGCAGCAGGTGTTCACGATAATGAACTACCTCTACATGCTCAAGGAGCAGCTCACATACTCGCTCTCGAACCTCGGCCTCGACAACATCAACGCCAACTCGTTTATCGAGATCGCGGGGATAATCAATCAGCCTGTGATCCTCAGGCTGGACGGCGTGGACGGCAGCCTGGCGGAAATAGACGTCAACCTCGGCATTATAAGCACTCAGCTCCAGGATGCGGAGGGCAACATATCCACGCTCCAGCAGACGGCGGCGAGCCTCAGCGCCCAGCTCGAAGACGCTGAGGGAAACATCTCGGCCATATATCAGATATCGGAGAGCCTGTCCACGCGCGTGGAGGACGCGGAGGGGAACATCACGACGTTGTTCCAGACCTCGGACAGCCTGACGAGCAGGGTGACGAGCGCGGAGGGGAACATCTCGAGCCTCCAGCAGACGGCGACTTCGCTGACCTCGGATATATCAGACCTCGAGGGCAACTACGCGAGCCTCCAGCAGACGGTGAGCGGGCTGAGGATAACGGCAAGCAACGGCACGCAGAGCAGCACGCTTACACTCACGAGCAACGGCGTGCAGCTCTCGAGCACCAACGTACAGATCACGGGCATGGTGACCTTCACCGACCTGAGCACGAGCGGACGCACCACGATAAATGGCGGGAACATCACCACGGGCATTATCAGCGCCATAGACATATCCAGCGTAACGATAGACGGCTCGTCGATTACAGGCTCGACGTTTGAAACGATCCTTACGTCACGTGGCATTGGCGGCGAGATAAAGTGTTACTACCTCTCCAACACAAGCGAGAGTTATCTTGCAGGTGGCCTGCGCCTTGATGACATGGGTGACAGTGGGGATTCACAGTACAGAATGTTCCTGTACACCAAGAGCGCGCTGGGCGTGCCGTTCGCGCTCAAGCTGGAGAGCGCGGGCAGCATGAGCCTATCGAGCGGCAACAGCCTGTGGATGTACGCGCCGAACACCGTGCAGATAACCGGCAGCACCATCAAAATGTATGGCACGGTTTACGTTAACGATAAAGTTATATCGTAAGGAGATCAGACATGACGAACCTCAAACAGTGCATAGCCGCATGGCAGGCGCTCCGCGCCCTTGCGGCGCAGGCCATGGACTACAAGAGCGCTCACGCGCTGGTGCTGCTCATGGAGCGCCTGCGGCCTCATGTGGCCTATTTCAGCTCAACGGAGACGGAGCTGGTAAAAAAATATGCGGAGCTCGATACATCTGGCAACCCGGTGTTTGAAGGCCCGGGGCGCGTGCGATTCCGCACGGGCGATGATCTGATGGCGTTCACGCGGGAACGCAACAAGCTCGACGTTGTTGAACTGGGCGAAGAAATAGCCCGGGCGACTATCTCCCCGCCCGCGCAGATATCGCCTGAGCAGCTGGAGGCGCTGCTCCCGTATGTGGATATCAAGGAGGTGGCGACATGAGCCTGCCTTCCATGCTCTATGGCTCGGGGATAGGGAAGTATAACCAAACGAGCTACGGCGGCTACAACCACAACCTGGCCGCGCTCGACGGGCAGATCTACGACATGCAGAACATGAGCAGCGACTACGCGCCGCTGCTCAGCCCGCGGCCTCAGCGATACATAACTCGAACGCTCACACAGCCCTACGGACTTTACGCCAACGACGGGCTCTATTGGGTGAATGGGACGGCCTTCTACGCCGACGGAGAAGAGCGCGGCACGGTGAGCGCCGGGCCGAAGACCTTCGCGGCGCTGGGGGCCTATATCATTATCATGCCCGACATGGCCTGTTACAACAAGCTCACGGGGGAGTTCGGCAGCCTCAACGCCTCCTGGACCGGGGCGGCGCAGATCGCGGACGGGACATACGGCGGCGAGACGGCCAAGAGCAACACCATCGAGGCCGCAGGCGTGGACTTCACGGCGCTCTTCAAGGCCGGCGACGGCATAACGATAAGCGGGGCCACGGTGCACCCCGGGAACAACAAGACTATCATCGTCCGCGAGGTCACTGCGACGAAACTCGTGTTCTACGAGAATAGCTTCGTGATAAACGACGGAGGGGACGCGGAGGCGGCGCTCACGCTCTCCCGCGAGATGCCCGAGATAGATTTCCTCTGCGAGAACGAAAACCGCCTCTGGGGCTGCAAGGGGGACACGATATATGCCAGCAAGCTCGGCGACCCGACGAACTGGAACGTGTTCGACGGCCTGAGCACGGACAGCTACGCCGTGCAGGTGGGCAGCGCCGGGGACTTCACGGCATGCTGCTCCTACCTCGGCTACGCGATATTCTTCAAGGAGGAGATGATATACAAGGTCTACGGCTCGGCACCCTCCAATTTTCAGGTCATGGGCAGCGCCTCACTGGGCGTGGAGGCCGGCAGCAGCCTCTCGCTGGCCATAGCGGGCGAGACGCTTTTCTTCCTCACGCGGGCGGGCATCGTGGCCTACTCCGGCGGGACGACGCAGAGCGTGGCCTCCGCTTTCGGGCTCGAGCGGTATCACAACGCCGTGGGCGGCAGCGATGGGCTCAAATACTACGTCTCCATGCAAAATGAGGCGGGAGACTGGAGCCTCTTCGTCTACGACACTCGTCTCGGCATATGGGAACGGGAGGACGACACGCAGGCGCTCGGCTTCGCCTGGGACTCGGACCTGTATTTCCTCGACGCGGACGGGACGCTCTGGCTCAACGGGCGGCCGCGCTCTATCCCGGATGGGGCGACTATTGAGAGCCCGGTGGAGAGCATGGTGGAGTTCGGGGAGTTCGTGGACAACGACCCGAACAAAAAGCAGATTGCAAAGCTGCAGGTGCGTATCTCCATCGACGCCGGGGCGAGCGTGACCTTCTGGATGATGTTCGACAGCTCCGGAGAGTGGGAAGAGATAAGCACCATAGAGAGCCAGGCCCTGCGCAGCTACTACCTCCCACTGGTGCCGCGCAGGTGCGACCACTACAAGATCAAGATCACCGGTACGGGCGGCTGGAGGCTGTACAGCCTGACACGCGAGGACTCGATAGGCAGCGAGCTCAGGAGCACGCCGGGCCGGCAGTAAGGAGGCAACATGGCTATATCTACACTCAAATCACCGACGACCAAAAGCCGGTACACCTACGACCAGTTCCGCCAGGCGGCACAGCAGAGCGGGCTGCTGGGCGAATTCTCGGACGCCGACCTCTCGCTGGCACAGCGCAACCCGGATGCAGGCATGTCACTGCTGAGCTACAAGCGCGACTGGCACAACGCGACGACGGATGCCGAACGGCAGCTTGCCAACCTGGGCGCTGAGAGCGTGCGCGGCAGCTATGGCAGCTATGCCGGCGGAGCAGACGGCGGCAGCTTCTACCTCGAGCCGCTGAGCCCGGACATGTTTGAGTACCCAAGCGCGCCGAGCTTCTCCGGCGGCAGCAACGCGGGCACGGTGAGCGACCTGTATGATCAGATGCTCAATTATGGGGACTTCAGCTATGGCCCCGCGCCGGAGTACACGAACCGCTGGGACGACACCATCCTCGGCCTCATTGACGAGATACTAGGGCGCGAGGACTTCGCCTATGACCCGGACACGGACCCGCTGTACAGCCAGTACCGCAAGGCCTACATACGCGAGGGCGACCGGGCGGCGGAGGACGCGCTGGGCGCGGCGGCGGCCGCGAGCGGCGGCCTGCCTTCGAGCTACGCGCAGACGGCAGCGTCTCAGGCGGGCAACTATTACGCGGCCCAGCTCACGGACAAGATACCTGAGCTCCAGCAGCTTGCCTATCAGAAGTACCTCAACGACTACAACATGCTGCTCTCCGACCTCGGTGTGGTCCAGGGACAGGAGGCCAGCGACTACAACAAGTACCTCACGGACCTGAACCAGTACAACACGGACCGCGACTTCGACTACGGCGCGTGGCTCGACCGCTACAATATGCTAGGGAACAACCTGCAGGCGGGGCTGAACATGGACGCGCAGGAGCTCGAGCGGTATCTGGCGGAACTGCAGCAGTACAACACCGACCGCGACTTTTACTACGGGCAGCTGCTCGACGAAATTAACGACCAGACCAACGACTTCGGCACGCTCGTTGACATGGCCCAGCTTGCGGCCGGCTACGGAGATTACCGCGGGCTGGAGAATCTCGGCATACAGCTCCCAACGCCGACTGATTATGTAAGTTCCGGCACGGGCACGGGCACGAGTATGGAAACCTCTACGCCCACTAGCTCAAATAGCGGCTTTGGTACCAGCTACAACACCATATGGTCCAGGGCCAGAACCATGTTTGATGAAGGCCGATCCACAAAGGAAATACTGGCCTATCTGGACAGGTTTAACGAAACGCAGCTCACAGATGCCGGCCTGGATTACATCATGAACAGCCTGAACCTCAACGGTTACAGGGAGGCGGGAGGATAATAATGAGCAGAACAAGCGAACTGCTGGAAAGAAAGAAAAACGGAACGTTGACGTTTGAGTCCAATACTGAGGAATCCAGGACCTCGCGCATGTTATCACAGCGCGGGGTCACAAATTACGATGATATATCTGAGCCAGCAAACGCCGACAGTAAGAAGGCACTGCAGACCCTCAGAGAAACCGGCTCTGTCACGTATGCAGGCAAGACATATACCATGCCGGTGAAGAGCACACCTTCGAGCTCAGACTCGAAAAGCCTCCTTTTGGGATTTACAAACCCAGGAGGCGGGGATTACAAATCGGTCGATGACGTCCTTGACCATCCGTTTAGCCGAGGCGTATTGGATGCAATAATATCACCCGATAACTGGCTGAGCACCACTGACGCCGAAATGGGATTGAAAAGCTGGAGTGGGCAACTCGACGATTACCAGAAGGAGCTCACGAGCTTGAGCAGCAATATCTCCAATGCGGAAAACAGGCTCAAGAGCATGCAGGGGAATGTGAACACAGAAGCCGATGTGGCTGAATATAACAAGCTCTACGACAACTATGAGGCTTTGGTCAATGATTACAACAGCCTCGTGAATGAATACAATCGCGTGCGGGAAAAGTACGCAGTAGGCGTAGACCAATATCGCAGTATCCTCAACAGTGGCATGGATAGAGCTGAGGCAGCTGCAAAGGAGATAAAGAAGCTCGAGGCTGAAAACAGCCGCCTGCAGCAGCAGGTGGATCTCATCAAGGCGTATGATACAAGCGGGCTTGACATGACCGGGACGTATGCCGAACCGATTGAGGCCGAGATACGGCGCAACGCCCAGCGCATAAAGGAGCTCCGGGCCGAGGAGAACCAGAACAAGATGCAGTATTACAGCTCCCTGGCTCTCATGGACGACTATGCAGAACTCTCGGCTCCGGGCAAAATGACCGGCGACGAACGGTATTACTACATCAACGACATCGACAACGCCCGCTACAAAAACGAGCACACGACAGATACGGGCGGCGAGCCGATAGCTTTGCGGCTGTATCAACATCTGACAGATGATGAGCGGAAAATATACAATTACCTGTATGCAAGCAAGGGCAAAGAAGCCGCCGACCGATTCCTGGACGATATCGGCGACACGCTGCGGACGAGACAGGGCGCGGCGCAGTATGAGCAGCTGGGCACGCTCGGGAAAGCGCTGTACTGGATACCGGCGGGCCTCGAGCAGTTCGGCAGCGGCATAAAGCAACTATTCCAAAGCGAGGCGCTGCCTGTGTCGCCGACGCTTATTACATCTCAACTCATCCAGCAGGAGGCACAGGAGAAAAGCCCTGTGCTTGGCACGCTATACGAGCTCGGCACCACACTTTCGAATATGGCCCCGAGCATTCTTGCCGGCGCACTGGGAGGATGGGCACTCGGAGCGGCGGGCCTTTCGGCCAGCACGGCTACGGCTATCGCCAGAGGCGTGGGCGCGGCCACGCTTGGCGCTTCTGCGGGCGGCAATGCGTACACTCAAAAAATAAATGAAGGCTACAGCCCCGAGGCGGCCCGCAATTATTCGACCCTTGTCGGCGCGAGCGAAGGCGCCCTTCAGTACCTTCTGGGCGGCATTGGCGCCTTGAGCAAGAGCGGCACCGGGCGCGTCGCCGCCAAAATCGCAGGCCTGGACAATGCACTGGGCCGTGTGGCGCGCACGGTGAGCGGCAGCACGGCCGCACGGCTGCTGGGCAGCATGATATCCGAGGGCACGGAGGAGGGCCTGCAGGAGCTGCTGGAGCCCGCATTTGCGGCCATAATCTTCGACGAGGAATATGAGGCTGACTTCGAGGACGCGGCGTATGCGTTCCTCCTGGGCGCGCTGAGCGCTGGAATAATAGAGGGCCCGGCGGCCATTGATTACGCGCGGCGGCCGGCGGGCTTTTCCTTCCGGGATATGGACGGATATGCCGATAATGGTGTAGACTATTTTGAAGGTGCGAACACGCTCGAGGAGGTCGAGGCACTATATCGGGATCTTGCGCGGCAATACCACCCGGACTTGGGCGGCGACGCGGCCACGATGGCTGAGATCAACCGCCAGCGCACGATGGCGCGCGCGTTCTTCCGCGGGCGTGCCGAGGCGGCTGCGGCAGACGAGGCGGCAGACACGACGCCGGAGGCGGCCGCGAACACGGAGCGCGCAGACGGCGTGATCCGCCGCTTGACGGCGGGCCGGACCACGGAGGAGACTACACCTGAGACAGCGGGAGCCCAGATAGAGGACCAGATCTACGCGGAGGCGGGCGGCATCGTTTTACCGACGGCTGATACCGCCGGCGACTTCTCGCCGCGCGTTGAGGTCGGGGCAACGGAAACACCAACCTTGGAAGCTCCGCGCGCGGCGGTGCCTGAAACAAACGCCGCGGGGAATATCGTTCTCCCCACGGCGGACGAAATAATGAATGGAGGCATACAGAATGGACAGCAGGGACAACAATGGCAGCAATGGGGAGACCAGGTATCAGATGGAGACGGAGGACGGTTTTCTGGTCAGCGTGCCGGAGTCGAAGCTGGAGAGCTGGCTCGAGGCGCAGAGCAAGCCGCCCGCCCCACTCAGCAGGTCGGAACAGCTCTTGCTCGACAGGCTCGTGTCCGAGGTCTACGGCTCGAAAGAGTAAGCAGCGCCAGCCTCGGCCTTGAGAACGGCACAGAGGCGCGCTCGCTTCAGGTGATCCCGGAAGCGGCCTATGATGATGAGCTGAGAGCGGTCTCGGCTGACGTATACAGGCGGACGGGCCAGCGGGTAACCTTCGTTGCCGGGAACATACAGGTGCGCGCAGCGGGCAAGACACGCGCTGTGCGCGGCGTTTGGACGCCGGGCGGCATCTATGTACAGGCGGACAACGCGGGCTATTCCGCGGCGCAGATAGCCGCACATGAGGTATATCACGATCTGGCGGCGAACACTCCGGGGCTTGACGCGGATGTAAAGCAGCGCATCATCGAGCGGTACGGCGAGGACGAATTCCGGCGTGTGGCTCAGGTGTACATAGAGCGGCTGCGTGGCGTATACGACGTGCCGGATGGCGCGGAGTATGACCCGGCGCTCATGGACACATACTTCGCCTCGATACTCCAGGAAATTTACGCCGACGCCTATGCGGGCATCAACGCCTTCGGAGCTCATGCGGAGCGGTTCGCGGATGCAGCGCGCGTGACCGTCGCTGAACGCACGGGCATGGCCACCGGAGAAACTGAGGCGGCCACGCGCAACCGTACCGGGCCGCCTGCGGAGCGGAACGGCGTTGGCTATATTACAGAAGAAAAAGAGACGACTGCAGTGAAAGCCAAGAACCCGTCGCCGGGAACCGACAGCAGCACTGCAACCGTCTCCACGAGTAGTGTAGCAGAGAATGCTCTGCCTGTCAAAGAGGGAGAAAAAAGAACCAATACATGGTTACAGGGAGTCCGGCTCCAATTGCCTTCGTATGATACCATGTATGGTCCTATTGGCAGCATATCATACGACGACGACTACGTCAACATACATGGTGCTCCCTGGAATGAGCTTGCCGACAGTGAAAGCGACGCCGGGGAGAGCGTCAACAACAGGTATTCGGAGGATGAGCCAGAGCGGTACAGCGTTGACGAGGAGTACGCAGCAGAGCTGGAACTGTGGAACAGGGACGGCAGGCCGGGCGGCGAGGTGTTTGTACTGGGCTCGACGGGCGAGGCGCTGCAGGGGCTGGGGGCCATGGAGCAGGATATCTACCTGCGCAGCGAGAAAATTAATGCCATACTGGACGCGCACCCGGAAATGACGCTCAGCGAAATAAAGCGCATACCGGAAATTCTGGACGACCCGGTGCTTATAGCAAAGAGCGCAGGGGAAGGGCGTGGAGGGCGGAATTCGCGCCTGACAATAATGGGCAGCCTGCGCGCTCAAAACGGTAAGCCGATCATGGCTGTGCTGGATTTGCGGCCTATCGAAGGGCGGCTGCTTGTAAATGACATGCAGAAAATAAACAGCGCTTATACCAGAAGCAACGCCGCCAACTATTTGCGCAGGAGCGAAATCCTGTTTGCAGACGAAAAAAGAACCATTCCGCTTCTTCGCTCGGCTGGGCTTACAATAGCGTCCCAGCGGCTTCTGCGTCATGGTTCTATGGGCAGTATAACATACAGCGGAAATGACGTCAATATCGAAGGCGTGCCGTTTGACGAGGTAGTGGGCGCGGCGCAGCCGGAGCGGTATAGTGTAGACGAAACCACGGACAAAGAGGTCGTACCTGACTACTTCCGGGGGAATCCCTACTGGCTGGAGACTGAGCACGCGGCGAAGGCGGCGGGGTATCCCGAGATAGACGGCGTGCAGATAATGCCGTACAAGACCTGGGTGCGCTCCAAAGAGCAGGGAAACTATGGCTTCGTAGTTGGCCTCGCTCCGCGGGACAGACTTGTCGTATCCTTCTGGAACAAGGACAGCGGCAAGCGCGCCGTTGTGCCTCTTGAGCAAACGGACATCGAGCCTGTGCAGGGCGCGTACCAGATGGAGCAGAACGAGCTTGCTTCGTTGCTCGAGTCAGAGCCTGAGGCTGTGGAGCGTATGGAGCTTTCGCCCGAGGACGAGGCGGAATACCAGCGCTGGCTGACGGAGAAGTACGGCTTCAAGGCTGGTGTCAGGGCGAACACTGCGCTGCTGGCGCTCCCCAAAAAAGCGCAGACGGAGTATAAGAGAAGCGTCTCGCGCCTGGTGAATGACCTCGGAAAGAGCCTGGGCGTGCCGTATCACGCGGGCCGGAGCGAGCTGCGCCCGATAGCCGAGCAGATAGCGGACGAATATTTCCGCGAAGGGACCGTATCTGAGGAAAGCGGCGCCGAGCTGTTCGAGGAAGCCTATGCCAACGGTATCATAAGAGACGATGAGTTTTACCGCGAAAACAAGCCCATACTTGACTACCTCCGGACCACGCCAATAAGAGTTAGCGAGACAGTTAAAAGCGACATAGCGGATTTCAACGACTGGAGGAAAAGACAGTTCGGACGTCTGCGCATAAGTGAAGATGGGCGCGGTGTGGATCAGGTTTACGGTGAACTGAGCGAGATGGCGCCGGGATTCTTTCCGGAAGATATTACAAATCCAACGGACCAGCTTGAGCGTATTGCAGATGTCGCCGACAGTATACGTATCTCGGAGCGAACGCTCGACGAGTATTACGGCCCCGACGCTGCGGAATATAAACGCTGGGCCTATGATGAGTTCAAGCAGCAGATTGGCCGCGCCTATGAGAGCCTGCGCACGGTCCGGCAGATAGCACTTGAGCAGGACGCCAAGCGGGCGGAGCTTGAGCGACTACTGGAGATAGCCGAAACCGGCCCGACTGAGGGAGAGCTGGACAGGGTAAAAAGACTATGGGATGAGGGCAAAAAGGCGCGGCGGGCCTATGAGCGCGCCGTGCGGCGCAACCTCCTGAGCGACAGGGACAGGCAGCTGCTTGGCCAGCTCATGCGCGGGGAGATCAGCGCCGAAGACATCCCGTCCACCGCAAACCGCGCAGGCATTGCGGAAATATACGCGGCCAAGCGGGAATATGAGGCCTTCGCCGGCGCTCTGAAGGAATTCAACACAAAGCGGCGCGCTGCTCTCCGCGCACAGGCTGACGACATACTGGCGGGCGCAAGCCGGATGAAGGACAAGCGCCGCGGCGCGTCCTATATGCGCGAGACACAGGAGCGGAACGCCCGCTATGTTTTTGACGGCCCGACGGCGGAGAAGATCATCGAGACATATTTCACGCCGGTACACAAGAACGAGGCGCGCCGCACGGTATACAAGACGCAGCTGCGCGACAGAGTGAGAGAACTCGACCTTGACAGAAAGGCCCGCAAGGGCGATGCGGTGAGCGAGGCCGCGGCTGTGCAGATATACGGCGAGGCCCTGGACAACATCTCCATGATAGAGGAGCAGCTCAAACGAGGGAGCAGCGATTGGCGCAACGGCCACAGCCTGAGCGAGTGGCGCGCGCTGGTGGACGACCTCTGGGCCAAAAGCCCGGGCCTGGACAAGGAGAAAATCACAGCCGCCGTCGAGGAGTTCCGGAAAATCTATGACGAGCTGTTCTCGCTGATGAACCAGGTACGCATACGAAACGGCTATGAGCCTGTGGACTACCGGCACGGATATTTCCCGCATTTTGATGATGCAAAGGGGGAAAGCCTGCTGGGCCGGGCCTTCAAGGCCGCAAATATGAAGGATGTGCCGCTGAAGGACCGCCTTGCCGCGCTCTATGCAGTCATCCATGAGCAGG
>ERZ827492.2729-NODE-2729-length-11942-cov-3.619332_pt1 | contig 11942 bp, 10 predicted proteins | sample MGYA00519704_ERZ827492 | MGnify/ENA primary metagenome ERZ827492 (study PRJEB31778, sample SAMEA3449325) | human gut metagenome | biome: human gut; feature: human-associated habitat; material: faeces | place: United Kingdom | collected 2010/2012 ...
CTCGATCTCCATCCGCGTCACCGTGGGGTTCAGCGGCTGTTTTTTAACGATCTTATACATACTTCAAAACCTTTCCCTTCAGGCATGTGCGCAGTTTGTGCGATTTTGCCTAAGTTTTGTCTGTGTCGGATGCCGGTTTTGCAATTTTTGCCTTTAAAACCTGCAAACGATACTATTATAACAGAGAAATATCAAAATTACAACGGGAAAAGACAGGAAATCCCTGCCGTGCGGCGATTTCCGAAGAAATACCGGGCGGCAGGGATAGAGTGTCCTTTTACCGGACAGATGCCCGGGATGCGTTATAGATTGTCTTTATAGACTTAGAAGTCAACTTCCGTGTCGTAGTAGCAGCACTTAAGCAGCTTCTCCATCTCTTCCTGTGTAGGAATACGAGGGTTAGAACCTGTGCAAGCGTCTGCGATAGCATTCTTAGCGATCTCAGGTAATCTCTCCAGGAATACGTTTTCGGGAACGAAACCGTTTTCTGTAGGATAGCTGTCTGCGCCGTAGTTCTTGATGCAGTGAGGAATCTTCAGTTCGTCATTCATCTTACGCAGATAAGCGATGAGGAGCTTTACCTTTTCGTCGTCATTTGCACCGCCAAGACCCATAAAGTCAGCGATTACGCCGTAACGCTTCTTAGCTGTTTCATCCTTTGCGTTGAATGCGATAACCTTAGGAAGATACATAGCGTTTGCGGCACCGTGTATGATGTGTGCGCCGTAATCAGCAAATGCGGCACCTGTCTTGTGAGCCATTGAGTGAACGATACCGAGCAGAGCATTCGAGAATGCCATACCTGCGAGGCACTGTGCGTTGTGCATTGCATCACGCTTAGCCATATCGCCGTTGTAAGAACCAACGAGGTCGTTCTGGATCATCTTGATTGCGTGAAGTGCAAGAGGATCTGTAAAGTCGCAGTTAGCTGTTGAAACGTATGCTTCGATAGCGTGTGTCATAGCGTCCATACCTGTATGTGCTACGAGCTTCTGAGGCATTGTTTCTGCAAGGTCGGGATCAACGATAGCAACATCGGGAGTAATCTCGAAGTCAGCTATAGGATACTTGATACCCTTGTGGTAATCTGTGATGATTGAGAATGCGGTAACTTCAGTAGCTGTACCCGATGTAGAAGAAATAGCGCAGAAGTGAGCTTTCTTTCTGAGTTCGGGAATACCGAATACCTTACACATATCTTCAAATGTGCAGTCGGGGTACTCGTACTTTATCCACATAGCCTTAGCTGCGTCGATAGGAGAACCGCCGCCTATTGCTACGATCCAGTCGGGCTGGAACTTGAGCATTGCGTCTGCACCCTTCATAACTGTTTCAACAGAAGGATCGGGTTCTACATTCTCAAAGAGCTCAACCTCCATGCCTGCTTCCTTAAGATAAGCCTCAGCCTTCTGTAAGAAGCCGAAACGCTTCATCGAACCGCCGCCAACGACGATCATTGCCTTCTTGCCCTTAAAGCTCTTTAATGCCTCAAGTGCGCCCTTGCCGTGATAAACATCTCTTGGTAATGTAAATCTCATGTGAAATTCCTCCTGTTCGGCTTATAGCCGTTATTAATCTATATTTAGCTGTTATCATCGTGCGCCCTGCGTTATGTATTTGTGTTGCAGGACTTCTTTCTTTTGTTCGTTATTATTTTAACACACCGAGTCGGAATTGTAAAATATATTTTAGGAATATCGGTATATAATTATCTATATAACAGTATCGAATAAAATCCGCATAAATCTGCTCTGCATCGGCATTTGCCGTAGTAAAGCCGTTTGTGAGCCTTTTGTAACAAAATTGTGAAAAGTGCGTAAAAAGCTAAATGTAAATATATGGCTGATTTTTTAATGGATAAATATTGCATTACTGGAACTTTACCTAAGTGTCTGCCGCCCTGCCTGTCGCCCCTGTCTGCCGCAGATTACCGCTTTGAAAATCAAAGAACGCAGAGCATACACCCTGCGTCCGCCGTTTATTCTTCTTCCTTTGTGTTCTGATACGTCTTTAATATATCCTCCGCAACGGCTCTTTGCGTCTTTCTCAGATCCATTGCCTGCTTTTGAATATGCCTGTGCGCCTGTTCCTCCGTCAGATTCAGATACTGCATAAGCATTGACTTTGCACGGTTTACTATCTTCATATCGGATAACTGCTGTGACAGCTGGCGGTTTTCCTCCTCCAGCTTTGCCATACCGATATGAGCCACCTCGGCAAGCTTTATTGTTTGTATAAGCATAGCCTTGTTGAAGGGTCTTGGGAGAACGAATGCACCGGTAAACCGTATCTTTTTCTGCACCTCGTCGGCAATCTCGTGCTTGGCAAGCACCACTACGCCGTTTTTTGCGTCTTTTGCTATATCTGCGACAAGATCAAGCCCGAATTCGTCCGAAAGGGGAGTGGAGATGATGACACTATCAAACCTTGATATGTCTACGCCTCTTACGATAGCGCCGCTTGTGAAAGTCGAGATGTTGTCGCAGTCAAGATCAATCAGAAGTCCTGCTATGCTGTCGCAGATTTCGCTTGTTTTGCCTGCTATAAGTACATTCATTCCGACACCCTCTTTCGTGGTATTGAAGCTCCCCGTACCGCTGTGTATTACGATAGCGAAGCCGCTTTATCTATATCTATTTTCGTCTGTTGTCAGTTATGCGTGTAAAGCTGCTTGTACGGGCTTGCTGTATTCGGTGACAGCTTGTAGAATCTGCCCTTTAACAGCTCGTTTGTGTCATATCCGAAATTCTTTGCGAATTCATCGACATATTCTCTTATATCGGCCTTGTCACTGTCGTCTGCGACCTCGCACGAAACCTGTACTGGAAGACCCTTAGGCGCTTCGTCGCTTCTTATATACATATGACCGCCGTGCATTCCCGTTCCGCAGAACGAGCCTATCGGCGCTTTGCCGTCACAGCCTATGCCGAGAACGATTATTATTCCGCCTGCCTGATATTCGCCCAGAAAATCTCCGACCTTGCCGCCGATGATTATTTTCGGATAGAATTCGTGATATTCCTTCATATGTATTCCTACACGGTAGCCTGCGTTGCCCTTTACGAATATCTTGCCCGAACGCATCGCATATCCTGTCGTATCACCGCAGTTTCCGTGGATGAATATCTCGCCGTTGTTCATTGTGTCGCCGATAGCGTCCTGACCGTTGCCGTGTACTATGATAGTGCTTCCGTCAAGATATGCGCCCAGAGCGTTTCCGGGAGTTCCCTCAACCGTTATCGTCTTGCCCGCAACACCGCAGCCGATATAACGCTGTCCCATAGCGTCGGTTATCGTTATATCGTTGTCGTCACATTCGACTATCTTTTTATTAAGGTCGTAATAACCTATTTCGTTAGCGTTTAATACTGTCATGGCTTATCCTCCGTTATTGCAGACATTAAGGGCATCATCAGTGCTTTTTGCCTGCGAGCTTTTCTTCACGTCTTGCCTTGCCGAACATCATCATCTGCGGCTTATCCCTGAGAAGATCGAGATCTACCTCGGTAAGCGGTATCTGCTCCTTTATCATAGAGGTATAGATACCTGCTCTTGCTACGTCGCCCATAAGGATGAAGCCCTTCAGCAGACCGTCCTTGAATACCAGCTTCTTGTAGATTTCCTTGTCTGCGTCTTCGGTGATGTCCTCATCGCCGTCATAGCTTCCGGCTGTTATGATATGCAGACCGTAGAAGCCTATGGCATTCATCGGTATAGCGTTCAGATAAAGCGTTTCCTCGCCTGCCATATTTTTGCCTGCGACCTCGCCCTGCATAAATGCGTTAGGCAGAAGTGCGAGTATCCTGTCGGTATTTGACGAACAATCGTGGCTTACTGTGCAGTCGCCTGCGGCATAAACGTTGTCAATCGTTGTCTGCTGGTGAAGGTCGGTTATTATACCCTTTTCAACCTTGCCGCCCGCATCGCTTACAAGCTCTGTGTTAGGCCTTACACCGACAGCTATTACAAGAATATCAAAATCCACCGTTTCGCCGTTTGTCAGCTTCGCACTGTTTTTTGAGAACTGCTCAACGCTTGTGCCGAGGATAAATTTCGTTCCTTTATCCTCAATGTGCTTTTGCATTATCTCGCCTGCACGGACATCAAGAATACTCGGGAGTATCCTGTCCGCAAGGTCAACTACAGTAATATCGGCATTCAGATGATGAAGTGCCTCCGCACATTTAAGACCGATAAGACCTGCACCTATTATAAGTACCTTTGTGCCGGCTGTGACTTTTTCACGGATAGCCTTTGCACTGTCCCACGTCATGAATGTGAACTTGTCCTCGACTTTATCAATGTCCTTCATCGGAGGAACAAACGGTTTTGAACCCGTTGCTACCAATAACTTATCATACTGTACTTTCTCTCCGTTGTCAAGTACCACACAGCCGTTTTCGATTTTCTCGGCACGCACCGAGAAGATGACCTTTACATTGTTCTTCTCATAGAAATCAGGCTCTCTGTAGTATATCTTGTCGTCGGCAACCTTGCCCTCAAGCCAGTAGCTTATAAGCGGCCTTGAATATGTGTGATATGCTTCGTCTGTGATTATCGTTATACTGCCGTCCCTGTCAACCGAGCGTATTCCCTGTACCGCACCTATTGCGGCGGCGGAGTTTCCTATGATAACATACTTTTTCATTTCGCTCCTCCTTATCTTTCTTCAAGGACGATAGCCTTGTTCGGACAGCCCTTTACACAGGCAGGCTCGCCGTTGTTGTTCTTCATACAAAGGTCGCATTTCTGTATGACCTTTGAATCCTCGCTTGTTACGATACAGCCGTAAGGACAGGCAAGCACGCAGGTGTAGCAGCCTACACAACGGCTCTCGTCACACGAAATAACGCCGTCCTTCTGCGATAAAGCGCCTGTTATACAGCTCTTTACGCAAAGAGGAGTTTCACAGTGACGGCACTGCACGGCAAAATTTATTCCGCTGCCTTCCTCGACCTTTATTCTCGGTATCGGCTTTTTGCCGTTTGCAAAAGCCTTTATCATATTTTCGGCTCCGCTGTTTGCGGCGGCACAGTAATATTCGCACAGATGGCACGCAAGGCACCAGTCCTCGTTAACGTAAACTCTTTTCATTTTACTTCTCCTTTATCACTGACCTGCGTGCTGTATGCCGAGTATCTCAAGCTCTTTTTCATTAAGGCCTATACCTCTGAGCATAAGTCTGTTGCCCTTTAGAGCCTCTACGGAGTTGATACCCATACCGCCCATCATTTCCTTGATCTCGTGATCCCACGCATGAACAAGATTTACAAGACGCTGATAACCGATGTTGGGGTTAAGACGCTTTACAAGGTCAGGACGCTGTGTTGCGATACCCCAGTTGCACTTGCCTGTCTGACAGCTTCTGCAAAGGTGACAGCCGAGCGCCAGCAGAGCGGCAGTGCCGATATAACAAGCGTCCGCACCGAGTGCGATAGCCTTTACCACGTCCGAGCTTGAACGGATAGAGCCTGCGACTACTACAGAGACCTCGTTTCTGATACCCTCGTCACGCAGACGCTGGTCAACGCTTGCGAGTGCAAGCTCGATCGGGATACCTACATTATCTCTTATTCTTGTGGGAGCCGCACCCGTACCGCCTCTGTAACCGTCTATTGCAATAATATCCGCACCCGAGCGGGCAATGCCCGATGCGATAGCGGCAACGTTATGAACTGCGGCAATCTTTACGATGACAGGCTTTTTGTACTCTGTAGCCTCTTTCAGCGAAAGAACAAGCTGACGTAAGTCCTCTATCGAATATATATCGTGGTGGGGAGCAGGGGAGATAGCGTCCGTTCCCATAGGGATCATTCTTGTTCTTGAAACATCCTCAAGGATCTTTGCACCGGGGAGATGTCCGCCGATACCGGGCTTTGCACCCTGACCCATCTTGATTTCTATTGCCGCACCCGTTTCAAGATAATCCTTGAATACGCCGAAACGTCCCGATGCGACCTGTACTATAGTATTGGGGCCGTACTGATAGAAGTCCTTGTGCAGACCGCCCTCGCCCGTGTTGTAGAATATACCAAGCTCCGTAGCCGCTCTTGCGAGGCTCTCGTGAGCGTTACGGCTGATAGAGCCGTATGACATAGCCGAGAACATGATAGGCGTTGAAAGCTCAAGCGTAGGTGTCGTTTCCGTCTTTACACTGCCGTCCTCGTTGAAAGAAACGTTCTTCGGTTTCTTTCCGAGGAACACCTTTGTTTCCATAGGCTCACGCAGAGGGTCGATAGGCGGATTCGTTACCTGAGAAGCGTTGAGCAGTATCTTGTCCCAGTAAACAGGATATTCCTTCGGGTTACCCATTGCCGAAAGAAGAACGCCGCCCGTTTCCGCCTGCTTGTAGACCTCCGTCATTATCTGCTGGCTCCAGTTGGAGTTGTTCCTGAACTTGTTGGGGTTATCTACTATCTTCAATGCGCCCGTAGGACAGATACATACGCATCTCTGGCAGTCAACGCACTGCTGGCTGTCCGAGATCATCATATCAAGATCTGCGTCATATCTGTGTACTTCGTTTGAACACTGTCTTGCACAAGCCTGACATTTTATGCAACGGTCCTTATCTCTTATAACATCAAATAAAGGCTGAAAATAATTAAGTGCCACTGTTACCGCTCCCTTTCTTACTTCTTTTCGTTCAGCTTGACGATGATAGGCTCTCCGCCTCTCGGTGACCAGATACGGTCAACAACGGGACAGATGGCTCTTATCGCACATTCCTCGCTCGCAAGGTAAACCATATCGCCTTTTTCTGCGGCAACCATTGAACGCAGCTTAAGTCTGTCGTTGAGTGCCATAAGGCCTCCGTCAAAGCCGAGGATTATCGAGAACGGTCCTGTTATCAGCAGGCTTGAGAATACGTTTCTGAAGTATTTCAGCTTCTGTCTTTCGCTCTCGCTGTACTTATCCGAGTCTATCTCGCTCCAGAAAGGAGCGGCGATTATCTTCGCTATATCTTCAAGACACAGCTTCTGTTTTCTGTTGAGGAAGTCTATTATATATGTGATTACCTCTGTATCTGTAAGCAGGTTGCATTTATAGCCGTACATTTCGATATATCTTCTGTTTGCGTCGTAGGAAGAAATCTCACCGTTATGTACTATGGTATAATCAAGCAGTGCAAACGGATGAGCGCCGCCCCACCAGCCCGGAGTGTTCGTGGGGTATCTGCCGTGCGCTGTCCAGGCATATCCTGCGTATTCCTCAAGTCTGTAGAACTTTCCGACATCCTCAGGGTATCCTACCGCCTTGAATACGCCCATATTCTTACCGCTTGAGAAAACGTATGAACCGTTTATCTTGTCGTTTATGTTGATAACGCACTGAGCGACAAACTCTCTTTCGTCAAGCTGACTTTCGGTGAGCTTTGTCGGCAGGGGATTCACGAAATATCTCCATATCAGCGGCTCGTTTGTAATATTCGGGTGCTTTCTCGTGGGGATACGGGAAAGGTTCACCACGTCAAAATGCTTGTCAAGAAAACGCTCGGTTTCCACCCTTGCCTCGTTTGAATCGTAGAAAATATGGAATGCGTACTGATCCTTGTACTCCGGATAGATTCCGTATCCTGCAAATCCGCCGCCCAGACCGTTTGACCTGTCGTGCATATAAGATATAGACTTTACTATCTTGTCACCGCATATTCTGTTGCCGTCCCTGCTTATAAAGCCTGAGATAGCGCAACCGGCGGGGATTCTGACCTGACCTTCTTTTTCCAGCATAAGCTCACTCCTGTTCGGTGTCTGTTTGTTTCTGAACGTTTTTTGGACGTTTTGAATCCGATAATTTCATTTTTGGGGACAAAAACAGCAGGCAACAGATGAATCGACCTGCAAATCTGCGGAAATTTGTAAATTAACCGTAAATTCAAGGAGTATTTGCAGTAAAATGAAACGTTTGTTTCAAATTTACCGCCATCTGAAACAGCTTTGTTTCGTTAATTGCCTGCAGTCGTTTTGACTACGGTTGTAATTATATCACGGGTTTGCGGTGTTGTCAATATATTTCTGCAAGTTTTTTAAATGAAACTTGCAAAATATTTTCTTGCAATTTCACATTCCGATTATGCAAAATGACGGCAGAACCGCTGTACCGTCATTTTGCAAAAACCGATTGTTATTATAACTGCACTGTGAAATATATCACCAACACCGCCGTTAACACTTTCTGTATCGACAAGTTATTAATAATTTCGTGAGTATATCTGTACACCTGCACTGACATTTATCCTTCAAAAAAACGCACTATCCCTTGCTAGCACCACGTTCTTGCCTCCCTTGTCAAAGGTGAGGTGCTGTCGCCCTAAAAAATTCGGGCGACTACCGGAGGGATTGCCACACCGCCCATCGCTCCGCACCAACCCTTCCAAAACCGCACTATCCCTCGAAAATCGCCAACACCCTTACCCGCCCCTTATCAAAGATGAGCTTCTGTTGCTCGGTCAAGCCGAGCCAACTATGGTGGGGATTGTAATTGCTTAGAAGTTAATTTCCTAATTGCTTTGGTTCTTTCCCTCGTTCATATTGACAGGTGCATCGATTCGAATAGCGAACCCGAGAAGTGCTATCCGACAAACAGAACTATCGTTAGCTTGCTATCATAGTAAAAGCCGGATGATACAATAAGAAGCACATCTATTAAAAGACTTTTTTCAAAGTCTCCGCCATTCATCCCACATTCGCACTTTACGGACAAAGTAATAAAGCACCCTCCCGCAACATATATTTGTACTAAAAAACGAAAGCAGGTAACGCTATGGTAAAACGCAGAAGTTACAAAGCGGCGATAAAGAAGCTCAGACCTTTTGTGAAAGGAGCTGCAGCCGGAACAGTGACAGCGGCGGTTTTTACCGTTATCGGTGCATTTTTGTTTAATATTGCCGATGCTCCTTCGGGAGCAGACAGCGTAATGGCATATGTTTCACTTGGCGCATCCGCTGTCGTCTGCGGAATGTTCTTCGGCGGCGGCAGAGGGAAAAACGGCTTTGCGTGGGGAACGCTCGGCGGCATTGCGATGTTCGCTCTTTGCTTTGCCGTCACACTTATATCCGGCGGATTTACCGGAACGGAATTTCTGCCTAAGCTGATAAGCTCAGCAGTGTGCGGCTGTATCGGCGGAATAATCGGTGTCAATATTGCGGCAGAGCGATAAAGGCCTGCCGATAGAATATTTCTATAGACAAACAAAGAAAAATGTGGTAGAATTACCTTAAACCCTGTAAGTTTAGGGCTAATTAAAAAGATCAAAGGAAGACTTACTATGAAAAAATATTCCATAGAAACGCTTGCGGTTCACGCAGGCTACGAAACAGACGAAGCTACAATGTCGGTAACTCCGCCCCTGTACGAAACAAACGCCTATGTGTTCAAGGATGCCGAACACGCAAGAACGCTCTTTGAGCTTAAAGAGCCGGGCAACATCTACTCAAGGCTCCAGAATCCCACCTGTGAGATGCTTGAACGTAAGGTAACAGCTATGGACGGCGGTGTTGCGGCACTCTCGTTTGCGTCCGGACATGCCGCTATATTCAATACTATAATAAACCTTTGCAGCGAGGGCGACGAGCTTGTTTCGTCCATAAACATCTACGGCGGTGCGATAAACCTGCTCGGAATCACATTAAAGAGAATGGGCATCACGGTAAAGTTCGTTGACCCCGATGACCTTTCCGCCTGGGAAAATGCCGTAACCGACAAGACAAGGCTGTTCTTCACCGAGCTTATCGGCAACCCCAACGCAAACGTTGCCGATATCGAAGAGATCGGCAAGATAGCCCACAAGCACGGTATCCCGTTTGTAGTAGACAGCACCTTCACAACACCCTATCTTTGCAGACCTATAGAGTGGGGCGCAGACCTTGTTATCCACTCCGCAACAAAGTTTTTGGGCGGTCACGGCAGTGTAATGGCAGGCGTTGTAGTAGACAGCGGAAAGTTCACGTTCAAGGGCAATCCCAGATTCCCGCTTTTCAACGAGCCTGACGTATCCTATCACGGTGTAGTGTTTGCCGACCTCGGAGAAATGGCGTTCATCTCAAGACTCCGTGCGCTCATAACAAGAGATATAGGCGCCTGCCTTTCAGCGTCTGCGGCTCACACCTGCCTTACAGGTATGGAAACGCTCGCTCTGCGTATGCAGCGCCATTGCGAAAACGCACTTGCGGTTGCAAAATATCTCGAAAGCGACCCGAGAGTAACTTGGGTGTCCTATCCCGGACTTGAATCAAGCCCCGACCGTGAACTTGCAAAAAAATATCTTCCCAAAGGTTGCAGCGGCGTTATTTCTTACGGTATCAAAGGCGGCAGAGAAGCGGCGGTCAAATTTATGGACAGCCTCAAACTTGCCGCGATAGTCGTGCATGTTGCGGACGCGAGAACGAGCGTTCTTCACCCCGCTTCGACAACGCACAGACAACTTTCCGACGAGCAACTTGTCGCTTGCGGAATAGGTCCCGACATGATCCGTATGTCCGTCGGAATAGAAAACGTTGAAGATATAATCGCGGATATAAAACAAGCGCTTGACGAGGTGGAGAAATGCCGATAAAAATTCCCGCAGACCTGCCCGCAACCGAAACGCTGCATAAAGAAAATATCTTTGTTATGACCGAGTCCCGCGCCACAACGCAGGATATACGTCCGCTTAAAATACTTCTTCTCAACCTTATGCCTACCAAGATAGCCACGGAAACGCAACTTGCGCGTCTGCTCGGCAACTCTCCGCTTCAAGTTGATATGGAGTTTCTGCAAACCGCTTCGCACACACCCAAAAACACGTCTGCGGAACACATGATTTCTTTTTACAAGCATTTTGAAGATGTTAAGGACAACAAGTACGACGGCTTGATAATAACGGGCGCGCCTGTTGAACAGATGCCGTTTGAAGAGGTTGAATATTGGGACGAACTCTGCCGCATAATGGAATGGAGCAAGACCAACGTCACAAGCACTTTCCATATCTGCTGGGGCGCACAGGCGGGGCTTTATTACCATTACGGCATACAGAAATACCCGCTCGACAAAAAACTTTTCGGCGTTTTTCTGCACAAGGCAGAATATAAACGCTCCATGCTCCTGCGAGGTTTTGACGATGAGTTCTGGGTTCCGCAGTCGCGCCACACAACGGTGCTTCGCGAAGATATAGAAAAGCATCCCGAACTGAAAATCCTTGCGTCTTCGGAAGAAGCGGGCGTTTATGCCGTTGCTACGGAGCGCGGAAAGCAGATATTTATAACGGGTCATTCCGAATACGATGCGGACACTCTGAAAAACGAATATCTGCGCGATAAAAACGCGGGACTTCCGATAGATGTGCCGAAAAACTACTTCCCGAACGACGACGATACAAAAGACCCCGTCGTGCGTTGGCGCAGTCATGCAAACCTTATCTATTCGAACTGGCTGAACTATTTTGTATATCAGATAACGCCGTTCAATATCGATGAGATAAACGGATAAACGTTTTGCTGTTGCCTGCCATATAACAAAGAAAACAACCCGAACAAGACGGAGCATAATTCCGCCATGTTCGGGTTATTTGCTTTTGGAAACAATTACTCTTCGGTAACTTCTTCCTTATCTTTTTTTGAAGAAACGCCTTGTCGATGATTCCGGGCGCCATGTCAATGGCTTTGTCAAGCATATTCTTCGAGTCGGGCGCAAGCAGTTTCAGGTCAATTTTTCCGTCGGGGGAAACGATAAGAAATGCAAGCGGGGTGAGCGTTACTCCCGCGCCGCTTCCGCCGCCGAATACCGGTTTGTCGGGAACGCCGTTCTTTGTGTTGAAATCGGAACCGCCGGAAGCAAATCCGAAACTTACTTTCGAAACGGGAATGATGACAGTTCCCGTCGGGGTCGTGACGGGGTCGCCTATTACCGTGTTCGCGTCAACGATTTCTTTGAGGTTTTTCATCGAGGTGTCCATAACGCCTTCGA
>ERZ827492.2738-NODE-2738-length-11905-cov-3.743882_pt1 | contig 11905 bp, 9 predicted proteins | sample MGYA00519704_ERZ827492 | MGnify/ENA primary metagenome ERZ827492 (study PRJEB31778, sample SAMEA3449325) | human gut metagenome | biome: human gut; feature: human-associated habitat; material: faeces | place: United Kingdom | collected 2010/2012 ...
TTGAAAAGACAAGTGTTCAGATGAAGGATTTGATGCGTACAATACCGGATTCTATGAAAGATAAAAAGTTGCTTTTCTGTTTAGGAAAAGACTTAATGGGAAATAATGTCTATGGCGAATTAAATCGTATGCCACACTTATTGATTGCAGGAGCTACGGGTAGTGGTAAATCGGTTTGTGTCAATGCGATTATTTCTTCGATTTTAATGCGAACAAAGCCAGATGAAGTAAAATTAGTTTTGATTGATCCTAAAAAAGTAGAGTTTACTCCATATAATGATGTACCACATTTATTATCTCCAGTGATTACGGATGGTGATCTTGCCAATAAGGCATTAAAGGTCATTGTAGAAATGATGGATCGTCGTTATGACTTGTTTGGTGAATTAGGCGTTCGTAATATTACGGCATATAATGAGTATGTCAAAAATCATGAGGATGATCATTTAAAAGTATTGCCTCGTATTGTGATTATCATTGATGAGTTGGCCGATTTGATGTTGGTGGCAGCTAAAGAAGTTGAAGCAAGTATTCAAAGAATTACACAACTTGCTCGTGCCGCCGGTATTCATTTGATTGTTGCCACACAAAGACCGAGTGTGGATGTCATTACAGGTGTTATTAAGGCAAATATTCCAAGTCGTATTGCGTTTGCGGTATCACAATCTGTCGATTCAAGAACGATTTTGGACCAAGCTGGAGCAGAGCGTTTGCTAGGAAATGGAGATATGTTGTATTTACCAAATGGTGAGACGAGTCCTAGACGTATTCAGGGTGTCTTTATTAAGGATGAAGAAGTCAATAACATTTGTGCATTTGTGAAATCGCAGGCAAGACCAAAATATGATGATGCCTTTATTCAATTAAAAGATTTACAAAATCAAGGAAATGAAGCGGGAAATGTTACGGCCGATCCTTTGTATGAGGAAGTGAAGCGTTTTGTGATCGCATCTAGAAAGGCAAGTACGTCTTTGATTCAAAGAAAGTTCTCTGTGGGTTATTCTAGAGCGGCAAGATTGATGGATGTTTTAGAGGCAAATGGTATCATTGGTCCTGCAAGAGGAAGTAAGCCTAGAGAAATTTTAGTGCAAAACACTTTAGAAGATGGCATAGATTCTATATAATAGGAGAAGAAAGGAATTTAGTACTATGAATATATTTTTAAAATCAGCAGGAAAACAAGAGGGAACATCTTGTGTTTCAAATATGGTTCAATTGGGAGACTTCTTTTATTTAAGTGGTCAGACTGGACTTGGCGAAAGCATTCAGGAACAGACAATTACAGCTATCAATAAGGTTATTGATGTTTTATCAAACTATGGTTTACAGCTTCACCATGTTGTGAAGTTCACTGTGTATTTAAAGAATATCGAGGATAAAGAAGCATTCTTGAATACATTCAAAAACTTTGTCGATGAACCATTCCCAGCATGTACAATTGTAGAAGTATCGAATTTAGCCGATAATGCCACAGTATGTATTGAGGGCCTTGGCGTGAATACACTTCGTCATGAAGAACAAATGCAACAATCAAGTTGCTCACATGATTGTTCATCATGTGGTGGAGGTTGCCACTAATACACCGGTTAATCCGGTGTATTTTTATTTAGGTAGCGAAAAATTTGTTTTAGCGTTTGTTGGATTCGTTTAGGATGCTTACAATTGAGTTTGGAGCCATCATGAAATGTGATTGTGCAAGTGGACTCAAAGTAAGTGACGTCTTTAATATTGGCATAATTGATCCAGATACAGTCATGTGCTTTTTTCGATTTGTTGGGAAAGTAGATCTCCTTTCTTGAAATGGATACAACAACAGGAATGTATTTTTTTACTTTCATTTGATAGACAAAGGCTTCTTGTCTTCCTTTAAGGGTGGATCCATTTAATAAGCATTTTTCGTTTAGATAATTTTGCGTGCTTAAACTCTTGTAGTATAGCTTTTCATCTCCTTTAACTGTGCAAACAGTACTGGATTTGTATTCGTAGTATAAATAGTTCATACATACTATGATACGATTCCAATGTGAAAAAGACATAAAAAAAAGAAAGTTTCTTAAAAAACTTTCTATAACCATGAAATTGTATTTTCTGTACCCTTTTTGATTTTTTCAATGTTTGTACGATGTCTGTAAATCACAAGAACTGTCATTAGCCAGCTTGCGACAATAACTGAAATACTTTCCACGTTGAATCCTAGCATCAATGCCGTAATGTATAAGCTGCTTGCGATGGCTGCACACATACTGGCCAAAGATACATATTTAAATAGATATAGGACAACTAGAAACATGCCAAATGGTACAAGTAAGTAGCTTGCGTCTTGAAATAAGAAAATGCTTGTAGAGAATAAGAAGCCAAACATAGTACTAACAGCTTTTCCTCCATGGAATTTTGCGAAGACTGGATAACAATGTCCGATGCAGCAGGCAAGTCCTGTCCAGATACCAGCCACTTTCGATACTTGTGTTGCGATCGCAATCGCAAGAACAACTTTTAATACATCAAACACAATGACAGAAATTCCCGCTTTCTTTCCAAGAACTCTTCCTGCGTTCGTTCCACCTAGATTTCCTGAGCCGTATTGGCGAATGTCTGTATGATAGAAAACTTTACCAATGATCAATGCGAAGGGTAAAGATCCTAATAAGTAACCTAATAAAATACATAAAATAGTTTTCATCTCTTCCACCTCGGAATTTATTTTAGCAGTTTTGATCCACTTAGTCGAGAATTGTATGGAAAAATTAACAATTTGACATAAATAATGTGGATATTAAATATATACTGATCTAGTATAGACAGGAGAAATATAAAGGATTTTCAATTCAAAAATATGTTAAAATATATGGTGTGTATTAGAAAGGAGGCGTTGAAATGGAAAGAGATCCTTTTAAAGAATATATTAAAGAATCAGAGTTAGATACTGTGAATCGAGGATATGTTTGGAGCACGGCAATTGGTCTTCAGGCTGTAGATGGTCTAAAGCCATCTAGCTATTTAATCGATACTGCAATAAAGAATATTGAAGGTAAGATTACGTTGAAAGAAGCGCAAAACCTGATTGATACTTATTATGAAGAAAGCCCTGCAAGTACTTCTGATGATGATCGTACTGAGGAGGCTGATAAAGTAGCTTCGCGTATTGCTCAAATATTATCAGAGACAGCATTTTCATTTTCGCCTTTAGAATATCTTTCTATCCACAAGAAACTTTTCAAAGGTATGTATAACCATGCAGGTAAAATGAGAACATATAATATCACAAAGAAGGAATGGGTACTGGATGGTGCTACAGTTGTATATGGAAGTGCTTCACAATTAAAAGCCACTTTAGAATATGATTTTTCTCAAGAAAAGGAATTTAGTTACAAAAATTTAATGATGGATGAAATTATTCATCATCTTGCCTTGTTTATTTCAAGACTTTGGCAAATTCATGTGTTTGAAGAAGGGAACACAAGGACAACGGCTGTCTTTTTCATAAAATATTTACGTACACTTGGTTTTAATGTGACAAATGATATTTTTGCAGAAAATGCTTGGTATTTTAGAAATGCACTTGTTCGAGCAAATTATACGAATCTACAAAAAAATATTCATGAAACAACAGAATATTTAGAATTATTTCTTAGAAATCTATTATTGGATGAAAAGAATGAACTTCGAAATCGTACAATGCATATAAGTGGATATTTTTCAGAAAAAGTGAACATTGAAACCGAAAAAGTGGACATTGAAACCAAAAAGGTGGACATTGAAACCAAAAAAGTGGACATTGAAACCAAAAAGGTGGACATTGAAACCAAAAAAGTGGACATTGGAAGTTTAAAGTTTAGTAAACGAACAGTTCATCATATTGAAATTCTATTTGATGAATATGGGTATAATCGAGTATTTGGTAGAAGTGATATGATGGAATTAGTTGGGCTAAAGAGTTCAGCTGTATCTAACTTGATTTCTAAATTGTTAGAAGCTGGGATAATTGAACCTGTTACAGGGCAGGGTAAAGGTAAATATAAGTTTAAGAATGAGGTGTGCTAAACACCTTTTTAATTGGACATGAATAGTGTATATTCAAAGTGTTTTAATAGGAATTTATGTGCACTTTTTTTGATTTGTTGATATAATAAAAATTACGTTGGAAAGTAGGGATAGTATGCCAAAACAACAATATGATGAAAGTAGTATCGTTATTTTAGAAGGTTTGGATGCCGTAAGAAAGCGTCCAGGAATGTATATTGGATCTACCGATTCAAAGGGTCTGCATCATCTAGTATGGGAAATTGTCGATAATGCGATTGATGAAGCTTTAAATGGCTATGGTGATGAAATCACAATTACACTAGAAAAAGATGGCAGTGTTACAGTAGAAGACCACGGGCGTGGAATGCCTGTTGGAAAACATAAATCAGGGGTGAGTACACTTCAAGTTATTTTTACCATTCTGCATGCTGGTGGTAAATTTACAAGTCATGGAGGCTATACAAGTGCTGGAGGTTTGCATGGTGTAGGTGCAAGTGTTGTGAACGCTCTTTGTACATGGTGTAAAGTCATGGTACATGATGGAAAAGATGTATGGAGTATGACATTTGAAGATGGGGGAAGTAAGATTGGAAAACTTGAAAAAGTAGGAAAAACCAATCATACCGGAAGTATTGTTTCCTTTAAACCGGATCCGTCTATTTTTAAATCGGTTCACTTTTCATATTCAACCATTTGTGAAAGAGCCCAAGAAGATGCTTTCTTATTAAAAGGGTTAAAAATGATTGTACGCGATAAGCGAAAAGAAGAAAGAGAAGTCGTTTACCAATATGAAGATGGATTAAAAGCCTTTATTGAAGAAGTGAATCAAGATCATACGCCAATGCATGATCCAATTAGTTTTAGAGGTGAAAGTAACCAGATCATTGTAGAAGGATGTTTCCAATATACAGATGAATATCAAGAGAACATTTTCTCATTCACAAACATGGTTCGTACGCGTGATGGCGGATCTCATGAAACAGGGGCGAAACAAGCTTTTACGAAAGTCTTTAATGAATATGCTCGTAAGAATGGTTTCTTAAAAGAAAAAGATAAAGGATTTGATGGGAATGATGTCAGAGAAGGTTTGACATTAGTTATCAATCTGACAATTCCAGAAGATTATCTACAATTTGAAGGGCAGACCAAAGAAAAGTTAGGTACACCAGAAGCTAAGCCAGCAACAGAAACGGTGGTATCGGAAAACCTTCGTTACTTCTTGGAAGAAAATAAAGAGGTTGCCAATGCTCTAGTACGTAAGATCATCAAGGCAGCTCAAGCTCGTAATGCCGCAAGAAAAGCGCGTGCCGATATTCGTAATGGAAAAGGAAAAAACCGTTCGGAAAGAGTGTTATCTGGAAAGTTGGCATCGGCTCAAAGTAAGGATGCCAGAAGAAAAGAATTATATCTAGTCGAAGGGGATTCTGCGGGTGGTTCTGCAAAACAGGGGCGTGATTCAAAATACCAAGCGATTCTTCCTTTGCGTGGTAAAGTATTGAATACAGAAAAGGCAAGTCTTGAAGCTATCGAAAAGAATGAAGAGTTAAATACCATTATTCATGCCTTAGGTGCTGGTGTAGGTGCAAATTTTACGGCTGAAGATTCAAACTACTATAAAGTCATTATCATGACCGATGCCGATGTTGATGGAGCTCACATTCAAAACTTATTATTGACATTCTTCTATCGTTATATGCGTGATTTAATTACGCATGAAATGTTGTATATTGCCTTGCCACCACTATATCGGATTGCCAAGGCGGGTAAAGAATACTATTTATATACAAATGAAGAATTAGATGAGAAAAAAGCCGAATTAAAAAATGGTTACACCATTACACGATATAAAGGTCTTGGTGAAATGAATGCCACTCAGCTTTGGGATACCACAATGAATCCTGAATCAAGAACTTTACTTTGTGTGACCATTGAAAATGCGATGATGGCTGAAAAAAGAGTGACTGAATTAATGGGAGATAAGGCGGAGCTTCGCCGTAACTGGATCGAAGACAATGTTGTATTTACTCTAGAAGATGATTATAAGGAGGTAAATGCGTGAAAGAAAAAGAAGTAAAACATAATGTTTTAAAGAATTCTTTAGAAGATATCATGGCCGATCGTTTCGCCAGATATTCTAAATATATTATTCAAGAGCGTGCTTTACCAGATGCAAGAGATGGCTTAAAGCCAGTACAAAGACGTATTTTATATGCGATGTATGAAGATGGGAATACTTACAACAAGCCATATCATAAATCCGCAAAAACAGTCGGTAACGTCATTGGTAATTATCACCCTCATGGGGATAGCTCTGTATATGATGCGATGGTTCGTATGTCACAAAATTGGAAGATTACTAATCCTTTAATTGACATGCAAGGAAACAATGGATCTATCGATGACGATCCGGCGGCTGCGATGCGTTATACAGAAGCGCGTTTAGCCAAAATCAGTGATTTCTTGTTGCAGGACATTGATAAAGATACAGTGGAATGGGCACCCAACTTTTCCGATGAAAAGATGGAACCCACTGTACTTCCAGCACGCTTTCCTAACTTATTAGTCAATGGTATTACAGGTATTGCGGCTGGATATGCTACAAATATTCCACCTCACAATTTAAATGAGGTGGTTCAAGCAAGTATTTATCGTATTTCACACCCCGATTGTTCATTAGAAGAATTGATGCAGTTTGTGAAAGGCCCTGACTTTCCTACAGGCGGCATCGTGATGGGACTTGACGGAATCAAACAAGCCTTTCAAACAGGACGTGGACGTATTTTAATTCGTTCGAAAGTGGAAATTGTACCAACACGTACAATTAAACAAATTGTGATTCATGAGATTCCTTATGAAGTAATCAAGTCGAACTTGGTAAAGAAAATTGATGAGATTCGTTTAAACAAAAAAATCGATGGCATTTTAGATGTGCGTGATGAAAGTGATCGTACGGGATTAAGAATTGTCGTGGATCTTAAAAAAGATAGTAATGATGAACAGATCTTAAACTATTTATATAAAAATACAGATCTTCAAATATCATACAATTACAACGTCATTGCGATTGTGAATAAGGCACCTGTACAAATGTCATTAGCCATGATGTTAGATGCCTTTATCAACCACAGAGAAGATGTAGTGATTCGTAGAAGTAAATATGATTTAGCCTCTAAAAAAGATCGTGCACACATATTAGAAGGCTTGATCAAAGCTGTAAGTGTAATGGATGAGATCATTCGTATCATTCGTAAATCAAAAGATAAGGCCCATGCCAAAAAAAATTTGATTGAACGTTTTGACTTTACAGAAAAACAAGCAGAAGCCATTGTCGTAATGCGCTTATATCGTTTAACAAATACAGATGTTAAAGAATTAAAGGCAGAATTTAAACAACTACAATGCGACATTGCCGAATTAGAGAAGATTATTTCCGACAAAAATGAACTTCATAAAGTCATGGTGGAAGAATTAGAAAAGGTGAATGAAGAATTTAATACACCACGTCTTTCGGATATTGTACATGAAGTGAAAGAAATCGTAATTGATGAAAAGGCTATGATTTCCAAAGAAGAATGTATGATCACAATTACGCGTGATGGCTATATCAAGCGTGTATCTATGAGAAGCTATAATGCCTCTAGTGAATCTATGACACAACGAAAAGATACAGATTCATTAGTATGTTACGGAGCGAGTCATACATTACAGACATTAGTTTTCTTCACAAACCGTGGTACATATGGATATATTCCGGTTTACCAGATTGAAGAGGCAAAATGGAAAGATTTGGGTGGTCATATCTCAAATTATATTAAGATGGATTCAAGCGAAAAAATTATCGCAGCCTATGTATTGGATTCCTTTAAAACAGGAGTTCATGTCATAAGTGCAAGTCGTCATGGTATGATCAAGCGTACCGAATTAAAAGAATTTGAAGTTTCACGTTCTAATAAAACAATGGCTTGTATGAAGATTGGGGCTATGGACGAAATGATTAGTGTATCTTTATCTTATAAACCAGATGATCAAGTCATTCTAGTAAGTGAACAAGGCTATGGCTTGATGTATCCGGTTGAACAAATTCCGTTGGTTTCAAATAAATCCAAAGGTGTGAAGGCGATGAATCTATCAAAGGATGATTGCGTAGCTTCTATTTGTGTCAGTCAAAATCGTGAGGAACAAGTCTTAATTTCTACGACAACCCTTTCTTTAAAGCGTATGAAACAAACGGAGATTGCGCCATTAAATCGTCCAGCGAAAGGAAATCGTATTTGTAAGTTAGTGAAGTCCAATCCGAATGTGATATTAAATGTACATGTGGTCGATTTAAATACACCATTTGAAATTTATGCAGAAGATATTATGCGTTTTGAGGCAAAAGAAATCAGTTTGATGAATGCCCAAGCTACATTCTCTTCACCACTAGGCAAGGTAGACAAGTTTGAGTGGGTCTCACCACTTGAAAATGTTACGGATGGTTCTTGGGTCAAACAAGATGATTTTGAACAACCATCTTTATTTGATGAGGAAAAAGCATGAGTAAACAACAGGCTAATTTAGTATGCCTTTTAGTTGCGGCCATTTGGGGTGGCGGTTTCATTGCGACCGATGCAGCTTTGCAGACATTTGATCCTTTTACTGTTTTAATGATTCGATTTATTGGCGCTAGCATCGTTAGTATTATTGTATGTTTAGTCAGTCGTGTAAAGATTTCTAGGGAAGCCTTATTTCGTGGAAGTATTTCAGGTGTTTTAATGTACTTAGCTTTTGCGTTTCAAACCTTCGGCTTATTCTTTACGAATACAGGTCAAAATGCCTTTTTAACAGCTGTCAACGTCGTTCTTGTACCCTATATTGTATGGCTGTTATGGAAAAAGAAACCGAGCAATCATCAACTTGCGGCAAGTGTTGTTTGTCTTGTAGGAATTGCCTGTCTAAGCTTATCTAAAGGGTATTTCTCATTTAGTTTTGGCGATAGTTTATCTTTATCATGTGCCTTTTTCTTTGCGTGTCACATCATATCTTTAGAGTATGCGACAGAAAATTCGAATTCAATTGCGATCAATGCTGTACAAATGAGTGTTGCGGCTATCCTTTCGATTCCACTGGCCTTAAGTTTAGAAACGATACCACAAACAATCACTGCACATGCGTATATGAGTTGTGCTTATATGATCATAGTGGCAACGTTCTTGGCATTTCAACTTCAGACTTTGGCACAAAAATATACAGATGCATCGAGTGCGAGTGTTCTTTTATGTACAGAATCCTTATTTGCGAATGTATTTGGATTCTTATTGTTGCATGAAGAGAAAAGTCCAATTATGATTTTAGGAGGACTTTTGATCTTTGTTTCCATTATTTTAACGGAATATAGTGGTCAATTCATATTGTCAAAACCTCAAAAAGATAGTAAAATAGATGAGTAGATAGTGAGGTTGACTAAAATATGGGTGTATCAATTTTTTATACGATAGTGGGAGCCATCATTGGTGGCTTGGTTACTTTCTACTTCACTCGTAAGAAGTTTGAAAAAGAAATTAAAGAAAATCCACCTATTAATGAAAAGATGATTCGTGCAATGTTCTTACAAATGGGACGTAAACCTAGTGAAGCACAAATTCGTCAAATCATGAAATCGGTAAACGCAAACCGTAAATAATGATAAAGTGTCTTATGACACTTTTTTTCTTTTCTTAGGTTGTTTGCGTAATGAAAGTTTTGATTATATAATAGTAATAAATAAGTTATTGTTTTAGAAGAGGTTTTTATGAAAGATTTTGATTCCAATCGCATCTATCAAACACTAGGCGATGAATTTAAAAACATCTATATTGTGGATTGTGAAGATCAACAAATTCATACTTTTAAGGAAACATTGAAGTTGCCTGGTTTTTCGTCATGTACGAGTTATAACGATGCGATGAATCAATATATTGATTATCGTGTTTACGAAAAGAATTGTGACATGTTACGAATGGCTCTTTCGTTTAACTCTTTATTTTCTAGGTTAGAAAAAACGGAACGTTTTAATATTCATTACCAATCTAAAAATGATTCGGAAGTTCATTTTATGTACTCACACTTTGTGCGTGTAATGGAAGATGGTCGATTAAGTCAAATTATCATTGGTTTTGCGAATGAAGATTTGGATATTCGTAGAAACAATATTGATATGTTTAATAATGCATTGCCTAGTAATGTGGTTAAAAGAAAAGTATTGATTGTCGAAGATAATGAAATCAACCGGGAAATTTTAAAGGAAACTTTAGAAGATGATTATGATGTAATTGAAGCTGTAAATGGAGAAGAAGGATTAAATATCTTATCTCAATACTATAAAGATATATCACTTATCTTATTGGATGTGGTGATGCCTGTTTGTGATGGTTTTGAATTCTTATCACACCAAAAATCCGATTCCTTGTTGGCAAGTGTTCCTGTTATTGTGACAACTGGAAATAACTTGCAAGAAGATGAATTAAAATGTTTAGGTCTAGGTGCTGTGGATTTTATCACGAAGCCCTATAATGCGCGAATTGTGAAGAGTCGAATCGATAGTGTAATCAAACTTAGAGAATCAAGTATGACTTTGGCCGCTATTGAAAAGGATGAATTGACAGGTCTATATACAAGACAAGCCTTTTATCATCACGCAAGAACATTTACACATTTTATGACGGAAGAAAAGTTTAATGTGGTTATCCTAGATGTTGCGGATTTTAAATTGATCAATGGTACATATGGCACAAAGAAAGGAAATGAAGTATTGGTTTACCTTTCAAATGCCTTTAGATATTATGTGAAGAATGGCTTGTTGACGCGTTATGAAGGAGATCAGTTGTTAGGGTTGTTCCACAGTAAAGTTAAGATGGATGTTGAAAGAATCAACAGGAACATAAATAAAATTGCTGAAGAAGCACCTATACCCAATATTCGTATTAAGGTGGGTATTTATGAAGATATAGATACAAGCCTTTCTATTCCTATTATTTGTGACCGTGCATTGATGGCAGAAAAGAGTATCTCCAAAGATTTTAAGACCAATGTGGCCTTTTATACAGATGAAATGAATCAAAAGCAGTTAGCGCAAAGACAGATGGAAAATGACTTTAAATCTGCGATTGCGAATAGAGAATTCAAAGTGTATTATCAGCCAAAGTATGATGTGAATACAGAAAATATTGTGGGTGCTGAAGCTTTGGTTCGTTGGCAAAAACCCGATGGTACATTGATTTCACCTGGAGCCTTTATTCCATTGTTTGAAAGTGATGGATTAGTTGTTCATTTGGATGAATATGTATTTGAGAATGTTTGTCAGTTCCAAAAAGAAAGAATGGAAAACAAACTTCCTATGGTTCCTATTTCGGTTAACCTTTCTCGTGCCAGTATTCATTTTAATGATGTCGTGGAGCATTATGTGGATATTGTGAATCAGAAACAAATTCCGTTTGAATGTGTTCCAATTGAATTAACAGAATCTGCGACATTGTATTCAGAGAAGATTATGGAAATTACAGATCAATTAGTGAAGGCAGGATTTAAGCTTCATATGGATGATTTTGGTTCTGGATATTCTTCATTGACATCTTTAAATGAGTTGAATTTTAGCACCGTAAAATTAGACAAGAGCTTGATTGATTATATAGATCAAGCGCGTGGAAAGAAAATTGTGCAACAAGCCATTGATTTAGGTCATGGACTGGATATGAAGGTGGTTGCCGAAGGTGTTGAAAGTAAAGAACAAAAAGATTGTTTAAAAGAAATGAACTGCGACATGATTCAAGGCTTCTATTATTCAAAGCCTTTAAAACAAGAAGATTTTATGGTAATCCGCAATTAGATAGGGTCGACTAAGAGTTGGCTTCAAGAATTGTAGGGT
>ERZ827492.2746-NODE-2746-length-11884-cov-5.128920_pt1 | contig 11884 bp, 13 predicted proteins | sample MGYA00519704_ERZ827492 | MGnify/ENA primary metagenome ERZ827492 (study PRJEB31778, sample SAMEA3449325) | human gut metagenome | biome: human gut; feature: human-associated habitat; material: faeces | place: United Kingdom | collected 2010/2012 ...
CGCAGTACTACTGGATGTAATACAAGCGACGAGAACGCAGGAGCACCCCAAAACAAGCCTTTCGGGCTTGTGTGCTCTTGTCAACTGATGGTACTATTAAATAATAAACCCGTACCGTTTGCGCTTGCAACCCTTATTCTGTTTTTTTTAACAGTTCCTTAATTTCTTTATCCACCAATTCTCCGCCGTTGACACGGTGGCCTCACAGGCATAAAATACTATCATAATATATGGAGTTCACTATATATTTTTTCAACAGGGGGTAAAAATCTTTTGAATGAAAATAAAGTAAAGCGCCGCTTCGGCGACCGTTACGAGGGCAGAAGGATACGTGGCTACAACCCCATGGACCGCGTAGCATGGTACATAATGCCCCGAAGGAACGGCGCGACCAACCTGCTGGCCTACAGCGTGGATGTAGCCTCCATGGAGGACTACATTCGTCAGAAACGCGCAGAGGGGCTGGACAGCTTCGGTATAACCCATGTATTGCTTGCGGCCTATGTGCGCACCGTATCACAACGTCCGGCATTGAACCGCTTCCTCTCCGGCCAGAAGCTCTACGCCCGCAACGAGATATGGGTCAATATGGACGTTAAGAAGGAGATGCGCACCGGCTCCCCGGATACCGTCATAAAGGCGGTATTTCCAAAGGACGCCACAGCCAGACAGGTATACGAGATACTGAATTCCACCGTAAAGGCAGCCAAGGAAGAGGATTCCTCCTTTGACGGCACGGCCAGGGCCCTGAACTACATACCCGGGCTGGTGCTTAGGCTGGTCATGGGCATACTCAGTTTCATGGATTACTTTGGGCTCATACCCGCTTCCCTCATAAGGGTCAGCCCCTTCCACGGCAGTCTGTTCATAACCAGCATGGGAAGCTTAGGCATACCGCCGGTATTCCATCACCTGTACGACTTCGGCAACGTGCCTGTGTTCTGCAGCTTTGGCGCAAAGGAAAAACGCCTTGAGGTGCGGCGGGACGGAACGGTAGCCGAGGTGCACTACATACCCTACACCTTTACCACCGACGAGCGCATATGCGACGGCTTTTACTACGCCTCCGCCTTCAAGCTGCTGCGCGGGTATCTCAAGGACCCCTGGCAGCTGGACGTCCCCCCGGAAAGCGTGAAGGAGGACATACGGTAATATCGCAGGACAGCAAAAAAGGGGCGGCACGCCGCCCCTTTTTATTATTCTTTTATTCGCAAAGCTCCTTTAGCTGCGCCGCAATGTCGCCGTTGAGCGTTACCCTGTATACCCCGCTTCCGGCGTTCCATATCGCCTCGCCCTCGCCCGTCATCAGCGCATAGCCTGCCTCCGGCGCGTCCTCGCTATCATACGGCTCCGCCTCTATTCCGGCCGCCTTCAGCCTGCTTTCCGCGTCGGGGCAGACGCCTATCTCTATCTCTATGTCGTCGGTATCGTCGGTCTGCATGGCGAGCGTCGCCCCATCCCAGGGTCCGCCAGCCGCTTCCTCCTTCGGTGCGGATTCCGTCGCCACTGGGGCTTCAGTCTCCTGCGCCGCCGCCATCATAGGCTCCTCCGCCGGGGCCGCCTCCGCAGGGGCTTCCTCCGCCGCGGCGGATCCTTCCACGCATTCCTCGGTCATGGCAGCCTCTGCCGGGGCCTCAGCCTTAAAGCGGCTGCTGTTTACCATGGCGGCGCCTATACCCACCAGCGCCACCGCGCAGGCCGCCATAGCGCCATAGCGCACAAACCTCGACCGCCTTGTACTGCTCTTTTTTTCTTCCTCTTTCTGCTTTTGGAGAAGATCGGCGTACATCTGGTCAAAATCCACCCTGTCATTTTGCTCTTCGCCTATGGAAAACAGCAGATCGTCCAGCCTGTCAGTCATTCTTCTCACCTTCTTTCAACAGCTCATAGAGCCTTTCCTTTGCCCGGAATATCCGGGATTTCACCGTTCCCTCGGTGCTGCCCTGCATGGCCGCTATGGTCTTGTAGTCCAGCTCAGAATAGTAATGCAGCATCACCGTCTCGCGGTATATATCGGGCAGCGCATCGATGGCCCGCTTCACCCGTTCCCGCTGATCTCTGGATATGGCGGAGGCCTCGGGCAGCTCGTATTCCCGGTCAGTATTGGGCTCGGGCAGCTCCTCGGCGGGTATCTCCCGCTTCAGCCTACGGCCTGCGTCATAGCACAGATTCACGGCGACGCGGTACAGCCATGCCTTTACCTGCCCGTCTTCCATTGTGTTCAGCTTATCGATGTTCTTTATCGCCCGCAAAAATACGCTCTGAGCGATGTCCATTGCGTCGTTTTCCCGCTTTAGTACGGAATACGCCGCCCAGTAAACCATTTTACAGTTGTCCCTGTATATGGCTTCAATGCTCTTGGGGGTCAATGCGCAATTACCTGCCCTTCATCTGTATATTAAACGTTTTGACAACACAAAAGGTTGCATACATTATATCAGAATAATCCGTTTCAAACTACACAAAAGCTTTTTATTTCCGGCGTGGGACATATTATGATATAATAACTTTATAAGATTTTGAGTTTATATAAGGAGGATAGCGCCATGGGACGCATGAACCTGCTTAACAACATAGTGAATCCCGCCAATAATCAGGTGGAGGGCTTTTGCGTAGTCAAGTCCGTAGCTATAAAGAGCAACGTAAAGGGCAGCGACTATCTGGACATGATACTGGCTGACGCCGGCGGCGAAATATCCGCCAAGCTCTGGGATTACAGCATAGAGCAGCACGGCGTATACGAACCGGACAGCATAGTCAAGGTCCGGGCTACGGTAAACATATGGAAGGACTCGGAGCAGCTGAAGATAGACCGCATACGCGCCGCCAGGGATTCCGACAATGTGGATATGTCCAGTCTGGTGCCCTGCGCGCCGCTGCCCCCCCAGGAGATGTACGACGATATAATAAAGGTCACGGAGGGCTTTACGGACGGCGACCTGCGCATGCTCACCCAGTATATACTCAGGGAAAACCGGGAGGAGCTGCTGCGCTATCCCGCGGCACTCAAGCTGCACCACGCCATGCGGGGCGGCCTGCTCTACCATACCCATACCATGCTCAGGGCTGCCGAGGCTGTCTGCGCCGTATACAAAAAGCTTTACCCCTCCCTTAGCTGCGAGCTGGTCTATGCGGGCATAATACTCCACGACGTGGCCAAGGTGCCGGAGCTCACGGTAGGCGGCCTCGGCCTTGCAACAGGCTACAGCACCCCCGGCCAGCTGCTTGGCCATATAAACATGGGAGTGGCCATAGTTGAGCGGGCGGCGGCCGAGCTCATGATAGATAACTCTACCAAGGAGCTGGTGCAGCATATTCTCCTCTCCCACCACAGCGTGCCGGAATACGGCAGCCCAAAGCCGCCCATGTTCCCCGAGGCCGAGATAGTCAGCCAGATAGACGTGCTGGATTCCCGCATGTTCGAGATGTTCGACGCCCTCGCCGCTGTCAGCGACGGTGAATTTACCGAGCGCCAGTGGGCGCTGGACAACAGGCAGCTGTACAAGCACGGGCATAAATAGAGCTTTGCCTCTGCCTCTGCTTTTTCTTTCTCTTTTCCGGGAAAAGAGAACAGAAAAAGCAGCAAAAAGAAAGAGAAAAGCTTACAACAATCAAAACAATAAAGGAACGGTTCTCTCCGCTCCTTTTTATATTTGCGCCCTGTCTTTTTATCCTGTTTATTTCCTGTTGGCTTTTCTTTCTCTTTTGCTTCTTTTCTCTTTCTTTTCCCGAAAAGAAAGAGAAAAGAAGAGGAAAATAATAATCCCTAAAACCCCTCGTCCCGGCCTGTGGTGTCCAAATCCGCGAACTTGGCGCTGCTGTCTATCCAGGCCAGCTTTACCGTGGCGGTAGGGCCGTTGCGGTGCTTGGCGACTATTACCTCGGTGGTGTTGTCCGCCTCCGCGTCATACACGGCAGGCCGGTACAGCAGCATTATCACATCCGCGTCCTGCTCGATAGCGCCGGATTCGCGAAGGTCCGCCATAACGGGGCGGTGATCCGTGCGCTGCTCGGGGCCGCGGGAAAGCTGGCTCAGCAGCAGTATTGGAACGTTCAGCTCCCGGGCGAGTATCTTCAGCTTCCGCGTAGTCTCGGATATTTCCAATACGCGGTTATCGTACTTGCCAGAGGTCTGCATAAGCTGCAAATAGTCAATGACCACCATATCCAGCCCAACCCGGGATTGCAGCCTGCGGCACTTGCTGCGTATCTCGGCCACGCTGCACCCGGCGGAATCGTCTATGTATATGCTCGCCTTGGAGAGGGGATCAAGTGAGGACGCTATGCGTATCAGCTCCGCATCGGTTATGGTGCCGGTGCGGACAGACTGCATGTTTACGCCGGAATCGGAGCAGAGCATACGCTGCACCAGCTGCTCGCGGCTCATCTCCAGGCTGAATATGCATACGGTTTTCTTGCCCTTTACAGCCGCGTTCTGGGCAAGGTTAAGGGCAAAAGCGGTCTTGCCCATGGAGGGGCGGCCGGCGATTATGATGAGATCGCTTGGCTGCATGCCGGAGGTGAGCTTGTCCAGATCCGCAAAGCCTGTGGTAACCCCGGTTAGGGCGCCGTTGAGCTTCATCAGTTCCCCGACCCGGTTGTAGCAGCTGAGCACCGTCTCGCTGATATGCACCAGCGTATCGGAGGTCTTCTTCATGGATATGTTGAATATTGCCCGCTCCGCGTCGTCCAGCATCTGCTCAAGACTCTTTTCCCCCGAGAAAGCGTCTGAGGCTATGGCGGTGCTGGCCTCTATGAGCTGCCGCATCACGCTGCGCTCCTCCACGATTCTTATGTAGTGGGCAGCGTTTGCCGCGCTGGGTACGTACAGCGAAAGCTCGGTGATGTACATCACGCCCCCCACAGAAGCAAGCTTGCCCATGCGGTCCAGCGCGTCTATGACCGTGACGCTGTCTATGGCCTCTCCCCTGTCGTATATGCCCTTTATCGCCTGGAATATATCCTGATGCCGTGCAAGGTAAAAGTCGGAAGCGCTGAGCGTCTCCATTGCCTGCTCCACGGCTGTATGGGACAGCAGCATGCTGCCCAGTATAGATTTTTCCGCCTCAAGGCTGTGGGGCGGCGTGGTGGGTACGCGGGGTTCTTCCATATCTTAACCTCTTGCTCTTTTTATTGCGCCTTTATGCCGTTAATTCTTACTTGCCTCCAGAGGCAGCACCTCTACCTTGAACTTGGTATCGGTCTGCTCGTAAAGGTGGGCGGTTATATCGGTTATGCCCAGGGACTTTATGGGCTCCTCCAGCTTTATGCGCTTTTTATCCACGTCTATGCCGTACTGCTCCTTGAGCGCCTCGGCTATCTCGGCCGCGCCTATTGAGCCGAACAGCTTGCCGCTTCCCGCCTTGGCGTATACCTTTACGGTGAGGCCCTTCATCTCGTCTGCCAAGGCCCTGGCGTTCTGCCTCGCCACCTCCCTGCGGTGTACGTCGGCCTGCTTTTTAAGGTTAGCGGCGTGAATGTTGTTTGCGTCTGCCGCAACTGCGAGGCCCCGGGGGATAAGGAAGTTCCTTGCGTAGCCGTCGTTTGCATTGATGATGTCGCCGGCCTTTCCCTTGCCCTTAACGTCCTGTGTCAGTAAAACTTTCATTTCTCGTGTGCCTCCTTTAAATAGCTGTTTATACTTTCCGTAAGCCTGCTTATGGCCTCGTCCATAGTCACGTCCTTCAGCTGCGCGCCGGCAATGGACTGATGCCCGCCGCCCCCCAGCTTTTCAAGTATAAGCTGGACGCTGATGTCCCCGAGGCTTCTGCCGCTTATGTATATCACCTGGCCCCGCTCCGCAAGCACGAAGGAAGCCTGAATACCCTTTATGTTCACCAGCTCGTCCGCCGCCTGTGCGGCTATCAGGTTGGTGGCTTCCATGCCTGCGGGGCATGCGGATATGGCTATCCCCTGCTCCATTATTATGGCGTTTTCCACTACCTTGGCCCTGTTGCGGTAGGTCTGCATATCGTCCTGGAACATCATCTTCACGGTGGTGTTGTCCGCGCCGTTGCGCCTTAAATAGCTTGCCGCCTCAAAGGTGCGCGCTCCGGTATTGAAGGAAAAATGCTTTGTATCCATAGTGATGCCCGCAAGCAGCGCCCCGCTCTCGAAGGTGGTGGGCTTGAGGCCGTCGTCAAAGTACTGTATCACCTCTGTCACCATCTCGCAGGCCGAGGAGGATCCCGCCTCAAGATAGTTGAGGGTAGGGTTCTGTATGGAGTCCACAGCCCGCCTGTGATGGTCTATGACCACCGCCTTGCCCGCCTTTTCCAGCAGCTCGGCGCTGAGCAGCGAGCTTTTGCGCTGGGTGTCCACGATTATCAATAGCGAGGAGGAGCGCATCATCTGGGCGGCCTGCTCCGGCGTCTTTATAGTATCCCTGTAGGCCTTGTTTTCCTTCATTGCCTCTATCGCCCCATCAATGCTGGCGTTGGATTCATCCAGCACGAAGTACGCAGGGCAGCTTATGCTCTTGGCGCAGCGCATTATGCCGAGGCCCGCCCCTACGCAGTCCATATCCGGCAGACTGTGGCCCATTATGAAAACCGCATCCGCGGTGTCCATCAGCTGATGCAGCGCCTCGGCGAAAAGCCGCGCCTTTACTCTGGAGTTCTTTGTGGTTACCTGGCGCTTGCCGCCGTAGAAGGCGTAGTTTGCACCCCGCTTGACCACCGCCTGATCGCCTCCCCTGCCCAGCACCAGCTGCATACCGTTTCGGGCCGCCTCGTCTATCCTGTCCGCCACGCCTATGGAAATAGAGAGCGTTACCGGCTGGCCGGTTCCCGTATCTATCTCGCGCACCTCGTCGAGAAGGGTAAAGCGCTGCTGTTCAAGCTCCGCTATGCGCTTTGCCTCGAACACGAAGAAGAACTTGCTGTTGTCGTACCTTCTGTATACGCCCTCCATGGCGGTAACAAAGTCGCTTACCCTGCGCTCCACCTCCGAGAGCACGCTGTTGCGGTGAAACTGCCTGTCTGTCATCAGGTCGTCGTAATTGTCAACCTGTATCAGCCCCACCGTGGGCATCTGCTCCTCGTAAAGTCGGGAATAATGCAGCGCCTCGGTCCTGTCCAGCCAGTACTGGAAGGTGAGCCGGGTCTCTGTGCGTATGCGCTGTACCGGCATGCTCATGAGCTGGAAGTGCTGGCCGTTATACTCTATGGACTGGGCCTTATTGGGGAAGCGCGGATCCATATCGGGTATCAGCCTGCATATGTCGGTGCCCGGATACAGCTCCGAGAACGCATCGTTGCTCCAGGCGATCTTGCCGTCGCTGTCAAACAGCACGCAGGGTATTGCTATGTTTGTTATGATATTGCCCGCCGTGGTGTCGTTTTCCCGGAATATGTCGTTCATGGCGTATTTGACCGCCCTCTTATAGGCCGCCATCGCTATCATGCCTATGCTGAAGGAAACCACGCATACCGCCAGCAGCACATGAGCCACCCACTTTTCGGCAAAGCATACCGTCAGCAGCCCACAGGCCGCCGCCGCCGCTATGAACAGAGGTATAAACGCAAGCTGCGGTTTTTTGTCCATAATACCTTCCCCCCAAGGAAAAAGCTTTTTCTCGGCTTATTTGTGCATTCGCTCCACATAGCTTCTGCGCATGCGGAAAAGCCTGTCCGCAGCGCCTATAATACAAAGCCCGTAAAGGCTGTAGGGAAAAAGCAGCACCATAGCTACCACCGAAAACACCGTGAACGCCGTGCCCCGGAGCTTCATCCTTACCATGAACGCCATCAGGCAGACGCCCATGAGCGCATACGGCCCCGCCACCGCGCATTCCACCGCCGTGACTATGGCGGAAGAATTGGTTATCTTCAGCGCGGATATGATTATGGCGCCTATTATCATCACAAGGCTGCCATAGGTAAAGCCCCGGGAAAGCTGCCACAGGTGGAACTTCGCCATGGGCTTGAGCTTTGCGCCCTTCGCCCTGCAAAGAGCCCTTGCCGCCACTACGTTCGCCAGACCTGCGCCCATGCCCATGCACATCATTGCCATTACCGCCATGTCGGGAGCCTTGTATTCCAGGTATGCCGCCATCTTGCGCAGCATCTCGGCCTTATCCCCGTCTATGCCCATCTGTGCCGCAGTCTTTTCCACCGCGTCGCCGAATGCGGCCATGTACTGTAAATAATAGGCGAAGGGGCCTTCCCCCTCCATGAGCGCCGGCACGCATGTCATGATGTACATACCCACAGCCACGCAGAATGCGCTTATCACTGCCGCAGTGCGGTAGGGCAGTTTATTTATGAAAATATAGGTCATCGCTATGCCCGCGGGTATGAACATCACCAGCGCGCCTATTATGCTCGAGTCCACAGTTCCCGCTATGCATATTATGCCGCCTGCGGCCGTTATCGCAGCTATGGCCAGCCCCCCATAGCCCCATACCGTGCCGGCAAAGGCCAGCAGCGCGGGCATCAGCATAAGGCCCACGGGGAAGATATACGCTATCGCCATGGCTCCCACGCCTATGCCGAAGGCGGCGAGGGCGGATTTTATGTTCAAAGGCTTCAAAGGTCACATTTCTCCTTGTATAGATAGTTTATTATACATCGGATTTGTTTTTTTAACAACTGCGGGATATGGGAGGCGGGGCCGCCAAAAAACCCTTTATTTTCTTAAAAAACCTATTGCGCAGGGCTTTTCCCGGTGATATAATACGAAAGCTAGCGTGCTTCTTGCTCTGCCCAAAGCGCGGCAGGGCCACAAGACCATAAGGAGGTGAAAAGCGTGAACAAGTATGAAGCTATGTACATCGTTACCCCTGAGATGGAGGATGAAGCCATCAAGGGCGTTATCGAAAAGTTCTCCGGTATCATAACCGCCAATGGCGGCGAGATCGAAAAGACCGATGAATGGGGCCGCAAAAAGCTGGCTTACCCCATCGATTATAAGACCGAGGGCTATTATGTGCTGGTGAATTTCGCAGCAGCTCCCGAGCTGCCCCGCGAGCTTGAGCGTAACTTCAGGAATGACGAAAGCATCCTGCGTTACATGGTAGTTCGCCAGAACGGCTGATTAAACCAAGATTTTAGCTGAAAGGATGGTACAAAAATGAACAAAGCAATCCTTATCGGCAACCTCACCCGCGACCCTGAAGTGAGGACCACCGGCAGCGGTACCACTGTGTGCACCTTCACCATCGCCGTGAACCGCCGCTTCCAGAATCAGGCCGGGGAGCGGGTATCCGACTTTTTCAACATCGTAGCATGGCGCCAGCTCGGCGAGCTCTGCGGCAAGTATCTTTCAAAGGGACGCAAGGTCTCCGTTATCGGCGAGATACAGAACCGCAGCTACGACGCGAAAGACGGCTCAAAGAGATATATTACTGAAATAATCGCAGATGAGATCGAATTCCTCACCCCCAAGGGCCAGGATGGCGGCAGCGGCAGCGGCGGCTATGAGCGCAGCGGCTTTGAGCGCCAGAACACTCCTGCCCCCGAGGGCTTCTCTGAGATAGAGGACGACGAGCTGCCCTTCTAAGCAGGGGCCATCTAGCCAATGAAAGGAGATTCACCAAATGGAAGAGCGCAAAATGAAGCCCCGTCCCCGCAAGTCCAGGCGTAAGGTATGCGGTTTCTGTGTAGATAAGGTCGAGCACATCGATTATAAGGATACCGCACGTCTTCGCAAGTACGTAAGCGAGCGCGGCAAGATCATGCCCCGCCGCATGAGCGGAGTATGCGCAAAGCATCAGCGCGAGCTGGCCATCGCCATCAAGCGCGCCCGCATCGTTGCCCTTCTGCCCTACGTAGCAGACTGATAAAACAACGGCCATTTAACTCCGAAGAACGTTAGCTGAGCCCGCCATTTTCATGGCGGGCTTTTTCGATAGACATAGACGTATATGGATTACGGAAATCATATATAATTTATTTGCAATAAAAACCAGGTATTCTCCGTTTACAGGGTGAAAGGAGTAAGAGAATATGCTTATATGCCTGAATGCTGTTGCTGAATGTGGGCAGAGCGAACGGGAAGAAATGGAGAACTGCATGATGGAGCTGTCAGCGGGGAACACGGCTGCCATGGAGCCGCTGTACCGGATAGCCAATCCTTCAGTATACGCCTTCGCGCTGTCCCTGCTTAAAAACTCCCACGACGCGGAGGAAATAGCGCAGGAATGCTTTGTGCGTGCTTACCTCGGCGCGGCGGGATATAAGCCGCAAGGCAAGCCGATGGCCTGGCTTATAACAATAACCAGAAATCTGTGCATGGAAAAATTGCGGGAGCGGGGAAAGCGTTCCGACATCCCGGAGGAGGACTGGGACAAATACCTTGAGCAGACGCCGGCCTCGCCGGAGGACAGGCTGGTTTTGGAGCAGTGCCTGAAGGCTCTGGACGACAGCGAACGGCAGATAGTGATACTCCATGCCGTAGGCGGCATGAAGCACAGGGAAACGGCTGAGCTTCTCGGCCTGCCGCTTGCGACGGTGCTTTCAAAATACAGCAGGGCAATAAAAAAGCTTAAATCAAAACTTGAAAAAAGGGAGGGCATTTAAAGTGAGCAACAGGCGTACGGAAGAAAGCGTAAGACGGGCATTTGGCAATGCCGCTCCGAATAATCTTAAAGAAGTAATGGGAAAATGCGAGGAGCAGAAAGGAAGGGTAATAATATTGGAAAATACGGCAAAAAAGAAAAGCGGCAGAGTATTCAGCAGGGTTATGGCAGCGGCAGCGGCGCTGGTTCTGATAGTAACTGGAACATACTTATACGGAGCCAATCACAGCGTAGCTTCCACCGTAGCGCTGGATGTTAACCCAAGCATAGAGCTTGGGGTGAATAAGAAGGAACAGGTAGTATTGGTAACCCCGAAAAACGAGGACGGAGTAAAGGTCATAGGCGATATGAAGCTTAAGGGAAGCGACCTCAAGGTGGCGGTAAACGCCATAATAGGTTCAATGCTTAGGGAAGGATATATATCCGAACTGGCCAACTCCATACTTATAAGCGTAGATAGCGACGATCCCATAAAGGGCGCGGAAATGCAAAGCAGGCTGAGCGCAGAGGTAAAGGATATGCTGGATACAGGCAGCTTCAAGGGCGCGGTGCTTAGCCAGACTATAAGTAACGATCCTGACACAAAACGCCTTGCGGAGCAGTACGGCATAACCGAAGGAAAAGCTCAGCTGATAAAGCAAATAACCGAAAACAATGCCGCTCATACCTTTGACGAGCTGGCGGGGCTCAGCGTAAACGAACTGAACCTGATAGGGGAATCCGGCAGCAAGAGCATAACCAACGTAACGGCAGAGGGTGCCGCCAGCGACAGCGCTTATATAGGCGAGGCCAAAGCAAAGGAAATAGCTCTTGCTCACGCCGGGGCAAAGGCCGAAGAAATACTCGGCTATGAGTTTGAAATGGACTATGAACACGGGGCCATGATATACGAGCTGGAGTTTGACTGGAACGGCAGGGAGTATGAATACGACATAAACGCGAATACCGGAGAAATACTCAAATACGAAGATGAGCCGGCGGAAAACACAAAGGACGGGAAAAAGCAGGAAAATCCAAAGGACAATAAAAAGAATGAGCAGCAGTCAGCCGACAGAGGCTATATAGGCGAGGCAAAGGCAAAATCCGCAGCTCTTTCACATGCCGGACTTGACAATGGCAGCATAACCGAATACGAATGCAAGCTGGATAGAGAGGATGGCCGCATGGTATATGAGATAGATTTCAAGTGCAACGGCTTTGAATATGAATACGAAATAGACGCCGTTTCCGGAGCGATAGTCAAGCAGGACAAAGATATAGATGATTAGGGTTTAGCTGTCCCCGCAAAACCAAAAAAGCGGCTTTAAGCCGCTTTCAGAGTGTCAAAAAAGTGGCTGAATGCCACTTTTTTGAGTTTTACGGGTT
>ERZ827492.2750-NODE-2750-length-11861-cov-3.448077_pt1 | contig 11861 bp, 13 predicted proteins | sample MGYA00519704_ERZ827492 | MGnify/ENA primary metagenome ERZ827492 (study PRJEB31778, sample SAMEA3449325) | human gut metagenome | biome: human gut; feature: human-associated habitat; material: faeces | place: United Kingdom | collected 2010/2012 ...
CAGATGAGGGCAATCTTCTTGTCGGTGGGCAGGCCGTCAATCTCGCCGTTGATGCTGCCGACGTCGACGTGTTTCAGAGTGGGTATCACGGGGGTCTTGCCCACGTCCAGCAGGAACCAGTCGCCGTCCACGTTCAGGGCCTTGAAGGTGTCGCCCTCCAGGTTGCCGTCCATCTTGTTCTCCAGCGCCTCGGCGGCGATGGCGAAGGGGTGGATGACGGAGGAGAAGGGGGGAGAGTAGGCGAAGTCCATGTCGTCGAACTTGTCAATCGTGGCGCCGAGGGAGATGGCGGTGACGCCGATGTCGACTATCTTGTCCACGGTGCCCTTGCCCAGGACCTGGACGCCCAGCAGCTTCCTGGTGGACTTCTCAGCCACGAGGCGGATGCTGAAGTGCTCCATGTCGGGGTAGAACTTGGCCTTGTCATAGCAGGTGATGGTGACGTGCTCGGCGTCGTAGCCGGCCGCGCGGGCGGCCTCGATGCCCAGGCCGGTCTTGCCCACGTTCACGCCGGGGTGGATGTGGGTGCCCCGCTGGCGGACCAGAATGTTGCCGGCCAGAACGTACTGGCCGTCGCCCCGCTTCACGCCCAGGCGCTTGGCCTCGGAATCGCGGCCGTTGCGGGTGGAGCCGACGCCCTTCTTGTGGGCGAAGAACTGAATGCTGATCTTCATCATGGTCCTTTTCCGTCCTTTCTGTCAAAGGTGTGGGAGGCGTTACGCCTCTTCGTCATCGTCGTCCAGCCGGACGGCGAGATAGTCGGGATATTCCTCGCTGAGGGACTGCAGGTACACCATCAGCCCGGTCAGAAGATTCTGACAGGTGATCTCGTTGGCCTCTCCCAGCCCTCCGGGGAGCTTGAGGGAGAGAAAGCCGTCCTTCTGGCGCATCTTCACCGGTGCGGCCAGGCCCAGCACCTCATTGACGGTGCATTCCACCAGGCCGACGGCGGCGGAGATGGCGGCGCAGACGATGTCGCTGCCCTCCCTTGCGTATCCGCTGTGTCCCTCCACGGCAAAACCGTCCAGCCGGTCCTGCGCGCTGTGGAACGTAACGGTGGTCATACTCCTGTCCCTCAGGCGTTGACCTTGGTGATCTCCACCTTGGTGTAGGGCTGACGATGGCCCTGACGGCGGCGGTAGTTCTTCTTGGGTTTGTACTTGAACACCAGAACCTTCTTGCCCTTGCCGTTCTTCACCACGTTGGCGGTGACGGAAGCGCCGTCCACGGTGGGAGCGCCGAACTTGGCGGTCTCGCTGTCCAGAACGGCCAGAACCTTGTCGAAGGTGATGGAGCTGCCGGCCTCGGCATCCAGCTTCTCGATGTAGAGGACGTCGCCCTCGGTCACCTTGTACTGCTTGCCGCCGGTCTCAATGATTGCGTGCATTGCTTGCACCTGCCTTTCCTTTATTACGGGCTCGCTCTCGGGGGAGGGGGCAGCGCCCCGCTTGTGGTCCCATTCAAAGCGGCTTTGACAGTATATCAATGTGGGGGGGAAAAGTCAAGAACTTTTCCCGGAGTTTGCGAAAAAATGTGAGGGATTATCCCCGCAGGGCCACATGCCGCTGGAAGCGGACCGTCTCCTGCAGGTGGGCGGCCAGCTTGTCCGCCGACTCCAGGTACTCCTTGGGGTACTTGGGGTTGGATAGCCGGGTGATCTTCCCCGTGTCCGGATCCACCAGCTTGGTGATGCCCCCCGCCCCCAGGGAAAAGACGGTCTGGAGCTCCTCCATCATCAAGATGTTGTAGTCGCATCGGGTGCCGGGTTGGCACCAGCCCACATTCTCGAAGGAGCCGGACATGTACTTCTGCCGGTAGAGGTAGTAGGGCTGGTACCCTGCGGCAGAGAGGGCGGCCCGGGCGGTGGCCAGCATGCCGGCCACCCCCTCGGGGGAGCACAGGCTGCCCCGTTCCTCCATCAGCCGGGCGCCCTTTTTCAGGGCCAGGGTATGGACGGTGAGGTTGGCGGGGGCCATGGCCAGCACTTCCTCCAGGGTGCGGGCAAAACTCTCCGGGCTGTCACCGGGAAGGCCGGCGATGAGGTCCATGTTCACCAGACCGCCAAAATGGACCCGGGCCAGCTCCATGGCCTGGCGGATCTGCCCGGCGGTGTGGGCCCGGCCCATGGAGCGCAGGATGCGGTCGTCCATGGTCTGGGGGTTGATGGAGATGCGCTGGATCCCGTGGTCCCGCAGTACCTTCAGCTTGTCCTCCGTGATGGTGTCCGGCCGGCCCGCCTCCACGGTGAACTCCCGGCAGCGGTCCATGGGCAGGTACTTTTCCACGGCGGACAGCACCCGGTCCAGCTGGGGGGCGGACAGGGTGGTGGGGGTGCCGCCCCCCATGTAGGCGGTGGAGAGGGACAGCCCAGCCCCGGCCAGTCGCTCCCCGGCCAAGGCAATCTCCCGGCACAGGGCGTCCACATAGGGCTCCACCAGGGCCAGCGCCCCCCGCACATCGGAGGAGATGAAGGAGCAGTAGGCGCACCGGGTGGGGCAGAAGGGGATTCCAAGATAGAGGGAGAGCTGGTTCCGGCCCAGGCTTTCCTTCACGTCCAGGGCGGCCTTGGCGCAGGTCAGGGCCAGTTCGGCCCGGTCAGGCTGCACCCGGAACTCCTCCGTGAGGGTGGTCAGCACCTGGGCCTCGTTGGTCCCGGCCGCCAGCATCCGGGTGGGCAGCTTCACCGGCCGCACCCCGGTGAGGGCACCCCAGGGGGGCGAGACGCCCAGGGCCTGCACCCCGGCGTCATAAAAGGCCAGCCGGACGACGCGCTGCTCTGCCCGGCGGACGGCCAGAGGATCGTCCCACGCCCCAAAGGCCGCCTGGCAGGCGGCGGTGTAGCGCCCGCCTTCCCACCACAGGACAGCCCGGCCGGTCAGGCCGTCCCCCGTCCGCTCCAGGCGGACCAGAGCGGAGGGAGAAGCGCCCGTGGGCTCCCCCTGGGGATAGTGGGGGCGCTGGCCGGGGAACAGGGTGAGCATGGTCTGCTCCACGGCGTAGCGGTAGTCGTGGCCGGAGAAGTAGAGGTCCATGCCTATTCCGCCATGGCCTGGAGCAGGTAGTAGTTGCTCCGGCGCTCCTCATCCAGGGTAGACAGGCCCTCGTGGCCGGGGCAGACCTGGTAGTCTCCCGGCAGTTGGGACAGCTTCTTCAGGGAGGCCATGATCTGGGCATAGCTGCCCCCCTCCAGGTCGGTGCGGCCGATAGAGCCCCGGAACAGGGTGTCCCCGGTGAACAGCACATGGTCTCCCTTCAGGGTGACGGACCCGGGGGTGTGGCCCGGCGTCTCCAGCACCTCCAGGGTGATGGGGCCGATGGTCACCTTGTCGCCCTCCCCGTAGAAACGCAGGTGGCCGAAGGAGCTGACGGCGGGAAAGGTGGAGCCGAACATGCGCACGGTTTTCTGGGTCTCATCCACATCGGCGCGGTGACAGTAGATAGGCAGCTCCGGCCACTGCTCCCGCAGGCCGGGGATGCCCAGGATGTGGTCAAAATGGCTGTGGGTGAGGAGGATGGCCTGGGGCTCCAGCCCCTGCCCCCGGAGGTAGGCCGCCACCTGCTCCCCATTGTCGCCGGGGTCCACGATGCCGCAGCGGTTATCCCCCTCCTCCCAGAAAATGTAGCAGTTGGTGCCGATCATGCCAAGCTGCATAACTTTGATCTTCATGGCGATCCCTCCGTTTGGTATAGAGTGGTCTGATTTGAGGCTATTGTACCCTGCCGGGGGCGGATTGTAAAGGCCCACGCCCAGGCGGCGTGGGCCTGGGCGTGGAGAATATCAATGGGAGGTCAGGTTTTGGCCAGAGTGTCGCTCACCAGGCGGAAGATGTCCAGCAGGGTGGCCAGGTCCCTCCCGTCCCGGTCCAGGGAGGGGTTGTACTCCACGCACTCAAAGGAGCAGGTGCGGCCGGTGCGCAAAACGGCTTGGAGGATGGCGCGTACCTGGTCCAGGGTCAGGCCGTTGGGGAGCAGATAGCCGGTGGAGGAAAACTGGCTGGGATCCAGGCTGTCCACGTCAAAACTGATGTGTACCCGCTTGTCGGCCAGCCGGGGGAGAAGATCGGCCAGCACCCGGCCCAGTCTGTCCCCGGCCAGCTCCTCCGGGGTGTACAGGTGGGCCCCCTGGGCGGCCAGGATGCCGTACTCCGGCGGGTCGATGCTCCGGCCGCCCAGGATGTACAGATTCCTTCCCAGCAGGTTCACCTTCTGCCGCCCCACCGCAAGGGCGTCACAGCACAGGCCGCAGGCGGCGGCCAGGTCCATGCCGTGGATGCAGCCGGTGACGGAGGTCTGCTCCGTGTTGATGTCGGCGTGGGCATCGATGTACACCACCGCCAGGTTCTCCGCCCCGTAGAACTCCCCCAGGGCGGCCAGGGAACCCATGGCGATGGAGTGGTCCCCCCCGATGACCACCGGGTACTGCCCCCGCTCCAGGGCGGTGAGCAGGTTGGCCCGCAGGGCGCGGCTCACCGCCATCACCGTGTCCAGGTGGCGGAGATGGGGGGGATAGTGGGGGCAGGGGGCCAGCTTCTCCATGGGGTAGCAGGCGGCGCCCCCCAGCAGGCCGGGCAGTCCGGCCTGAACCAGGGCGTCGTAGGCCAGTTCCGTCCCCCGGGTGGGGGAGCCGCAGGAGACAGCGGCCTCCAGCAGCGCGTATGATTGCTCCATTGCAGTTAAGTCCTTTGTCGTGAAATGATGGGTCAGGGGGTTTCCCCCTCCTGAAACAGCGGGGTGGAGAGGTAGCGCTCCCCGCCGTCGGGGAGCAGGACCACGATGGTTTTGCCCGCCCAGGTCTCCCGCCGGGCCAGGGACATGGCGGCCCAGAGGGCGGCGCCGGAGGAGATGCCGGCCAGAAGACCCTCCCGGCTACGCAGCAGCCGGGCCGCGGCATAGGCGTCCCGCTCTGTGACCGGGATGATCTCGTCGGGCAATGCGGCGTCCAGGGTGCCGGGCAGGAAATTGGGGCCGATGCCCTGGAGCCCGTGGGGGCCGGTGCGTCCCTGACTGAGCAGGGGGGAGGCCGCCGGCTCCACCGCTGTAATATGGATGGCGGGATTCCTTTGTTTCAGATAGCTGCCCACCCCGGTGATGGTCCCGCCGGTGCCCACTCCGGCCACAAAGACGTCCACCTGGCCGTCGGTGTCCGACCAAATCTCCGGGCCGGTGGTATCCCGGTGGGCCTGGGGATTGGAGGGGTTGCCAAACTGGTCGGGGAGAAAGCTGCCCGGAATCTCCCGGGCCAGCGCCCGGGCCCGGTCCACCGCCCCCTGCATGCCCAGGGCGCCTGGGGTGAGCACCACCTGGGCGCCGTAGGCGGCCATGAGCTGCCGGCGCTCCACGCTCATGGTGTCCGGCATGACGATGATGGCCTGGTATCCCCGCACCGCCGCCACCCAGGCCAGGCCGATGCCGGTGTTGCCTGAGGTGGGCTCGATGAGGGTGCCGCCGGGAGAGAGGAGCCCCCGGCGCTCCGCGTCCTCTACCATGGCCAGGGCCGCCCGGTCCTTGACGGACCCGGCGGGGTTAAAGAACTCCAGCTTGGCCAGCAGCCGGGCGGACAGCCCTTCCCCGGCTGCCAAGCGGCCCAGCTCCAGCAGCGGGGTGTTTCCCACCAGCTGTTCCGTGCGGGTATAGATGTTTCCCATTTGGACCTCCTCCTGCCCCCTGGATAAAAGGTGGCGTCATTCCTGATGCTCCTGATTATAAGGGGCGGCGGCGCAGGCTGTCAAGGACAAGACGGCGACAATAACCTCGGGGGTATACGCCCGCCGGGAAAGGAAAAACCCGCCTGCACGGAGCAGACGGGCTTGCTTACTTGCGCTCAGGCCAGCTTGTTCAGCTTCAGGGTCATAGCGCTCTTCTTGTTGGCGGCATTATTGCGGTGGAGCAGACCCTTGGCGGCGGCCTGATCCACAGCCTTGACGGCCACCTTATAAGCGGCATCGGCCTCGCTGCGGTTGCCACCGGCCACCGCGGCCTCAAACTTCTTCAGATCGGTCTTCAGCGCGGACTTCTGAGCTTTGTTCTGGGCGGCCTTGGCGGCGTTCACCAGGACACGCTTTTTGGCAGACTTGATATTGGGCAAACCAAACACCTCCTCCGATGATTTAAATTATTCCGGTATGGTTTTTCCATAGCAGATATGTATTCTAACATTAAAAATGGGAAAATGCAACCCTAATTTTTCTTTTTCCGCATAGAAAATTTTATCCCGCAAAAGATAGAACCGGATCTGAAAAATTCCACAACATCTTGGGGAAGGGAGTGGAGAGACATGGCGCAGCGACGGACCGACTTGGCTATGGAGGCCCATGCCCTGTGGCGGGAACAGGCGGGAGCGGGGCGGCGGCTAAGGGGGGTGCGCTCGGAGCGGAACCGGGTTGAGGGCTATGAGACCCATGTGGTGGATGTTCTGGACGAACAGGGGGCGAAGGAATTGGGCAAGCCCCGGGGACGGTATATCACCTTGGAGCTGAACGGCCTGCTGCGACGGGAGGAGGACTCCTTTGCCCGGGCGGTGCGGGCGGTGGCAGGCCTGCTGGAGCCCATGCTGCCCTCGGCAGGGGAGGCCCTGGTGGTGGGATTGGGGAACCGGGCCATTACGCCTGACCTGGTGGGCCCACTGGCGGTGGAGCATACCCTAGTGACCCGGCATCTGGTAGAGCGGCTGGAGATATTCGGCCACCTGCGGCCGGTGGCCGCCCTGGCGGCGGGGGTGCTGGCCACCACGGGGATGGAGAGCGGGCAGCTGATCCAGGCGGTGGTGGGGCGGCTGAAGCCCGCCTGTGTCATCGCAGTTGATGCGCTGGCATCCCGGTCGGTGGAGCGGCTGTGCCGGACGGTGCAGCTGTCGGACACGGGTATCGTGCCCGGATCCGGGGTGGGCAACCACCGCATGGCCCTGAGCCGGGAGACCCTGGGGGTTCCCGTGCTGGCGGTGGGGGTGCCCACAGTGGTGGAGGCATCCACCCTGGTGATGGACCTGCTGGGCGGGGAGGACGCTATAGAACTGCCCGGAGCGGAGCTGTTCGTCACCCCCCGGGAGGTGGACAGCCGGGTGGCGGACCTGGCCCGGGTCATCGGCTACGGGGTGAGCCTGGCCCTCAATCCGGAGCTGACGGTGGAGGAGCTGACCATGCTGGTGGAGTGAGGCGTGCCGGTGGGAGGGAAAGCCAGAGCTCGACAAAACTCCCGGTTGTCCTTTTTGATAGGCTCTGCTATACTGGGGCCAAGGGATCCAAATGGGAAGAGAGGGGGAGACGGGGATGAAGCGTGCGTGGGACCGGGCTCGGAAGATCCCGGCGGTGGGGTTCGTCACCGAGCTGGTAGGGCTCTACTTCAGCAAGCGGGTCAGCCGGGCTGCGGCCGAGCTGGCCTATTTCCTCACTCTGACCTTTTTCCCCATTCTAATCTGCCTGTCCGCCTTCCTCAAGCAGCTCAACCTGGACCTGGCGACCATGCTGGAAGAGGCCAACTACCTTCTCCCGGACAGTGTGATTGCCATCTTTCGGGATTACCTGAACTATCTCAATAGGAACCAGTCGGTGGCCATGTTCATCACGGGGATCTTCCTTGCCGTCCTATTTGCCTCCGCTGCCATGCGGGGGTTGATGAACATCATGCACGAGATCTATGGGAGGGCCACTTTCCTGGGTCTGCGGCAGATCGGGGCCAGCGTCCTGTTCTCCTTGCTTTTGCTGGTCACGGTGTACCTCTCCCTGGCGGTGGTGGTCACGGGGAACTGGTTCCTCCACCTGCTGGGCCAGGTGCTCCGGCTGGAAGACCTGGTGGAGCGGCTGGGACCCTGGCAGTGGGTGAAATATGTGCTGCTCATCGCCATGGTGTTCCTGTTCATCCTGCTGCTCTACCGTTTCACCGCCCCCTGGGAGAAGCCCCGGCCGCCGGTGGTTCCCGGGGCCGTGGCGGCGGCCATTGCCCTGACCGTGGCCTCCATGATCTTCTCCGAGATTATGGGCAACTCCGCCCGGTATTCCCTGGTGTACGGCTCGCTGACCTCGGTGATCATTCTGCTGGTCTGGCTGTACCTGTGCGGCAACGTGGTGGTGATGGGCAATGTGGTCAACTATGTCATTTACTGCCACCGGAAGGAGAAACGCCGGCAGGACGGGAAGAAGGAAGGATAAGTACGTAGCGCCCGGGTGCCGCCCGGGCGCTTGCGTTTCACGAGGTGGAAGCGCGGCTTACCGTCGGTGCATAAACTACCCCAGGAGATGCCAGACTATTGGGTATCGAGGGGGCGGAGCATATGTGGCAGATCGGAATTTGGGAACAGAACGAGGGGCTGGCGGAGCGGGTGGCTGAACTGACGCCCCAGGGCAGCGCCTTGGTGCGGGCCTGTAGGCATCCGGCCTTGCTGGCGGGGCTGAAGCTGGACCTGCTGGTGGTGTCGCCGGGGGCCACGGGATGGGCCGGTGCCCCTGCTCTGTCCTGCCACACGGCCCTGCTGCCCGGCGGCCTGTCTGCCCTGACCCGGGCCCTGCCCGCGGAGACGGTGGTGAGTTACGGATCCGCCAGCCGCAATACCCTCACCCTGTCCAGTCTGGAGGAGCGCCGGGCGTCGGTGGCGGTGCAGCGAGAGTTCATCGCCCTGGACGGACGGGCGGTGGAACGGCAGGAACTGGTGCTGCCCTACGACGGCACTGCCCCGGACCTGTTCCTGGTGCTGGCCGGTACGGCCCTCCTGCTGGGCCGGATCCCGGGCGGGACGGACGGATGATGGGTAAAACCAAAACCCTCCGAGCTGGGCAGGTGGGAAAATCAAATGGTGAGCTCGATCTGGTTGCCCTCCAGATCCAGGACGCAGCTCTCATAGTACCCGTCCCCCGTGGTCCGGGGACCGCTGACCACGGAGAACCCAGCCTCCTGAAGGGCGTGGGTCAGCTGATCCACCCGATCCCGACTTCCCACGCTGAAGGCCACATGGGCGTACCCGGTTTGGGTGGGGCGGTTCCCCCCGCACTCCGGGATGTCGGGACGGGTCATCAGCTCCAGTCGGGCCCCGCCGTCAAAGGAGATGAAATAGGTGCGCAGGCCGGTTTTGGGGTTGTGGTAGCCTTCGTTAGACCGGCCGCCCAGCCAGTCCACGAAGAAGTCCCTGGCCCGCTCCAGGTCGGATACATAGAGCGCCACATGCTCAAGTTTCATCGGAATTCCCTCCAGACACGTCCATTATACCGCAGGGAGCGGCATTTGAAAAGGGCGGTTCCGCTGTCTTGTTTTGTTCATAATTTCATGGTATAGTGGGGAAAATCATTGGTGGCTGAGCCGCCCTTTCCTACGGAGGGATTGTACATTGAATCGAACCACCCCTGTGATACCCCAGGAGGAGATCCGGCGCCAGCGGGAATACTGCGCCCAGATCCGGACCCTGAACAGCCGGCTGCCCGGCACCCCCGCCGCCTATGTGGACACCTATGGGTGTCAGCAGAATGAGGCGGACTCGGAGCTGATCCGGGGCATGCTGGCGGAGATGGGCTATGAGATGACGGACACGGACAAGGACGCCGATGTCATCGTCATCAACACCTGCGCCATCCGAGAGCATGCCGAGCAGCGGGTGCTGGGAAACGTGGGCGCGCTGGTCCACGGGAAGCGGCGCAACCCCCACCAAATCATCTGCCTGTGCGGCTGCATGGCCCAGGAGGCCCATGTGGTGCAAAAGCTGCGCCAATCCTACCGGCATGTGGACCTGGTGTTCGGCCCCCATGCCCTGTGGAAGTTCCCCGAGCTGCTCTACCGGGTGTACCTGCGCCGAGGGCGGGTGTTTGAGACGGAGGACTCCGACGGAGCCATTGCCGAAGGGTTGCCGGTGCGCCGGTCGGGCAGGGTGAAGGCCTGGGTGTCCATCATGTACGGCTGCAACAATTTCTGCACCTACTGCATCGTGCCCTATGTGCGGGGCCGGGAGCGCAGCCGGGAGCCGGAGGTCATTTTGAAGGAGATCCGGGATCTGGTGGAGCAGGGCTACAAGGACATCACCCTGCTGGGGCAGAACGTGAACTCCTACGGCAAAGACCTGGGAGAGGACATCGACTTTCCCACTCTGCTGGAGCGGGCTGACGCGATCCCGGGGGAGTTCCTGCTCCGGTTCATGACCAGCCATCCCAAGGATGCCACTGAGAAGCTCTTTGACGTAATGGCCCGGTGCGAAAAGGTGGCGCCCGTGATCCACCTGCCCTTCCAGTCGGGCAATACCAGAGTGTTGCAGGCCATGAACCGCCGATATACCCGGGAGCAGTACCTGGACAAGGTGATCGCTCTGCGGGCGCGCATTCCGGATGTGGTGCTCACCAGTGATGTGATCGTGGGCTTCCCTGGGGAGACCACCCAGGAATTTGAGGATACCCTTTCCCTGGTGGAGGAGGTGCGCTTTGACGCGCTGTTCACCTTTATCTACTCCCCCCGGAAGGGGACCCCGGCGGCCCAGTTGCCCGACCCCATGTCCAAGGAGGAGAAGTCGGCCAACTTCAACCGCCTGGTGGAGGTGCAGAACCGCATTTCTCTGGAAAAACACCAGGCGTACATCGGCACCGTCCAACGCTGCCTGGTGGACGGGGAGAGCGAGGACCCCCGCAACAACCTCAATGCCCGCACCCCAGGCGGACGGCTGGTCCACGTAAGCGGAGACCCGGCGTTGGTGGGGCGGTTCGTGGATGTGAAGATTGTGGACTGCTCCACCTGGGCCCTGTTTGGAGAACTATTATGACGCAGCGTGATACCACAATCAAGGTGGCGGCTTACGGGGTTGCCCTGGTGGCGCTCATGGTCCTGAACTACTATGTCCTGGGCCCCCTGCCCATTCCCCAGCCCCTGCTGCTGCTGTGCGGCGCGGTGGCGGTAGGCACCCTGGAGGGGCCGCGATTTGGCGCCGGATTTGGCCTAGCCGCCGGCCTGGTGATGGCCACGGTGGGTCATGCCGGCCTGCTGTGCGTCCCCGCGGTGTCGGCCATCGCCTGGGGGACCGGGCTGCTTACCCAGCATGTTCTGCGCCGGGACCTGGTGGGGCATGTGCTGTGCGCGCTGTGCGCCCTGCTGCTGTGGGAGTGCTGGCAGGTGGGCAGCCGCCTGGCCGCCGGTACGGCGGACATGGGCGCCCTGCTGAGGGTGGCCGGACCAGAGCTTCTGTGGTCGCTGCTGTTTTCCTTCCCGGCCTACTGGCTGGGGAGGTTCTGCTGCCGGTATTATGGGAGGATCTACCATGAGTAAGCTGCACGATCCCCGCAGGGAGAAAGAGGCCCGTACCGAGGAGGAGAGCCGCAAGCTGCAGGTGCGCACCGGCGTACTGGTTGGGATCTTTGGGGCCATCCTGCTGGCCTTCGTCGTGGTGCTGTACCAGACGCAGATCGTCCACGGGGAGGACTACCTGGCCAGCGCCAACTACAGCGTGCAGGAAGTGGAGACGGTGGACAGCGTCCGGGGAGAGATCCTGGACCGGTACGGCCGGGTGCTGGTGACCAACTCCGTGCAGTACAATGTCACGCTGGACACCACCCTGATGGGAGAGGAGCGCAACGAAATCCTTTCCAGCCTGCTGGCGCTGTGCCGGGAGCAGGGCGTGGAGTGGACGGACTCCCTGCCGGTCAGCGACTCCGCCCCCTGGAGCTATACCCGGACGGAGAGCCTGTTCAGTTATGAATCGGAGGACGAGGACGGCAACACCGCCGTTTACCCCACCAATCTGGGCCGCTTGGCGGAGAACCGGGGGTGGGTCGAGGAGGCGGAGACGGCGGATGTGACCGCAGAGGAGCTGCTGCGGGCCATGGCGGGTACCTTTGGTCTGGAGATCGGGGAGGACGCAGCGGTTTCCCAGGAAGACCGGCAGCTCATGGGGGTGCTCTATG
>ERZ827492.2758-NODE-2758-length-11839-cov-5.191107_pt1 | contig 11839 bp, 18 predicted proteins | sample MGYA00519704_ERZ827492 | MGnify/ENA primary metagenome ERZ827492 (study PRJEB31778, sample SAMEA3449325) | human gut metagenome | biome: human gut; feature: human-associated habitat; material: faeces | place: United Kingdom | collected 2010/2012 ...
ACCTCAGCACCGTCACCACCTGACAGACCCACCCACACCAAACAGCGAAAGGCCACATATAAACGAACTAATGTAATTTTTGGACTTAAGAAAATTACATTAGTTCGCCAGTGGCCATATCCAGCTTCAGAACCGCCATATATCAAGCATTTCAAGACTAATGAAATTTCTGAGGTAACAAAAATTTACATTAGTTTGCTTCAGCACTCAACCAAGAAAACAGCCATCTACTCTTGAAAGATGCCACTTAGCAGCCGAAGTAGCAGCCATCAGACTATTTAGGCAAGGAACCTCAATAAACACTGACTTTTCCGCGCCATAGCATCTTGTGTGAGCATGTCCAGTAGTTCACCTACTTTGGGTCTTGCAGCTTTTGCTGTCGTAGGATCATTGGTTTCTTTGAAACGTCATTCTATGTGGACAAATAATCCTCCGGTGCCGTATGGCATCGGGGGATTATTTATTTCAAACCTTGCATGATTTTTTTCATTTACATGTTATACTGAACATGTCCACATAGAATGAAAGAAACCACAATGAACACGTACAAGAACTTCGAAAAAAACGCCAACATCATACTCGCCATAACATGCGTCCTCTGCGCATGCTTCATGTGGAGAGTCACAGGGCTCGCAATGGTCATCACATCAATCGGATTCGCAACCTCAGGAACACTGATGATTACCCACTTCGTGACGCGATGACCAAATGCAAGAAACCAACGCCGTACGATCCGAAGCTCATCGCCGAACGATGCAACCCGTTGGCCCTGCGGCTCGGCTGCGCGGCCGGCTGCTGGAAGGGCGAGAATGTGAACCTCCCCGACCTTACGGTCGGGGCTTCCGTGCCTTTCGCAGAGATGATTGCTTCCGGCATGGCTACATGACCTCATACGAGGTCATGCCCCGGTTCCGGGGATTACTCCATGCTCGACGCCGGTCTTCGGTTGGAAGATTGGCGTGGCCCGGAGATATTTGACATGAACCGTTTTGTTCGTGTCCATCGGCTGGTAGGAGCCGTTTTTCGCGCGAATCAGAATGTTGATTGCGCCTACCGCGTCACGGTTGCAGGTGAAACCGCAATTATGGCAGTGGTATCCACGCCCATTGGGGTGGTTGCGTGTTTGGCACGCGGGGCAGGTCTTGGACGACCAGGATTCGTCGATATGCTCGATTGCCATGCCGGTCTTGTGTTCGAGCAAAGTCTCTTGTCTGCCGCGTGACCATTGGGACAACCTGCGGCGTTGGTTCTTGGTGTTCCTGACGCGCTTGGCCTCGTCCTTGCGGGTGCTCTTCTCGATGCCGCGCACGTCTCCCGTGACGATGCGTCCGGCGTCATGCGCCTGCATGAAGTCCGCGACCTTGCGCGTGGTCTGGTGGTTGGCGTTGTGCAGGGCGGAATCGGTCATGGCCTCGATGCGCTTGCGTTTCGCGTTGAGCTTGCGCCAACGCTTCGAGCCTTTGACGCAGCGTGACAGTTTCTCCTGAAGCGTGGCGATGCGAGTGTTCCTATAGTGCTTGACGGCGCAGGCGTGACGCCCGTTGACCACCAGCACGTCGTAGGAGTCCTCGGTCTCGATGGCGACGGTCATCGGATTGATGATGCCCTCGTCTATCGCGGCGATGATGTCCGGATTGCCCTGTGGCGGCTTCGGGGTCGGCACGCTGATATGGAGGCTCCACTTGCGGGCATTGCGGTCCCAGCACAGTTGCATGGACCCCCAGCGTTCAGACGGAAGAATCTCGCCGGTCTTGGGGTCCGCGATCTCGGGGAGGGGAAGTGCGATGCGCTTGTGGCCTTTGCCGAAACTCAAAGCGATGCGCCGCCCATCCGGCGTCACCCGCCAACCAAAGCCAGCGGTGAACTCCAGAGGTCGATAGTTCTTCTCCCGATGTGGCGCTCTGGCGTTTTTGTCACCGGAGTCACGGTTCGAACGATACGTCGAAACGGCGTCCATCAAGTCGCCGAGGATTAGCTGCACCGTGTGCGCATGGAGTCCGTCACGCAGGTCGGGGCGTTGCTCGTAAAGGAAGTGCCGCATCTCCTTTTCGGTGGGGTCGGTCTCGTTTTCCTTCCAATACTCCTGAATCGAAGCAAGGAAGAAATTCCACAGCGACGCCGCCTTATGGCACGCCTCATGGGCACGGCGATAGTCGGCGCCGGAGAGACGGATGGGCACGATGGCGACCCTCCACGTCTCACTGTCTTTGGTTCTGGCGCTTCGTTTCATGACTCTCATTCTATCACATGGTCTATGATTCTGTTATGACTGAAAACACACATGATTGGCGTACCGGTAGGCATGTGGTCTATGAATTGCATGCCCACATCGTCCTCGTCACCAAATACCGCCGCAAGGTGATGTCCCCAAGGGTGACGAAACTGCTGGGCGACACGTTCCGGGAGGTCTGCGAACGCTTCGAATGCGAATTGGAGGAGTTCGAGACCGACAAGGACCATGCGCATCTCCTCGTGGCCTATCCACCGAAAGTCCAGCTCAGCAAACTCGTCATGAGCCTGAAGACCAACGGCAGCAAACGCGTCCGGGAACATGACTGGCCCGAGGTCAGGCAAGCCTTGTGGGGTGACCACTTCTGGTCGCCAAGCTACTGCATCGTGAGCTGTGGCGGAGCGCCACTGGAAATCATCAAGCGATATATACAGGACCAGCAGAAGCCAAACAGAAAGTATGTGAGGCGGTCTTGACCCCTCCCTCACGGAAGGGGATTGCGACCGCAATTGTTCAAACAGTGCGGCAGGCCGCCGGTCGCCATCCGCCGTTGGACACGGGATGATGGCTACGATGATTGCGAGCTCCTGCCCGAGGAGGGCGTGTACGGACCCGCGTGCAAGCTACATGCCAACCATGATGTCGTCCCGCTATCGGAGGTGTTGAAGGCCGTGGCCGATGCCGGCTGCTGGAAGCATGATCCGTCGCTCATGCCACCGCTATCGGGCATATGGCCATACGACCCGATGCGCGTCTTCGCCTTATGCGACCCGTCCTGGCTGCGTCTAGGATGCACGGCCGGCGTATCCCGCGACGGGGACTACGAATCCTGCGGCAAACCCGTGGTCGCGATCCGCCGTTGGATGCGGACGGACGGCCCCGACTGTGAGGATATGCCCGAAACCGGCTGGTACGGTCCCGTGTGTAAGGCCCACGCCAGTCATGACGTGGTGCCGTTGGCCGTCATATTGGATTTGATGATGGAGGGCAGGCGATGATGAACACATACGATTGGTGGGTCGCGAAACTCCGGGCAATCCGCCATTCCAAGCCGCCCGAACCGCCAATGCGCGTCCGCCTGCACGAGGCGGGTCATGCGGTCGCCGGCCACCGGTTCGGATACGTGCAGCAGGGCATCATGCTGTGGGAGGACGATACCGGAGAGACCAGCCAGCAGTACGCCACCGGTATGGACGATGACATGTCCGTCCGGTTGCAGACGGAGACGATCATCTCGATGACCGGTTTCGCCGTGACCCTGGAATACCCGGAATACAAGACCGATGCGCTCCGCATCGGCGGCGACGTGCAGGCGGAGTTGGTGAACGCGGCGATCATCCACCGAATCGACCCGGGGTTGGGCTCCGCCGAGGAGATCATGAACTCATTGTGGGTCAGGGCGCGGCTCGTGGCGAGGAACAACAAGGCGCTGATCCAAACGGTCGCCGGCAGGCTCGACCGGTACGGCTTCTACACGGGCGAGGAAATCCAACGGATTCTCGACGAAAGCATGAAGGGGCTTGACCGGTGAACGCATTGGAATGGCCCGCCGACCTGACCGACTTCCGACTCCCCGCCAAATGGGATGGGCAGCGCGTCGACTGGCACGGCTGACATCCGCCCATCGAAGCCCGCACCCTGTTCCTCTGCGAGAACAACGGCTTACGACGCGATCCGCAACCCTGTTCCGGCTGCGGGCACCCGTTCCAACCCTGGTGGAACCAAGGATTGACGGCCGACGGGCGCACCTCCATCACCGTGGAACGCTGCGGATACTGCAACACGACCATCGCACTCGAAACCGGGCCCGACGGGGAACGCGAATGGACGTTGAACGAAAGCGATTACGGGCCGGAAGGCAGTTTCGAGAATCAAGAAAGGAACCAATAATGTTCGGATTATTCAGGAAAAAAGAGAAGCCAGCAGTCCCAGTAGTCCTCGATTTGAGAGACGAATATAAGCCGGACGGTTGAGACGATCTGATACGGCTCGGCTTCGAACCGGTATTCGTCAACCCTGAGCCGCGGCCGAACAAGCTTAGCGGGGATTACGTGCAGACCCGCTGGCGGCTGAAGGCGAATCCGGAAGTGACCTGCTGTGTATCCGAGAAATGGGAGGGTGGCGCGGGTGCCACGTTCATTGATTTCGACGCCCCGTGGAGCCCGAGCCGGATGAACGCCCCCTACTATGTTCATTGGCCGTGGTATGAACTCAAGTCACTGCCCCGCCTTGAATCCGTCCTGATTGAGGGAGTTCGCGGTGAATCGGAGCCTCCAGACCCGAATCGTCTAGACCTTCGACAGATCGCTATGCCCGATCCCGTCCGCATGAAGCTGCTCGAACTCGGGTTCGAACGAGATGATACGGGTTCGATGAATTGGGCCAAGAACAGCCGGTGGTATGGCCCCGACCCCGTCCTGCGCGCGCACATCGATGAGCGCGCCGAAACCGTTACGGTCGTGGATGTAGAGACCGAGAATCGAGCCACAGTGAGCTTCGAGGATTTCCTGAAACTGGACCGCATCAAATATGGACGGCGGAAGACATTTTCGAAGAATCAGGAAGGCAACCAATGATGTCCGATAACGAGAAGAACCCGGAGAGACACTGGAGTGGAATGCCCTATGGTCTGACGGCGGGCGTTTTCATGTTTATCGCAGCACTGATGCTGGCCTGCGCGCATTTCGGACTGCTGTTGCTGTTCATGTCCGGCGTGGACTACACGTATTTCCCGTTGCTCGCCGCCCGTATCCGGCACTACCGGAAGCTCGGCTATGACGTGCGGCTGACCGACCGCGAGCACCCGTATATCGGCGATGTGGTCGAACTCCCGGACGGCATGGTTCTTCCCGGAAAGAAGCCGGTCGACACCACGACGATGGATCGCGGGCAATTGACCGTGTTCGCGCACAGGCACGGCTTCCTGACCCCGGACGAGCTCATCGGGCTCGCGCACCGCGTCGAGGAGGAACGGAACTGGAAGGAAAGGAAATCATGAGTCTGGAAGCCGTGCGTCGTCTCGCGTGGACGGCGATCGTCCTATTTATTATGGCGATCGTGTTCGCATTCAACCACGGGCCGATACTCGCGTGGCTGGCCGCGAACCATACGCCGCTGCTCGTCGGAATCCTTCAGGCGCCGTTGTGGCTTGTCGCGTTCCTGCTCATCGTCCTTGGATTGCAATGCTGGCTGTCCATCGTGGATGATGACGAGACCCCGTTCGCGATCGGCATGCACGCGCTTGGCATCATGCTCGGCATCGGCTGGTGGGCAGGCCTGGCGGCCCTTTCATCGCATCAGCCGGCCGACGCGAACTGCTACGGGCTGCTGGGCGGCTGCATCCTTTTCGGCTTGTTCGCATGGATCATGGACCGGCGCCAGAAGGCGGGCAGGGAGGCGTTTCCGAGGCTGCGCGACCAGATAGCCGACTTCGCGGTCACGTACATCGCCAGCGAAGAGTATCGGAAGAACAACGGGGACGGCGAATGATGGATGAATGCGAACGGCTGACCTATGTGAGCGGCGAGGCAGCATGCAATGCGGTCGATATCGCCACCGCATTGGGCGGCGGGTTCCACGTGAGCTTTCCGCCCGGCCGCGGCACTATGACGTTGATCAAGTATTTCCCGGACGGCTCCGATGTGAGCATTGAGGTTGGCGACGATCGGGCCGCCGCCTCGAACAGCCGGTTCGAAACCGTCGAATGGGATATCGAGGACGGAATACCACAGAAACTAGTGGACATGTTGCACCCTAAAGCGGGTTAATGCCACGGTTTTCAGATTTTCTTCAAGAATCGTTCTTTGAACGAATGATAATCGTAGTATCCGTCCGGTTTTCCTCCACCCAACTTCGGAACAGGAAAAGCCGGTCAATCTTCCAGAACGTTGTCTTAAAAAAGGATGCTGCGCCGATGCGAAGAATTAAGATATTCATCGATAACACCATTATTCCCGCAGACATATACGCCGGGCAGAAAATCGCTTTCATCTTCCTGCCAGCAGGCCGTCAAACAGCTCAAGGTCGTGAACAAGTCGTGCATCAAGCCTCAGTGGATAATGAGAACGGGCGCGTAATCAACGTGACCTGGCAGGCTAAAGGCTGGTTCAACCGGCTCGTCACCCGGCATTCGCCTCTTCTCCGACGCATGCTCGGACAACCCGACACCTACCGGTTCGACGACAACATCGCCTCTCCGGAATTTATTCAGGAGCGTGCAGATTGAGCGGGGCAGCACATAAGACCGTTCAACCAGTAAGCCGATCAGCCGTAAGAAGGAAGAACCGATTCCAACGACGTGTCGCCCTATGTCTGATGTCGGCAATGATTTTGTCAGGCGGAATGGCATGTCTTTTTCTGCCGCATAATGAAACCGCATACGCAGGTGAACGTTTCAACCAGTCCACCGCATTAACCACGGAACAGTTGACAGCATCAAGCATCGATGATGCGGCTAGCAGGAGCAGTCAAAGGGAAGACCTCACGGCGGACGGCACATGGGATATAGGCGACCAGCCGGACCGCAAGCTCACCATCATCCACGCGGACAATCCAGTGGTCCGTGACCTGATCAACGGGCGCGACGAGGATCAGACTCCGGCCGGATTCAATCCGGATCATGCGACTGGCGACACGGGCAACGCATACGCATACGGGCAATGCACATGGTGGGCGTACGTGCGGCGCACGCAACTGGGATTGCCGGTCGGCAGCCATCTGGGGGATGGCGGCATGTGGGCCGATTCCGCCAAGGCGCTCGGCTATTGGGTGGACGACACCCCCCGACAAGGGGATGTGATCGTGTTCAGTCCCGCGCAGGTCAACAACGCATGGGGGCACGTCGCCATCGTGGAGAAGGTCAACGACGACGATTCCATCGAGATCAGCGAAGCCAATGTGAACGGGCAGGTCGGCCCGTTCCGACGCACCATCGAGGCGAAACAGACGCATGAATACCAGTACATCCACTATTAAACGCGCTCCCATTATCCTGACGTTTCTCCTGCCAATCGTCATGCTCGCCATGCCGACGATCCCGGCATGGGCGGCCGGCTCCGATTCGGCTCCGATTTCCATGGCGAGCAGTGTCAGATCGTTCCCGAAACACCCGGACCCGCATCGTTCGTTCAGTGAGGCCGTATCGACCGACGTGGACGGCTCATGGGGAGGCATCGAAACCCTAGACGTGCCGCATACGGAAAGCCCCGAGGAACAGGCCACGCGCATCCAAGCCGAACAGGCGCGACAGTCGCAGGCCGCGTCACGAGCCGAACCACGCACACCGGCCGCAACCCCGATCATATCGACGCCGACAACAGGCGACAAGGAGAGACCAGACTCGGATACGGCCGCAGCCCTGGTCTCCTACGCGCTCCAATACCAGGGCGCGCCATACATGTACGGGGGCAATACGCCTGCCGGCTGGGATTGCAGTGGTTTCACCCAATACGTGTACGCGCGGTTCGGCATCCAATTGCCGCACCCGTCCGGCATACAGGCCACGGTCGGCACGCCCGTTACCGACCCGCAGCCAGGCGATCTCATGGCAAACGCGGGACATGCGGGCATTTACATCGGCAACGGTCTGATGATCCATGCGATGAACCCGATCGACGGCACGAAGGTCACGGCCGTCATGCCCGGCATGGGATATTATCGCCTGCTCGGCTAGGGCACGCGTTTTCCGGGTTCTCTGTCCGAAATGACGCGCGCCGACCCTTCTTTATCACCGGTTGTTGTTGGCGTACGGGTTTTGCGTATTGCCTGATGTTTTTTAGTTTAGGGTGGCGGTGCCGGTGGATAGCGGGATTAGTTGGGAAAGTAGTGGGCTGATCCATGCCCATTCGGCGAATAGTAGCGTTATCCAGAAGAATAGGCAGGTGGTTGCACGTAGGATGATTGGGCCTGATTGGATGCGCCAGATTAGTGTCATGAGGTTCCATGATGTTGTTTTCTTCTGGCGGTCTTTGTGCCAGATGAGCCATGACAGGCCTGTGAGGATGCACCAGATTGTTAGTGTTGCGGTGAACAGGAGTTGGCTGACTGGAGCGTATTTGCTGGCTTTTTGGATGCTGCGTGTGATAGTGGCTTTTGCTTGCTGTATGGGAGTTGATTGTTTGGAGGCGAGTTCTTTTGGTATTCCGTCAGCAGTGTTGGCCCAATATTTGAACCGTCCGCGGACGATGAGTCTAGCACTCAGACTGTCCTGTTCATCTAGCGAGTATTTACAGGTGGTGAGTGTGATGAGGCGCGCGTCTTTTTGGTCTGTCTGGTCGGCGATGACGGCGGCATCATCGGGGGTCGTCATCCAAGATGATTGCATTTCATACACGTACCAGTGGCCGGCTGTCTGAATGATGATCGGATCCCCGGGTTTCAACGTGTCCGCCGGCCCTAGGTCACCGGGGGTGCGGTGTCCGGCGTAGGAGCTGTTGCCGATGCTTCCGGGCATGACGGTTCCTTGGTAGTGTCCGATACCGTAGTTGTCAAGGACTTTCAGATCGGTGCCTTCTTGGATGGCTCGTTGCCATTCGGCGCCGAACCGGGGGATTCGCATCCAGCCGATCACTGTCGAGTATTCGGGTTCCGGCTCGGTGGGTGGTTCTCCGGTTTGGGGTTTGGCGATACGGGTTGAACCGTCAGTTTTAGTGGGTTGGGCTGTTTTGAATCCTTGGTTGGTGACGATGGTCTGTTGCGTGTGGATCTGATCCATTCCGTTGCCGATGTACACCCATCCGACGTGCATCACTAGGATGATGGCGAGAAAAATCGACATGCCTGCGAACAATTGCAACAGCCGGTAACCCACTCCTTGTGATTGTCTGTCTTCTCTCTTAGGAACGGTGTTCTCTTCAATATTCCGGAGCGAAATGTCTTCAGTATTGTGCTGAGGACGGAGTCGGCCTGGTCTTGAGGCGGCATGTCTTCCCATTAGTCTTTTTCCTTTCTTCCCGGATACGGTTTAGTTGACTAACTTCCGTTTTACCGTCTCACTGCTTGGAACGAATGCTATCGTCGTTAATCACCTTGTCGGAGGCCGCCTGATCCGCCTGCGAATCGGACCGGGATGTCCGCGCATTTCGCCGTCTCCAACAGGAGACGGAACAGTCGGACGGTTTCCTCCCTGCCCTCCATAGGGTCGAAACGGATGCCGTCGCCTTTCGACATGGCGGTCTCCAACATGTATGCCACCTGACCGTCCGCCCCGATGAACGCGAGACCGGAACCGGCTTCCACCCACGCCTCACGGACCGTATTCCAACGGAAGTTCAGATATCGGCCGAATCCACGGAGGACATCTGCGCCGATCCACATGGACCGGCAGCAGGCCAGGAACTCCGCCGACGTGATATTGACGTTGAAGCCGTTCGATGTATCGCCCATCATGAATCCCACCTGGTCGCCGTCCTTCCCCTCCACGAACGGGACGAGGGTGGCGAGGACGGCGGCAAGAAGGGCGAGCAGTGCGTGATCGCCGTCCTTCAGCGGTGTCCGCTCCCCGTTCACGATGCTCATGTTGACATGGTTGAACGCGTCGACGATGGCGGCGGACTCCTCGAAGGCGGCGGGAATTTCCCCGTCCCCGCTCATGTGGAACGTGCCGTCTGGGTCGAATTCCCAATCATATTCGACCGGATTGTTGCCGGTCTCGTCGTTGGTTTCTACGATGATGCGTTCGACGCTCATTGCTTCTCCTTGTCCAATACGGTTCTGGATACTTTCAGATATCGTGTGCCGCCCGACTGGCGTAGCTGGCGGTTGTTGATGCTGTCGATGACCGGGGCTGGGGGATCCGTATACGATTCATGCGCCCGGACGATCACATGATGATTCGGGTTGAACCCGGAGTACAGGTGCGTGATCGCGAAGGTCGCCGATAGTACGTCCAGATCCTTGAAATCGTAGATGGTGTCCGTTCGGAACCCGTCGATGCCGGTCGGCGGTTCGACCGGTTCGAGACCATGGACGCCGAACATCGCCACCCTGACCCTCATGTCCGGATCATGCTCGAACAGGTGCGCATATTCGTCGCGCAGCACATCATATTCGGCTATCGCCCGTTTCGCGGTCATCGGCATGCTCTCCGGGTCGGCAAGCATACGTTTCACGAACGCAATGCCCTCGTCGGTGATGATCCGGTCATGCTGCCCGAAATCGACCAAGCCGCGTTCCTTCAACGCGTCGAAACCATAGGGGCCGGTATACCACGAGTCTTCCTTGAGCCTGTCGACGGCGAAAAACAGCATGGCGTACTGGGCTTTCGTGATGCTCTTCATCGATTGTTCCCCGTCCATTGGCTCAGGTATCCGCGCACGTCGGCCGCCGTGCCCTCCCTGTCGGAGTCGAAGCCGTCCGGCTGCCAGGTGCCGTCCGACATGATCAGCAGGTCCAGACTGATGGGATGGTCTTCCGCACCTTGGCTTTGGAATATGACGGCGCCGGTTTCGACCGGGTCGCCGTTCGAGAACAGGTCATCCCAGTACACGTCATCCGCCTCCAATGCCTCGACCCTGCCAAGACCGGCGACGGTCTTCCGGTAGCCATCGAGAATCTTCCCGCGATTTCTGACCGCTTCGATCAGCCGACTTGCCGCATGCGTCGGATCGGCGGGCAATAGCGCACGGAACACGCTTTCGCCGACCTCGAACACCAGATAGTCCGGATCCGAAGAGCGCGTGGCGGGGATACCTGAATCGTTCAACCGTTTCACGGCCTTGTCGGCCTCGTCCATGATGCCGCGGTCCTTGCGCCACTGGTCGTATCCGACGTCGAACAGGACCGTCATGGTCGTCTCATAGTCGGTGTCGAAGGTCGTTGTTTTCGGATGCCACCAGCCGTCGGAAACCGTCCAGTGGATCAGGTTCCCGTCGAATTCAAGGCGAATGCGCCAGTAGTCGAACGGTCCGCTTCGTGTTTCGAATGTGGATTTGCAGTCGAACAGTCTTCTCAGGTTCGACCATTCGTACGGTAACATCGGCGTGATTCTGAGCAGAATGATGTTGTCGGCCATCAACCAGTGACAGTCTGCGAAGAAACGAATCTCGGGCGTGACGACGCTCATTCCCTGCACCATCCTCTCTGTTTCGTCTCCACATACATGGCGTCGCGCACCTCGGTGTCGTTCCAACCCCATTCGCGGGCGAGATGCAGGTAGTGTTCGCCTATCACATCGATGACGGATTGCAGGCCCGCACGGTCGGGCACCCCGTAATCGTTGGCCTCCGTATTGAATTCCAGCCAGTCCGCTTCGGATACCGAACGCGGTCCGTCATGGTCGGTGATATCCGGTGTGGCCGGTTTGGGTTCCGGCTTCCATTCTGGTTGTGGCGGTGTGTAGTCGGTCCAGCCGTGCTGCCTGTCGGCCTCGCGCGCCTCCGGTTCGTCCGCCAGCCATTGCTCATGCGTTTCCGCTTCCTGCCTGTCATCGAACTGCTTGCCATCCGAAGTGGTGTATATGATGCTTGTTTCGATACTCATGATTCCTCCAACTGGTATCCGATGTGGCGCAGCGCGTCCGTGATGGTTTCGCCCGGTTCGCCGCCAAGCGACCGCCCGCCATCGTTTTGCGTGAGGGTACACCGTCCTTTTGGGGCGGTGGGGAATCACGCC
>ERZ827492.2760-NODE-2760-length-11835-cov-4.522666_pt1 | contig 11835 bp, 10 predicted proteins | sample MGYA00519704_ERZ827492 | MGnify/ENA primary metagenome ERZ827492 (study PRJEB31778, sample SAMEA3449325) | human gut metagenome | biome: human gut; feature: human-associated habitat; material: faeces | place: United Kingdom | collected 2010/2012 ...
CCTGCTGGTGTTCGTGATCCTGGCCATCGGCAACGAACAGAACACCCCTGAAATCGGGATGGGAAGCCTCGGAAGCCTGCCCGTGACGATGCTCATCATGGCCATCGGCATGTCGCTGGGCGGCACGACGGGCTATGCCATCAACCCGGCGCGCGACCTGCCTCCGCGTGTGGCCCACAGCATCCTGCCCATCAGGGGGAAGGGCACGAGCGGGTGGGGTTACAGCTGGGTACCCGTAACGGGGCCCGTACTGGGCGCACTCGCCGCAGGGCTGATTTACGGATGCGTCTATATGTGCGGCTGACGGCAGCAGCCCCCATACCTCCTCCATGGCCGCTCCTGACAGGGGAGCGGCTTTTTCGTATCCGGCAGGAAGCGGGGAGGGGAGGCCGAAAGCGAATAATCATCATAAACCGTTACCGTGCCGGACATGACCGCGACGGAAACCGGTTTCCGGGGTGAATATTTCATTTAGTCCGCTAAATTTCAGATAAATAAAACAGGAGATGGATCCGGAGGCAAATCCGGGCATTAAATATTGCATTATCAGTATATTATATATAAATGACAGTCCCTGCAAATACGCTTCAAAGGCCACTAAAGCACACAATATCATCGACATAAATGCGGATAATTGGCTATAATTTTGTATCTTTGCACCCAGTGACCAACTCTTCTTATTAAATTTACTTGATTATGTATTCGCCAGATTCCGCCTTTACGGGGCGGCATCCGGTTGTCGGGCCATACCCGGCCAGGATGACACGCACCCGTAATTATGAATTCGACTTCATGTCGTGTTTCTCGAAACACATCTCCGACTACGAGAAAGCCGGGCGCAAAGGCTCGGCTGCGAACTACCGGTCGTCATACAGGCTGCTGCTGAGTTTCCTCGACGGCCAGCACCTGACGTCGCAACACCTCTCGGCCCGCTGGGCAGAGCGTTACGAACGCTGGCTCAGGGCACGGGGCGTGACAACCAACACGGTGACGTTCCACCTGCGCAACCTGAGGGCAGTCTACAACCGATCCGTAAAAAAACGGCTCATACCGGCCTCATTTCCCAATCCCTTCACCCATCTGACCGTCAGGCAGACCGTAACGCGCAAACGGGCGCTCTCACGCGAAACCATCAAACGGATATGCACGGCCGACCTCTCGGCGCTGCATCCCAAGTACTCCCTCGCACGCGACATCTTCATGTTCAGTTTCTTCACCCGCGGCATGTCGTTCGTAGATATGGTCTACCTGCGCAACAGCGACATCCATGACGGCGTATTGACCTATGCACGCCACAAAACGGGGCAGATGCTCTCGATGCGCATCGAGCCGCAGCTGCAGCACATCATCGACCGTTATAGCAATGCTTCGCCCTATATACTCCCCGTACTGGCAAAAGACGACAGCTATGACAATTACCGCCAGCAGCAGCGCGAGCTGAATAAATTTATCCGAAAAATCGGAGTCCTGCTCAATATCCCGGAACCGCTGACATTCTATGTCGCACGACACTCATGGGCAACTCTGGCCCGAGATTGCGGCACACCGCTCACGGTGATCAGCGCCGGGATGGGACACACGTCCGAAAGGACGACGCGCATCTATCTCGCACAACTCGACCACAACATCATCGACAAAGCCAATCGAAAAATCATCGACCTGCAGTAAAAGGCGGTTTCGTATAATATCCGGATTTTTCGGTTAGAAGGAATAGAAACAGGCAACAAAAAAATCAAGACCCATTATTACCAATAATGTATCTTGAAATCGTAATAAGTTGTATTATAGACGTTTCAATTCATCCGCAAAAATAGAATTAATTATATTCATAACCAAATTTTTCAGAAGGAAAAAACGCATACCTCAGCGTAATAAACTGAAAATAAGAATATTGTATCGTTTTATTTATCTTTTTCATCCGGACAGACCGAAAATGTCCTGAAAGCCCCCACCATGCCTTCGGGAAAGTGTCCAAACAGCGTATTTACCGACTGGTAACCAAGCACATACGCCAAAAGAGACCCATTATTGGTAATAATGGGTCACGAACAATGCACACAAGCCACTGGTTACTAACAATTTACATTCGATGTTTTCCGCAAGAATCCTGTGGGCGGTAAAGATACTGCTCGTACTGCACAAGGCGTCGGAAGCAGGGACTCCCCTGATGAAAGGACGCGAGTTGCAGGCTGCATGTGTAGGCCCCGATACGGACACCTATATGTACCGCCGTACTTTACGGGAACTTGCGGCCAAGACGGACTACCTGATTTGCGTATTCCAGTCGGGAAGAACCTTCTACCAATGGAACCCGAACCACCGCCCGACGCTGCACGACCTGATCCGCAGGCTGGACGGAGGCATGCATGAAGTCTCGCACACGTTCTGGACATACGAAAATACACGCACGATGCAGCCCCTCCAGAAAGTGTGCAAGGAGTACGACAACCTCATACAAACCTATTTATCAGAAATATACATAGAAGAATTGGAATCACCCGCCCTGTTCAGGCAAAGCCGGTTCCGGTTGCCGCAGGCAACGCCCCAGGTCACGGGGGACACAGGAACAGGCTCGCTTTAGCCCTCTCTCGTCAGCGAACAAAAACACATTCATGGAAAAACAAACAACCACCGACCATTTTCATCCTGTCGCTACCGGCAATCGCCGCCCCGGCATTGGCGGTAGCCGTAGCCTGCCACATGTACCGGACACGGCAGATAACACGAATAACGGACTCGCAACGAGACCACACATACCGGAAAAAATTCTAATCACTACAAAAACATTCAAACATGAAACGCCTCTACCTTATTGCCCTCTTTATCATCGTCAGCCTTGCCGCCACGGCACAGGAGAACGGCCAATCGCGCGATGCGCAGAACCGCATCGTACGCGGCCCCTATGAAACGAACCGCTTTTTCGACAACATCTTCGTCGGCGTCGCCGGCGGTGTAAATATCTATTTCGGCGAACACGACTCCTACGGCAAATTCGGCAAACGCATGGCCCCGGCACTGGACATCCATGTCGGAAAATGGTTCACCCCCTCGATCGGCGCCCGCGTCGGATACTCCGGCCTGCAGGCCAAAGGGTGGACGACCGCAGGCACCAAATACGCAAAGGGTGCCGACGGAAGCATGTTCAAGGAGAAATTCGGCGTATCGTACCTGCATGCCGATGCAATGTGGAACTTCTCGAACGCCGTGAGCGGCTACAAGGAGACCCGCACCTGGAATTTCGTACCCTTCGTCGGAGTGGGTTGGGCGCGTTCCTACGGCAACGACACCCACGACAACGAAATCGGCTTCGACGCAGGTCTGCTGAATGTAGTGCGCCTCTGCGATCTGCTCGACCTGACGCTCGAAGCTCGCTGCCTGCTGGTCAACCAGCGTTTCGACGGCGTGGGCGGCGGCCGCATCGGCGAAGGTATGCTCTCGGTAACGGCAGGGCTGTCGTTCAACCTGAACCGCCGCGGCTTCAAGCGAGCCTCGCAGGCTCAGCCCGTGGACTACACGTCGTACCTGGATCGTATCAAGCGGCTCGAAAACACCAACAACGAACTCGCATCGCAGAATTCGGAACTGAGCGACGAGAACGAGAAGCTGCGCAACATGCCGCCCAAGGTGGTTGCCGAGCAGAAGGTATCCGCATCGCCCGTGGCGCTCTTCTTCAAGATCGGCAAGGCCACGCTCGACAAGAAAGAACTGACCAACCTCGAATTCTACGTAAGGAACGCCATGAAGGCCGACAAGGACAAGACCTTCACGCTGATCGGCTCGGCAGACAAGGATACCGGCACGAAGGAGATCAACCAGCGGCTGAGCGAACAGCGCATGGAGTACGTCTACAACCTCTTGAAGGACAAGTACGGCATCGACCCGTCCCGTTTGGTCAAGAAAGCCGAAGGCGACACCAACAACCGGTTCGCAGAGCCGGAACTGAACCGCGCCGTAATCGTGGAATAAGCAAGACAAATGGAGATTGGCAAACCCTAACGGACTTTACCGCATGCCCCGGACAGAGACATCGACCGCAGCGGACACAACCGCCGGATCCGGCCGGGCGCCGCACTACCTGCTCGCATATCTGGAAGAAGGACGGGTTCGCGTATACGCCCCCGACAAATCCGACATATGGATCGGGGTGCAGCTTCCCGAAGCGGAAGAGACGCGCGTCGAAGCGGAGCTGCAGCGGATCCACCGAACGGGACAAAGGACAGGCATCGTCGAAATATGCCTGTCCGCGGCGGGGGTGCAGCGCGGCATGCGCGTGCTCTGCGTAAGGGCGTAGCGCCAACCCGAAACGGACATGGAATAAAAGCAACTACACATAATAAAAAAGACCATGAAAAAACAAACTATGACTTACGAAGCACCGGAGCTGTACCTGATCTCCGTATGCGTGGAAAAAGGATTCGCGGCAAGCAGCAGCATCGAACCGGGAACCGACGGCGGTGAGCTGGGCGGAACCAGGTCGCTCTCTTACGATGACTACGAATAGCGACGCATCCATTGGGAATTAACGACAAAAACAGAAAACGCACCATGAAAAAATTATTCGTTATAGCAATGCTCGCAACGGTCGGCATGGCCGCGTGCAGCAAGGACGACACGGCTCCGGCCGGCGGCCCGAAAAAGTATGTCCAGGTAACCATCCCCGAGGAGATGGTTTCCGGGGAGACCCGTACTTCCATCGACGGCACCACGACCAACTGGGTGGCCGGCGACAAAGTCGCCGTGCTCCTCTACGACGGAGCCGCGACGATGACATGCGAGTTCACGGCCGACAAGTCGGGCCCGACCACGACGTTCTCGGGCGACGTGCCCATCGGCTCCTACTCGCTGGCGGCGGCTTATTATCCGTACGACTGCAACGCCACGTTCGACGCCGTGAACAAGACCTTCAAGCACACCTGGGGATCGGAATACTGCACGGACAACCTGGCTGCCTATGACTTCATGTATACGAACATCTGGGAGGAGCCGTTCGAAATCAACGAGGCGACGACCCAACTGCCCGTACACTTCACGTTCAAACCGCTGATGGCCCGCATCAAGATCTCGCTCGGACTGGGTGCGAACGAAACGCCCAAGAAAGTCATCCTGGAGACCGACAGCAACGTATTGCCGACCTCCGGTACGATCGACGCCCAGGAGAACTTCACGGCATCGTCCGTAACCAATTCGATCGCTGTTCCCACGAACCGGAAAGAGTTCGTAGTGGGTCTGCTCCCCGTGGGCATCTACTCGACCATGACCGTGAAGGTGATGACCACCGACGGGCTGACCTACTCGGACAAGTCGTTCACGCTGGCCGGCCTGAAGCGCAACCACCACTACACGATGAGCGTACCCTGCAACAAGAAAACGGTGACGATCACCGTACCCGATGCCATCGACCAGAAGTACGGTACGCATACCTATCAGGACAACGGATTCTACACGGTCGATTCCCAATACGACCCGGAAGGAATTTTCAATGACTGGTATTTTTACCAGGCAGAGATCAAGAGCGACAAGAACGGCGACGACAAACTCAAGAAGAACCGCATCCAGCTGCAGGTTCCTGCGGGCTTCAACAACGCAAACAACGGCGCTTTCGTCACGGCTCCGATCCAGTGCGAGGGTTCGAAAACCGTGAAGGTATCCTTCGAGGTAGCGACCAACCGTATACGCAATATTGAGTACAGGATCGGCGTAACGGGCAACGGCCCGATCACCGAATCGTGGCTCCGCGACAGGAACAACATCCTGAACGGCAACGACCAAAAGTGCAAATCCGGTACGCAGACCCATACGTTTACGGTCACCAACGGACAGCGTATCATGATCAAGATACTATCTACCGCAGGATCTTACCACGTAGAGTTCGCGGACTTCACCTATACGGTCGAATAATTTCGATAAAATAATTTTTCAGATCGGGACGGAGCAGGATACCGTCCCGATTTATCTATAAACCGAATCTGATGAAAGCAGCATACATAAAGCCGGAATTGGAGATACTCGTAATTGCGGCCGAAGCAGGATTCGCGATTTCACAGCCGCACGGCGGCGAACTCGGGCCGGGCCCGGTGGATTATGCGGACGACGAGTATTGAATTACAAACAGCCAATTCGAACCTGACGTTATGAAACACAAACCTATTTTCCGACTCGCGCTGCTCGCGCTCCTGCTGGCCGGTTGCGGAAAGGATACGACAGAACTGCCCGAAGGGCCCGAAACTCCCGCGACAGGAGGCGATGCCATCGTCTGCCGGTTGTCGATCGGCAACGAAGCGCCCGACCCCACGGACGAAACCCGTACGGCTTACGGCCCGCTACAGGACGGTTATTACCCGATCTATTGGCGCAATGCCGACCGCGTGGGAATCATCTGTCCGCAGACGACCCCGCAATGGGCGGAGGTCGAAGTCAGCGTCTCCGGGGCGACCGAAAGCGAAGCCGACCTGAGCGACACGGGAATGCAGTGGGGGAGCAGTCCCAGCTACGATTTTTACGCCTTCTATCCGGCAGACGCCGTCCAGGCCAACAGCGGCTCGATCGTCGCGACGGCAATCCCGGCCGTACAGACCTACCACAACGGCGAATGCAACATGCAGTACGCCTATATGGCGGCATGCACCCAAGGGGTGGAACGCGGAGGGGAGGTGCCCTTCAGGTTCCGCCCGCTGATGACCACGGTTACGATCCAGGTGGGATTCTCGGAGGCCGCGGAGGTACAGAAGCTCGTGCTGTCGAGCGAGAACGGCCCCATAGCGGGCGGCTTCACGTTCGACATCGAAACCGACCGGTGCTCGGTTATCCCGGGCAAGGGATCGAACGTGCTGGCCCTGCACCTGATGTCGGGGGACGTCCCCTATATCCAGCTCAGCGCAGGGTCGAAGGTCGCGGTCACGGCGTTCATGCTGCCGCAGGACATCGAAGGGCTTACGCTCTCCGCCGTCACGACGCAGGGGAAGACCTACAGCTACACGACCCCGGCAACGCTCAAGGCCGGACACCGTTATTCGTTCACGATCGGCGACATGCAGGCGCAGGCGCAACAGACCTCGGAAGGTTATTCCGACTGGATGGCCTACCTGCCCGACAACACCTACCTGTCGCAGGTTTCCATCCCCGGGTCGCACGACGCCTGCACGATCTACGGTTCGCATTACGAGTACAAAGACGGGATGCCCGACGATAGGTACCATTTCAAATGGTTGCAGAACGTCGTATTCGGCTATATGAACACGACCAAGATCATCAAGGCACAGGAGCTATCCATCGAAGAGCAGCTTGCGGCCGGGGTTCGCATGTTCGACCTGCGCCCCTCCTCGTCGAGCTCCTCGGTGCGCGACCTCCCGATCCATCACGGCATAGCCCCGCTGGGCGACCCGACGCTGGGCGGCTACGCCCCGGGCAGCTCCGGCCGCCAGGAGCTTTCGCCCTTCATGCTTTCGCACCTGCTCGACCGTTTCGTGGGATTCCTCGACGAACATCCGGGCGAGACGGTGCTCGTGCACATGAAATACGAGAACACCAGCACCAGCGCCAATAAGACGGGGTGGGACAAAAGCGTGGTCAGCCTGATCAAATCGCATTGCAGCGGCTATGTGGCCGACTTCCACCCCCTGATGACGCTGGCCGACGCCCGCGGCAAGATACTCTTCGTGATCCGCGAGGATTACAAATCGTCGAACAACGGCCGGTATTTCGGCGCCTACCTGAACTGGACGCACGACAAGGTGGTCTTCGACACGACGCTCAGCGGCAACGGCGTGGGGAAGGCCCCGATCCGCGTGAACGACCTCTACAACATCAAGAACGGGGCATCGGACGGCAAGACCAAGTATGCGGCCATCGACGAGTGCATCGCCTATACCTATAATACGGACGACCCGACGCGGTGGTGCATGAATTATGTGAGCTGCTACGACACGGCCCATTGCAGCGTGTCGGGGATCAGCCTGTTCGGCGCAGTGGGCGACTACGACTACTGCGCGAACAAATACAACAGGTATACGGCCGACAAGATCGACAGGTACGATTTCCGCGGGAACGTCGGCATCGTGCTGATGGACTTCGCGGCGGCATCGCACGCCACGATGACCTACGGGCAGACCTACTCGAACATGCAGGTCTACGGCGACGACCTGGTCAGGGCCGTGATCTGCAACAACAACAAGTGGAACCTGCGGCGCAACGAATAACCCCCGGAGGCTCCCGCCGCCGGCACGCGCCCCGGCAGGACGCCGGAACGACACCGAAGAAAAACCTCCCGGGCTTCCCGGGAGGTTTTTGCACACACAAACATTAACAATACAAACAACGCAATGGCTGAATAGATCTGTTGTTCCGGATACAAAGGTGGGGGTAATTTCCGGGTCGTACAATCGCCATAAATGAGTATTTTACGTCCGGGCACTCCCAATTTATGGTGAAAGCCCCGGCGGAAGGGCGTGATCTGCAATTTTTTATTTTGAATTTCGAAATAATGCACTATCTTTGCAAGCAAATTCCAATGTCCCGGCGCCCGCCGGGGTTCTGAAAATCACTTTGAAATAGAAATATATGCAGGATTTGAAAGCGCTCGAAGGGAAAAGCCTCGTCGAACTGCGTGAAATAGCAAAAGCTATCGGTATCGGGGACACCACATTGAAGAAGCGCGAACTGATCGAGAAAATCGCCGGGTTCTCCGCTTCCGAAGGCGCCCCCGCAGAAAATAAAGAGAAAAGAGGACGAGGCCGGAAAAAGGAGGTTCCCGCAACGGAAATGCAGCAGACGGCAGCCATAGCCGAACCCGCCGCCGTAAAGGCGGAAGCCGCTCCCGAAACCGTTCCCCAGGCCCCGCGAGGCCGTCGGCCGCGCATCACCAATACGAAGACCGAAAACACCGCACCAGCACAGCGTCCGCCCATCACGGTCGCCGGCCCCCCTGCCGAGCCGGAGCTCCCGATGGAAAGCGCCCCGGCACCTGCACCAGCGGCAGCGGCAGAAACCGTACAGGCACCCCGCGAGGAGAAGGCCGAGCCCAAGCGCCGCGGCCGCAAGCCCAAGGCACAAGCACAAGCACAAGCACAAGCACAGGAAGAGGCAGCAGAACCCGCCGCCGCAACACCCCCGGCTGCCCAAGCTGCCCAGGCTACCCAGGCAGCAGCCGATGCGCAATCCTTCGACGGCGAGGTGATCACCAAGGACGATTTCGCCGGGGAGATCGAGGGCGAAGGCGTGCTGGAGATCATGCCCGACGGATACGGGTTCCTGCGTTCGGCCGACTACAACTACCTGAACTCGCCCGACGACATTTACGTTTCGCCGTCGCAGATCAAACTCTTCGGGCTGAAGCCCGGCGACACGGTGAACGGCGCCATACGCCCGCCGAAGGAGGGGGAGAAATATTTTCCGCTGGTACGCGTGAACGAGATCAACGGCCTGGCGCCGGAGTTCATCCGCGACCGCGTACAGTTCGAATTCATGACGCCGCTCTTCCCGAGCGAGAAATTCTGCCTTACGGGCAACGGACACAACAACATGTCGACGCGCGTGGTCGACCTCTTTTCGCCCATCGGCAAGGGACAGCGCGCGCTGATCGTAGCACAGCCCAAGACGGGTAAGACGGTGCTCATGCAGTCGATCATCAACGCCATCGCCGACAACCATCCCGAAGTATACATCATCGTGCTGCTGATCGACGAGCGCCCGGAGGAGGTGACCGAGATGGCCCGCAACTCCAAGGCCGAGGTCGTGGCATCGACCTTCGACGAACAGGCGTCGCGCCATGTGAAAGTCGCGGAAATGGTACTCGACAAGGCCAAGCGCATGGTCGAATGCGGACACGACGTGGTGATCTTCCTCGACTCGATCACCCGCCTGGCACGTGCCTACAACTCCGTCCAGCCCGCATCGGGCAAGGTGCTCTCGGGCGGTGTGGATGCCAACGCGCTCCACAAACCCAAGCGTTTCTTCGGTGCAGCCCGCAACACGGAGGAGAAAGGGTCGCTGACGATCATCGCCACGGCGCTGATCGACACCGGTTCGAAGATGGACGAGGTGATTTTCGAGGAGTTCAAGGGCACGGGCAACATGGAGCTCCAGCTCGACCGCAAGCTCGCCAACAAACGTGTCTACCCGGCGGTCGACGTCATCGCATCGGGTACGCGCCGCGAAGACCTGCTGCTGCCGCGCGACGTGATGAACCGCACGTGGGTGCTGCGCAAATACCTCTCGGACATGACCCCCGTGGAGGCCATGGAGTTCCTGCAAAAACAGATGAGCCTCACGGATTCCAACGAGGAGTTCCTCGCCACGATGAACCACTAATAACGACGTACAGAAACTGCAACACCCGCCGAATCCATGAAAAACTACCTGCTTTTAGGCATGTGCCTGCTCTTCGCCCGCAGCGCCTCCGCATGGGGACAGAAGGGGCACGATGTTACGGCTTACATCGCCGAATGCCACCTGACGCCCGAAGCGGCCGAGAAGGTTCACAAAGTGTTGGGAGGCTACTCTCCCGTCTACTTCGCCAACTGGCTCGATTTCGCCAGCCACTGGCCCGAATACGCCTATTCGAAGACCTGGCACTACCGCAATGTGGACGAGGGCGAAACGATCGAAAGCATGCCCGAGAATCCCGATGGCGACGTGCTGAAAGCCGTGACCGAGATCACCGAAAAACTCAAATCAGGGAAACTCGCCCCCGACGAAGAGGCGCTGAATCTCAAAATGCTGATCCATCTGGTAGGGGACATGCACTGCCCGATGCACCTGGGGCGCCTGAGCGACCTGGGCGGCAACCGGCGTCCGGTGCGGTTCTTCAACCGCGAAACCAACCTGCATTCGGTCTGGGACACGAATCTGCCCGAAGCGGCTCACAACTGGAGCTACACCGAGTGGAAGGAGCAGATCGACCGGCTGACCGACGAGGAAAAAGCCGGGATCACGGCCGGAGAGCCCGCCGACTGGGCGAAGGAGACGCACGAAATCTGCAAGGAGATCTATGCTTCGAGCCCCGAGGGCACGAAGATCGAGTACGACTACATTTTCAAATACACGCCCGTCATCGAGAAACAGTTCCTGCGCGGCGGACACCGCCTGGCACGCCTGCTGAACGAGATCTACCGATAGGGGAGTCCGGACGACGAAAACGCCCGCGGATCGAGAGGTCTGCGGGCGTTTTTCGTTTTCGCAGTCCGAATCCCGTCCGGAAGCGGTTGTAACGCCGATCCGCGTTTTTTGTTCACAATTTGTTGAAGAAAAATGACGGAGGACGTTTGCCCGTCGGGGAACTATGTCTACATTTGTTTCCGTGCAAGGTTCTCCGCCGGTCGCAGCCGGCATGGAGATCAAAAGGGAACTCCTGTGAAAATCAGGGACTATTCCCGTAGCTGTAAGCTCCATAACGGTCCGCACACTCTCTGAGCCACTGTCCGCAAGGGCGGGAAGGCGTGCGGACGGAGCGAGTCAGAAGACCTGCCTTGCCGGAAAAGGTACCAGCCTTCGGGATATAGGGCGATACCCGGACAAGATTTTACGAAACGACATTCAGGAAGACCCGACGGGCCTGTCCGCTGTACGCGGAGAGGGGCGGAGCGTCTTTCCGCACGGATGAAACACATAACGGATTTCAGAAGAATATGGGTATTTCAGAACTTTACATCATCAAGCGCGACGGCAAACGTGCGCCGTTCTCGGTCGAGAAGATCAAACGCGCCATCAGCAAGGCATTCCTTTCGGTCGGCGGATACGCCACCGACGACGACCTCACGTCGGTGCTGAGCCGCGTACACGTGTCCGACGGCATGTCGGTCGAGGAGATTCAGAACCAGGTGGAGGTGGCCCTGATGGCCG
>ERZ827492.2768-NODE-2768-length-11816-cov-2.758779_pt1 | contig 11816 bp, 9 predicted proteins | sample MGYA00519704_ERZ827492 | MGnify/ENA primary metagenome ERZ827492 (study PRJEB31778, sample SAMEA3449325) | human gut metagenome | biome: human gut; feature: human-associated habitat; material: faeces | place: United Kingdom | collected 2010/2012 ...
GACACCGAGCTGACCGCTGCGGACATGCGGCGTCTGACCGACGAATTCCTCGCCCATTACAGGCAGAGCATGGGGAAGGAGTTTCCGACCGATGCGCGCGTACAGCTCATCGAGGCGGTCAAGGCCGTGTTCCGCTCCTGGAACAACGAGCGCGCCATCGTTTACCGCCGGATGAACGACATCCCCTCAAGCTGGGGCACTGCGGTCAACGTGCAGGCGATGGTGTTCGGCAACATGGGTGATACAAGCGGCACGGGCGTAGCGTTCACCCGCGATCCGGCCACCGGAGAAAATCGTCTCTACGGCGAATTCCTGATGAACGCACAGGGTGAGGACGTCGTTGCCGGCATCCGCACGCCGCAGCCGATTTCCGCTCTGAAAGAGGTAATGCCCGAGGTGTACACACGCTTCACCGAGATTGCTTCCACGCTGGAAAAGCATTACAGAGATATGCAGGATATGGAATTCACCATCGAGAACCGCAAGCTGTATATGCTCCAGACCCGCAACGGCAAGCGAACGGCCGCAGCCGCGCTCAAAATCGCCGTCGACCTCGTAGCCGAGGGACTGCTCTCGACCGACGAGGCGCTGCTGAAGGTGGAGCCCCGTCAGCTCGACACGCTCCTTCACCCGCAGTTCGACGCCAAGGCGCTTGCAGCCGCCAAGCCCGCAGCCGCCGGCTTGCCCGCCTCACCCGGCGCGGCTGCCGGAAGGGTCCGCTTCACCACCGAGGACGCAAAGGCCGCGGCTGCGCGCGGAGAAAAAACCGTCCTCGTGCGGCTGGAGACCTCGCCCGAAGACATCGAAGGCATGTACGCCTCCGAGGGCATCCTCACCGTGCGCGGCGGACGCACTTCGCACGCGGCGGTTGTCGCGCGCGGTATGGGCCGCTGTTGCGTAGCAGGCTGCGGCGACATCCAAATCAACGAGCAAGAAAAATGCTTCACCGTCGACGGCCAGACCGTCCGCGAGGGCGACAGCATCTCCATTGACGGCACGACCGGCTTTGTCTACATCGGCGAGATTGCCACGGCGCCGGCTACGATTGCGGGGGACTTTGAGACCTTTATGAAATGGGCAGACGAAAAGCGCACCCTGCGCGTGCGCACCAACGCCGACACGCCCAAAGACGCGCAGCAGGCAATTGCCTTCGGCGCGGAGGGCGTGGGACTCTGCCGCACGGAGCATATGTTCTTTGACGCCGACCGCATCGCAGCGATGCGCGAAATGATCGTCTCCAAAACCGTCGAGCAGCGAAAATCCGCGCTGGCCAAGCTGCTGCTGGTGTTTATGCTCTACATGGCGCTGGGGGTTTTCTACTCCGCCAACCCCTTTAACAGCGTCTCCACCCTGTCTATGTGGGTGATTATGTTCTTGATTTACGTGTCCATGACCACCGTGCTGTGCAACAAGCAGCGGCTGGACACCGCCTTGTTCAGCATCTCTCTGGTGGCGGGCATCGTCGGTCTCATCTCCTGCTTCCAGTACGGCCTGAACCTGGTGTTCGGAGGCGTTCCTCAGCAGTTTTGGGCCTGGATTGACAAGGTGCTGTATCAGTGGTTCCCCATGCCGCTGAACCTGAGCGATTTCGGCATGCGGGTATCCACCACCTTCAACAATCCCAACATCGCGGCGGAATATTTTATCATGGTTCTGCCCCTGGTGATTTATTACGCTTTCAGCGGCCGGCGCAGCCGGATCCGGATTCTCTGCCGCTGCTGCCTGCTGGCGGCCCTAGGCGGTATCGCCTTCTCCTTCTCGCGGGGCAGCTATCTGGCCCTGCTGTGCATCGTCGCCGTTCTGTGCATCGCCAATTACCGCAAGCTGCTGCTCATCGTTATGAGCGCGGTCTCCCTGCTGGTGCTGGTGCCGGAATCCATTATGGAACGCTTTTTCTCCATCGGCAGCAACGACGGCTCTATCAGCCAGCGGTGGCAAATCTGGGGCGTTTCCATCGAGGGCATTCTCGAGCGGCCGATTTTCGGCCGCGGGCCCGGCATACAGAACAGCTGGGATATGCTGATGGCCGGCGGCGTGAACGCGCCGCATACCCATAACCTGGTGCTGGAGCTTCTGGTGGAGGGCGGCGTCATCGCCCTGGCTATTATGATGATTATCGGCTTCAAGATGCTGCGCGGCGGCGTCCATCTGGCCATGAAGGGCGAATCCTCCTCCATGGGCGTGATGATTATCGCATTTGTCGTGGCCTTTATCATGTATGGCATGGTGGATTTCCCCCTGCTGTCCCCCAAACTGGTCGGCGTCTTTATGATGGTCGTGGCCTGCGCGGACTGCGCCTCTCACCTGTATATGGAGCAAAAAAACGACCCCTTGGCTTCCTTCCTGCCCACCCGGCTTCTCCGCCGTCGCCTGACGCAGGGCGGCGTCGCCTATTCCAAAACGAAATCCTGAAAAAAGCCGGACGCGCAATCGCGTCCGGCTTTTTATAGCGAATCAGGCAGCGGTATCGCTTTTACAAACCTACGCCCCCGCCGTCGGTTTTCCGACAGCGGGGGCGTTTTCTGCCCGTTTATAAATCGATATCCAGCGGATTCTTCGGCGGCGGGTTCTGCCCCGCCTGCGGCCGCTGCTGGAAGGACCCTAGGGATACGCCCTGCGCCGGCGCTTGCTGCGCGGGCGGCTGAGGCCGGCGGCTGTCGGAGCTGTAGAGATCCTCCATGTCCGGCTGGGACGGGGGCGTGTAGGGCACCGGCGGCTGCAGCTTATCCATCGCGGCCCCGCTGAAAATGTCCTCCATCGTATCGCCTCCGGCGCCGCTGGACGGCCCGTTCCCGCCGGGGCCGCCGTCCGGCCCCTCTCCGCCGTCGGGAGGCGGCAGCTCCCCGTCGTCGTCATCCTTGGGCCCGCGCAGCACGAAGAAGTAGAACAGCAGCCCCGCGCCCACAAGCAGCACGCCGGCAATGACGAACGCCACGATGACCAGGGTGGGCACCCGGCTGACCGCCTGCTCCTCCGCCTCGGCGAAGCCCAGAATGGTGAAATTGGCCAAATAATGGGTGTCAAACCGCAGATACCCGTTTTCCACCTTGGCCACTACCGGGGTGGAAATGCCCGCCTCGTTGGTGGCCGCCACCGCGATGAGCTTGATGTCCTTCATGTCCTTGGGCACCGGCAGCTGCACGGTGTAGTTGGCGTTCGGCAGGGCGGACATGGTCGCTTCCTTGCCGCCGCTGTTGAACAGCAGGGAAATATCCACCGTCACCCGCTTGACGTTCTCGGCGTGGTACAGGCTGAACTTGGACACGTTGGCAATGGCGGCGCTTATTTGCGCATCGGTCACCTGGATGGCGGACGACCGCACCTGCATCATGAGAATCCCGTTGCTGTCCCCTACGATGTCCTGATAGGTCGCCTTGGGCAGCAGGAACCGGGCTTTGCCCAGAAAATCGTCTTTTTTCAGCTTGAACGCATCCACCACGCCGGTGTCGAAGGTGGCGTCGAGCACGATATCGTCCCCTTCCACGCCCGTGGTGCCCGCCCCCGTGATGGTGGCGTAGGTCTTGGCCGTGGTCGTGGGGCCCGCCGTGGTCGTGGTGGGCTTTTTGGTGATGGGCCGGGCCGTGGTGGCCGGCTTATCCCCGGTGGTGCCGTTCCCGGTGGTACCCGCCGTGGTGCTCTGGGACGTGCCCAGCGCCCCGGTGGACGGCCGGTAAATCACCCCGTCGGCGCTGGTGAACCCCCCGGCCGCGCAGGTCACCGCGCTGCCGTCCGGCGCCACGTTGAAGGCGGCCACGCCCTTGCTGTTGGTGTTCACGGTCATCAGGGTGGTGTTCCCCATGGTCAGGGTGACGGGCATCCCCGCCACCGGCTGTCCCCAAAAATCGGTGACCGTGGCGGTGATTTTGTTGTTCACCACCGCCACATCCACGTTGGTGTCCACCTCGCCGGTGCGCACGAGCTTCTCCACCGGCAGCGTCACCGTCTTGTCGCCGGCGGCGAACACATAGGACAGCTTGTGGGCCCCGTGAGGGATGTCGATGAGCGCGGCCGTCAGGTTGCCCCCCAGGCTCTCCGCCCGGTAGCCCACGCCGTCCACCAGAATCCGGTTGATGGTCCAGCTGCCCGCTTCCTCCTCGTTCCACCGGACATAAAAACGTCCCGTGTCCCCGTCAAACGTCCGCTCATACTCCACAAAAGTGAACCCGAGCAGCTCCTCCGGCGTGCGGGTCTTGCTCCCCTCCGCCGCCGCGTAGGCCGTCCCGTCCACCACCTGCCTGTCGCTGGACACGACAAATTCCATGTCCCCCAATGCGACGGCGTAGTCGAAGGTAACCGTTGTTTCCTCGCCAACTTCCTTGGTTTCCTTTTCCACGCCGTCCACCGTCAGCTTGAGGCTGAGTCCCTTCGGCGCCTTGCCGTCCTTGTCCTTGACCGTGGCCACCACCGCCGTTTTGTCCACGCTGACCACGATGGTCACCTTGCTGTCCGCCGCCGGCGCGCTGGATTCGGAGGAGGAGCCTGTGGTGGTCGTCTCATCCCCCAGGGCCGCCAAAGGCAGCAGGCTGAAAATCAACAGGATACTCAATATCCCCGCACATAGCTTTTTCATTGGATTTGGTCGTCCTTTCCGGCTGTTCCCGACAAAATCATGCCATAACTTCTATAGGATACCACAAGCCGCCAAAAAAGTAAATGCCGAACTATTTCCGCTCCCCCAGCGTGATGAACCGCACCCCCGGCACCAGGGACAGCAGCCACGCCGCCGCCAGCGAAAGCGCCAGCACCGCCAGGGAGAGCAGCAGCATGCCCGCCGCCGCGGGCAGCGGGGCAAATACTGGCTCGAGCAGCCTCAGAAACACCTCGTGCACCAGATACACCCCAAAGGACAACGCGGACAGCCGCCGGATCACCCGGCCGCTTTCCCGGCCCGCCCACAGCCCCTTGAACAGCAGGAAGGCGCAGGCCGCCATCAAGCACCACGTTGGGCATGAAATACTGGTAAAACACGCCGTTGAGCTCCCCGGCCCGCCGGGTCATAAACCAGGTGCCACCGGCCGTGACCAACAGCCCCGCCAGGAACCCCGCCGCGCACAGCCCTTTGGAAGGCGCGCGCTTCGTCGTGGCCAGCAGCCACCCCAGCAGCACATACCCCAAATACCCGCCCAGAATGTCCAGGTTGGCGTAATCCGGCAGCTGCAGCGCCGGCATCAGGCCGGCCGCCGCCCGCCACAGGCTGCTGAACGCCACCCACAGCCCTATCGCGTACCACAGAAGGCGGCGGGGGGCCTGCCGCACCAGCAGGCGCAGCAGCGGCAGCAGCAGATAAATCGCCAGCAGCGCGTACAGATACCATAGATGAATTTCCGCCGGCTTGTTGAACAGGTTGGCCGCCGCCCCCTTCCAGTCGTAGCCGGGCACTGTCGCGGCCTGTAACACCAGATACGCCGCCGTCCAGAAAACCAGCGGCGCCGCGATGCGCGCCACCCGCCGGCGCAGCGTCTCCCGCACCGACAGCGCCCGGTCGCTGCCCAGCAGCAGCCGTTTTCGGTATTCCCCCGGCGGGCAGCCGTAAAAATTGCGAAAAGCCCGGCTGAATGCGTGTACGGTCTTAAATCCTATTTTTTCAGCCACCGCCACGATCTCCACGCCTTCTTCCAGCAACTCCACGGCTCGTTCAAAGCGCCGCCGTGTGTAATACTGCTTAATGGTCTCGCCCATCACCTGAGAGAAATTCGCCGACATATAGGAATAGTTGTATCCTAGTTTGTCACCCAATGTTTGCAATTTATTGATTTCCGTTAAATCCGAATCGATATAATTAATAATTTCATAAATGAATTTCTTGGTGGTATCGATATGCAGAGAGGAAAAATACCGCTGGCTCTTTTCACTCTGAAAACTGCGATAGGTATATATGATGATCTGGGACAAATGGGAGATCATCAATTCCTCCGACATTTTTCCCCAATTGGCCATTTCATTCAGCGCACCGACAAAACCGGCAGAGATGTTGTTTTTGTCCATGGCGATCGGATAATCGAACGAATCAAAAAAGCGTTCGATCTCTTCATAGGAGGAATACCGCGGATCCGCTTTGTTGAAGCTGAAGCTCACGCAAAAAAACCGCAACGGGTTATCCCTTGAGGAACGCAGGGAATGGGTATCATTTTTTGAGATCAAAAAAATCATGCCGGCGCTTACGTTATACGGAATACTGTTTCGGTAAAACACGCCTTCTCCCGATAAAACATAGGTGATCTCATAGCCCAGGTGATCGTGTATGGGCACCTCATAATCTGCCGAGCATGCCAGATCGCACAATTGCAAAAGATAATACTGCCCATACAAACGGGGATTCATAATAAACTGATTGTCCACATGGAATCTCTTTTTAGAATCTGTCATGACCATATTCCTCCCAATCACCTGTGCGTATTGTTGTTTGTAAAAACATGGGAGTTGGGATAAATAACGAGCAATGCTGACGGAAGTGACTTGTTTAGTTAAAAGTCTGAAAAATCATCCGTTTGTCATTACTTTCATTGTACCTACTGCCCATATTTTTGTATTTGCCCTCACTTTTTGTGTTATTTGTCCGATTTTTTGTTTTTCTAAAAATTTCGTCTTTGCTTTTTTAGATAAAGCCAAAATCCAGAATTAAATTCCCAAATAAAAAATAAATATTATTTGCATATTCTAAAATATAAATTTTATATAAAATTACGTATATAATTATTTTTTAGATTTTTATGCCGTTTATATAATTATACTTATAATACATCAAATCAATATAAAATTATAATTGTTTTTAAACAAATACAGATATTTTTCAGAAGTTATTTTTCTCTTCATTCTGCCTATTCGTTTTGCCGGAAGTTACTTCGGCAAACGGGAACTTACCGCGGCATTTAAACGGAAAAAATATTTTTTTGCCCGGCGTGTTGTCCTATGCTATACTATAAGGAAGAACAAGGTGGGAGGGATACGTCGGATGAAATGTCCAAACTGCGGCGGGGATTCCAAGGGGCCGTTCTGCGACTATTGCGGCACGGAGCTGAACAAGAAGGAGCCGAAGGCGAAAAAAAGGCAGGATCAAGTGAGGCGCAGATGGATCGTCGTGAACATGATCGCTGGGTTTGTCGGTATCCTGTTCTGCCTGGGGCTGATAGTCTGGCTATTCCTACCTCCGACCGACGCGGTAACATATAAAAGCAGCACGGTCATTGTTCAAAACGGTACGACGCAGACGGTCAAGGCGCAGGCCGTGACGACGGCGACCGCGAAAACGACTGTGCCGCCCGGGCCGGGCTCGCGAGAAAAGCCCATCCGGAAGGGAGACACGGCCGTTTTCAACGGAATGGACACGCTGTTTGACCAATACCGGCTGGAGCTGACGGTGACGGACGTCAAGCGGGGACAGGAAGCCTGGGCGCTCGCCGTGGCTGGCAACCGCTTCAACAAAAAGCCGGAAGCCGGCAAGGAATACCTGCTGGTCACGTACAAAATCAAGGTATTGGACAGCGCCGACGGCAAGGCAGTCAGCCTGAACAACGCCCTGTTCAAGTTCGTCAGTCAAAAGGGCGTGAAATACAACGACTTCGTCTCGCTGGCGGGGCTGAAGCCGGCGCTGACCGACCTGTACAAGGGCGGCGAGGCGGAGGGGATCGTCTACGGCATGGTAGACGAGGGCGACCAGCCGCTGGTGGTATTTCTGGAACGGAACGACGGGGGCACCTGGTTCTCCTTGGAATAACCGCTCTAGCCAGATACAGCCGGTATACCTGACGGTATGCCGGCTGTTTTTATGGGCGGGCTTCCCGGCGGCAGGCGGTGGGAGACTGGCCGGTGCGGGCGCGGAAGAAGCGGCTGAAGGCATAGACGCTGGAAAAGCCCAGACGGTCGGCCACGGCGGACACCGGCTCGTCCGTGGCGGTGAGCAGGCGGCGGGCCCGCTCCTCCCGCAGGCGGTTCCAGTAAGCGACGGGGGCTTCCCCATAAAGTTCGCGGAACCGGTGGGCCAGGTGGTACTTGCTGACCCCGAACAGGGCGGACAGCCGCTCCAGGGTGAGGGGGCCGCCGGACTGCTCGATATACTGCCTCACCGAGTCGTACAGGGCCTTATCCCGGCCGGGCGCGGCGGGGCCGGGGCGGCAGGACTCGGCCAGCATATACAGCATTTCCAGCAGGCGGGCGGACAGCAGCAGGGCGTCGGCCGGGCGGCGCCGTTCCCACACGCCGATGAGATCCAGCAGGCGGCTGTGGAAGGCGGCGGGCTGTTCCAGGCGGACGAGGCTGGGAATATCGAGGCCCAGCTCTGGCAGGAGATCCCGCCGCATCAGCCCCCATTCCGCCGGGGACAGGGCGTCCCTGTTCTTGAAATTGACGTACACCCGGTGGCTGTCCGGGGCGAATTGCAGGTCGAAATGGACGTGCGGCTGGGAAAAGACGCCGGCGGCGTCGATCACCGTCAGGCTGTGCCGCTGGTTGGGGCGGAAGAGGATGATGTCCCCCGGGCCGCAGACGAAGGTCTCCCCCTCCACGGTATAGGAGGCGCGGCCGCTCTCGCAGTACACCAGCTCGTAATCAAAAATCACCCGGTCGGCCATATGGCAGGGCGGATCGATCCAGGACCGCATGGCCAGATGGACGCAGGGTGACAGGGCTTCCAGGCGCATATTGACTCTTCCTTTCCGGTATCCCCCGCAAGAATCGTTAAAAACAACGCAAGCGCCGCCATGGAACCGGCGGGCAAAATCGGGTATTCTGGACACACAGCAACGCAGTGAAAAGGAGGTCAGCTTATGTTCAACGGACTCGGCATGCATATGGGCAATCTCAGCCGTCTCTCCCCCGCCAGAACCCGGTCGATCAGCGCGGAGAACCCCCGAGGCGAAAAGGGACGGGCGGCCATGGGCATGGAGGGCACCGGCGCCCACTTTGCCCGCAACATCGGGGAGGGCTGGAAGGTCTCTCCCTCGGTGGTCGTCCCAGCCGGGACGACCTACACGGTGGCCGACATCGAGGGGCCGGGGGCGATCCAGAGCTTTTGGATCGGCGGCTCCCTGGGGCGGCACATCCTCCTGCGCTTTTACTGGGACGGGCAGGAGAGGCCGTCGGTGGAAGCGCCGATCACCGACTTTTTCGCCTTTTTCTGGCCGGATCAGAACCAGGACAGCTCCACCGGGCGGTTCCCCACCCTGCAATCCCTGCCGGTGCTGGTGGCCCCCAACCGGGGATACAACTGCTTTTGGGAAATGCCGTTCCGTCAGCGGTGCCGCATCACGGTGGAGAACCGGAGCGATCAGGATGCGATCGTGTATTACCAGGTCAACTACGCCCTGACCGAGGTGCCGGAGGACGCGGCCTATTTCCACGCCCAGTACCGGCAGGCCCGCCCGGTGGAGGGCGGGGTGTACACCCTGCTGGACGGCGTGCAGGGCCGGGGACATTACGTCGGCACGGCCCTGGGGGTGGGCATCAACGGCCACGGCGGCTGGTGGGGCGAGGGAGAAATCAAGTTCTACCTGGACGGGGACGGGGCGTATCCCACCATCTGCGGCACCGGCACCGAAGACTATTTCGGCGGGGCGTACGACTGGATGGCGGGCGGGGCGTACAACCCCTATTCCGCGCCATACATGGGGATGTACCACGTCATCGCGCCCGACGGGCGCTACAACTCGCAGCAGCGGTTTTCCCTCTACCGCTGGCACATTCCGGATCCCATCCGGTTCGAGAGCGATTTGAAGGTCACTATCCAAGACTTAGGCTGGCGGGGCGACCGCACCTATCTGCCCCGCAAGGACGACTTTTTCAGCATGGCCTACTGGTATCAGACGCTGCCGACCGCGTCCTTTCCCGCGCTGCCGGGCGGGTACGATCTGGAGGTGCTTTAGCGTACGCTTAGGCCGTAGCTGGTGAGGATCTCCTGGGCCCGGGCCACCTCAGCGGCCTCGGGGGGCTGGGTGTCGGTCAGGGTGTAGGGACACCCCAGGGCCTCCCACTTGTACTCCCCCATCTTATGGAAGGGGAGCAGCTCCACCCGCTCAATACAGGCGAAATCCCGGAGCAGGCGGCCCAGCTCGTGCAGATGGGGCTCGGTCAGGGTATAGCCCGGCACCAGGACGTGGCGGATCCACACGGGCTTCCGGGTGGTCTCGCAGTGCTGGAGGATATCCAGGGTGTTGTCCAGCCCCCGGCCGGTAAGGGTGCGGAACAACAGGTCGTTGGCGGCCTTCATGTCCAGCAGAAGCATGTCCGCCGCGTCCACCGCCTGCCGACAGGCCAGCAGGGAAACGCCGCCGGAGGTATCCAGAGCGGTATGCAGCCCGTTTTCCCGGCAGCCCTCCAGGATGGAGGCGGCGAAATCCGGCTGCAGCAGGGGCTCGCCTCCCGAGAGGGTGACGCCGCCCCGGCGGATGAAATTCTGATACCGCAGGATGTCCCGCACCACGTCGACCGAACCGATCGCCTGCCCGCCCTCCGTGTTCCAGGAATCAGGATTATGACAGAACAGGCAGCGCAGGGGACAGCCCTGCAAAAACAGCACATAGCGGATCCCCGGCCCGTCGAGAGCGCCGAAGCTCTCCACCGAATGGATCCGGCCCATGACGTTGGTCATACAATAGCCTCCCAGGCAAGAAATGCCCGGCCCCCGCGCGGGGGCCGGGCTTCCTTTTTAAAACCGCGTGTGGAACGATGACGTTCCACACCTCCTCAAGCGCTCTTTGCCGGATTAGAACCGCGTGTGGAACGTCCGATTAATGACGTCCAGCTGCTGCTCGCGGGTCAGCTTGACGAAGTTGACGGCGTAGCCGGAAACCCGGATGGTCAGCTGGGGATACTGCTCGGGGTGATCCATGGCGTCGAGCAGCAGCTCCCGGTTGAGGACGTTGACGTTGATGTGATGCCCGCTCTCGTTGAAATAGCCATCCATCAGGCCCACCAGGTTATCCGCCTGCTCCTCCTCGCTTTTGCCCAAGGCGCCGGGGACGATGGAGAAGGTGTAGCTGATGCCGTCCTCGCTGTAATCGTAGGGCAGCTTGGCCACCGACATCATGGAGGCCACGCAGCCGTGGCTGTCCCGGCCGTGCATGGGATTGGCGCCGGGGGCGAAGGGCTCGCCCGCCTTCCGGCCGTCGGGGGTGGAACCGGTTTTCTTGCCGTACACCACGTTGGAGGTGATGGTCAGGATAGACAGGGTATGCACCGACTCACGGTAGGTGGGGCATTTGCGCAGCTTGCGCATGAAGGTCTTAACCACGTCCACGGCAATGTCGTCCACCCGGGGATCGTTGTTGCCGAATTTCGGGAAGTCGCCCTCCACCTCGAAGTCCACGGCCAGGCCGTCATCGTTGCGGATGGGGCGCCGGTTGCAGGAGGGATTTGTCATTACCGATGAACCGGGATGTTATTTTATTCCGGCATTGATAGACCAATGGAGAGCACAGGGGATGCATAAAGAATTCCTGAATTATGACAAGATCGAAACATTCAAGGATTTCGGAGGTATCCGTTTGGAAGATGATATCCTGATTATTCCCGGAGGTTCGCGCTTCCTGGGAGATAAACGTACTCCGATTACTGTCGAAGAAGTTGAGGAGATTATGCGTTAAGGGGTGTTTTTTTTAATCTGATATTCAAATTAGAGGTTAAATATTTTTATTTGCAAAATAATATTTAAAATCGTAAGGATGCATAGAAGTTTTTCTATGCACCTTTTTTATGGTTTTGTGTAAATCAGATGTAAATGGAAAAATGGTAGAATTATTCTGTCGTTACTTATTCGTCTTCGGTATTCGTGTTTGGTGACCCGGTCGCTTCTGTCGGTCGTCTGGCTCTTTCTTTCACTGACC
>ERZ827492.2772-NODE-2772-length-11803-cov-2.696714_pt1 | contig 11803 bp, 14 predicted proteins | sample MGYA00519704_ERZ827492 | MGnify/ENA primary metagenome ERZ827492 (study PRJEB31778, sample SAMEA3449325) | human gut metagenome | biome: human gut; feature: human-associated habitat; material: faeces | place: United Kingdom | collected 2010/2012 ...
GTGGATGCCGGAAGCGTCCATCCATGGGTGCACGAGCGCGTGTCCTACGACGTGGACTCGGGCGTACTGTGGATACTCGACGAGGAAAGCGCGACCGGGCACGATGCCCACGACACCAAGACCGCACCTGTTCTCGTGGATAGCCTTGACAGGCACGGCGAGCTTGACCTCGACCTGTGGTGCGACTCGGCGGCCAAGGGGATGATCCTCTACTACCAGCAGCACGGACTCAACGCCCGAAAGGCCTACAAGCAGGGCACCAACTCCCCAACCGAACGCGTCAGATGGCTCAACAGGTGCAACAGGATAGTCATCGACACGGAGAGCTGTCCGCTCGCCGCAGAGCAGTTCCCCGCACTCGAGTACGTCATCACGCCGTCATGCGACATTACCGAGACACTGCCGAAGGTCGACGACGACGCGATAGACGCGGTGGGATATGCCGCATCCATCTGGATAAGACAGGGGTTGTAGATGTCAGGCGATTACCAGTACATGGTCGATTGGCTCGGCCAACTCGGCTACGAACCGGATACCAGGATGGCGGGACTCGTGGCCAAATACCGGGGATGGGACAAGGCGGAGAATAGCTGGTCCTCCTACAGCGAGACGCGCAACTTCGACACGTTCAAGCTCGACCGCGAGACGCTCAATCCCGCCGCGATGGTCGCCCAGGCATGGGCCGACCTGCTGATGAACGAGAAACTGGTCATCTCGTCTGATAACAAGGAGATGGCCGAGGTCATCGCCGAGCACCTCCGTGACTTCGGCGTGAGCCAGGCGGACTTCGTCACGGACGCGTTCGCGCTCGGGACGGGCGGTTGGTCGCTCGGCGTCTCGAGGGCATCGGATGACGGCATGATCAACCCTGATGCGGTCATCTCCGTCGAGGACCACGACACGCAGGAGGTCATGCCTCTCACGTGGTCGGACGACGACTGCACGCAGTGCGCATTCGCGTCGCGTGTCGAGATAGACGGCAAGGACTACAACAGGTGCCAGGCCCACGTGCTCGTGGAAGGGACCTACCATATCATCACGCAGCTCTTCGACGCCAAGACCAACGCCAAGGTGACCGTCGAGAGTGTCATCCCGGACTTCGACACCAGGAGCGAACATCCCACGTTCGCCCTCGTGAGGCCCGCGATTCCCAACACCCACTACGATCACTGCGCGATGGGCGTGAGCGTGTTCGAGAGGGGTATCAGCGCGGTGAAGGTGACCGACGAGGCGCTGACGTCGTTGCTAACCCACCTGCGCGTTGCCAGGCCCAAGATGTTCGTCTCGGAGACGATGATCAAGAAGCATACCGAGAAGAACGCGAAGGGCGAGAACGTCACGACGTACTCGGCGTTCGGAGAGGCCGACGACATAGTCTTCCGCATGTCACCGGGCGAGGAACACGACAAGCCCATGACGGTGGTCCAGCCCGAGATGCGCATCGCGGAGAACGAGCAGGCCGTCAACGCCGGTCTCAAGATGCTGTCCATCACGTGCGGACTCGGCGATAACTACTGGCAGTGGGACCACAAGGGCGGGCTCAAGACCGCGACCGAGGTGGTCAGCGATTCCTCCATGCTTGCCAGAACCCTGAGGAAGCACCAGAACGCGCTCGGCAAGTCGATAACCAGGCTCGTGCGCGGCGTCGCCGGGGTCTGCCGAGGTGTCTGCGGCCGGTCGGTCGACCCCGAGGCGACGGTCACCATCGACTTCGATGACAGCATCATCGTCGACACTCAGACCGAGAAGGCCCAGATGCTCGCGGAGATCGCCGCAGGCGTCGTGCCCTCCTGGATGTACCTCGCAACCTTTTATGGCATGAACGATGAGGAGGCCAAGGAGGCCGTGTCCGAGGGCGAAGTCATCGACGTCGGGTTCTAGCGATGCTCGACCCGGACTTCCTCGAGCGCGCCGGCGAGATGACCGCCGCGGTCTACTCGCAGATCGAGGCCGAGATGCTAGACCTCGTAACCAGAAAGCTCATAGAGGGAGACATCTCGGGCCAGGCGTCGCAGACCGCCCTGATCTCGCTATCTCAGTCAAACGCCCAGGGACTGCTCGCCGTCCTCAACAAGCACAAGCGCGAGATAGACGAAGCGGTGGCCGAGGAGGTCACCAATTCCCTCAGGAGGTCTGACGCGGACGACCTGGCCCGCATCAAGCGCGGCATGGGCGTAGAGCTCGAATCCATCACCACCAGGCAGATGGCCGTCACGGTCGCGGGCATACGCGACATCCTGGCGCGCGAGAACCTGGCCATGGTGCAATCAGCGCAGACGGCATTCCTCAACGAGGCGAGCTGGGCCATCACTCAGGTCAATACGGGAATGATGACGACCGAGAGGGCGCTTCACATGGCCGTGCGAAGACTGGAGAAGCAGGGCCTCACGCTCGTCTCGTACCGCAACACCGAGACCGGCAGGCAGACCGTCAGGAACAAGGTGGATGTGGCCATTCGCCGCCACATCCGCACGCAGATACACCAGGCATCCATACGCCGCACCGAGCAGGTGCTGGATGACGCAGGCGTGGAATTGGTCGAAGTGTCCAGTCACGGAGGTGCGAGGCCATCGCATGCCAAATGGCAGGGAAAGGTCTACTCGCGCAACGGGGACAAGGTCATAGACGGCGTGAAGTACAAGGATTTCAAGACCGCATGCAACTGGGGCGACGTGGCAGACGGCATAGGCGGCGCGAACTGCCGGCACTCCTACGCCGCGTGGTTTCCGGGCATGAAGCGCATGTACGAGCACGAGCCGGAGCATCCCAGCGGCCTGACGAACGACGAGGTCTACGAGCTCACCCAGAAGCAACGGGCGATGGAGCGCGGAATACGCGAGGCCAAGCGCGAGCTCAGGGGAGCCGAACTGCTCTACGAGAATGACCCGTCAATAAGTAACCTCGCAGACGTGTCACTGCTGAAAATAAAGCTGAAGGAAAGGCAGGCCGGCGTCCGTAAACTCGTTAGTGAGAACCCGAAGGCTTTACGGCGTTCCCCTCGTCGTGAATGGGCAGGAGACATGCCGAAGGTCAAGGCACCAAAGCGAACCGTACACGGAGCGGAGCGCATGAAGGAACGAGGAATCACTGACCAACAGGCAGTGGATGCTATAATCAACCCATTAGAAAAGATGCCGATATCAACTGATAGCCAGGGCAGGAAATCACAAAAATACATCGGAAAGCATGCAACCGTTGCGCTCAATCCGGATACCAACGAAGTCGTGACCGCATATCCCACGGGGTCAAGATATAGGAAAAAATATGGAATTGACTGAAAAACACAAACAGTTACTTGATGTTCTCGGTATTCCCCGAGACTTGTCCGGTCTTTCGGATGATGACTATTTCAGGATTCATGACGAAATCGAGAACGAGGCGATGAAACACAAGACCCCCGACGGAAACAGTCTCACGGACCTTGGAGAGCTATACATCGACATCCTTGCATATATGGCCGATCTCTGACGCTGCTGTCTCGATACAGAGCACAGTATTTTCCAGCCCCTCATCGAGGGGCTTTTCTTTTGCCCGGGAGCACCGAGCGACACCTCGAAGACACTACATGCCATCGCGAGATGCGGCGGCAACAGCATCACATCGCCCGCCTGGGCGGCAACCAGGCACCGAAGCGCGCAGTGAAGCGCGACAAACAAACGCCGGAAAGAGGTACGAGACATGACCGAGCAGGAACCGACCGGGAACCAGCAGCAGGCGCAGCAGGAACCACCGCAGCAGCAAGCTCAGCAGACGCAGCAGACTCCCCCGCCCGCGCCCCAGCAAAAGCCCCAGGAGCCACCTCAGCAGCAGGAACAGCCGCCCGCGGGAAGCACTGTGAGCCGTCACAAGTACGAGCGCGACACGGGCAAGCTACAGGCCGAGGTAGACGAGCTCAAGGCCGAGAACGAGGGCTATAAGGCCCTGAGGGACGAGTTCGAGCAATGGAAGTCATCCCAGGAGGCCGAGAAATCGGAAAAGGCCCTGAAAGACGCCGGCTGCATCGACATAAAGGCGGCATCCGCGCGGCTTCCCGAGTTCGATGGCGACATATCCAAGCTCAAGGAGGAGTGCCCGTACCTGTTCGCATCGACAGACAACACCAAGAGCACCGGGGGAAACCCCAAGGGAAAGCCCGGCGGGGACGGAATCGCCAAGACCATCCGCGACGGGCTGAAGATGAGAAAGGACCAGTAACATGATCACCCTCGCAGAACTCGCCGAGAACTCCGACGACAAGCTAGTCCAGGGATTCATCAACGAGATCATCACGAGCAGCTTCCTGCTCTCGCGCATGACGTTCGACGATTGTCTGACCTCAACCGGCACGTCGGACCTCGTCTATGCCTACAAACGCGTCAAGACGCCGATGTCCGCGAACTTCCGCAAGCTCAACACCGAGCCCAAGAAGAGCAAGCCGGAGATCGAGCGCATCAAGACGCAGGTCGCGATCCTGAGCGACGCCTGGGACATGGACCGCGTCACGAAGGACGCCGCCAGCGACCTCTACCAGCTCTACCTCGAGGAGTCGCGCGACGCCATCATCCGCAAGTTCTCCATGGCCGTCATCAACGGCGACACCACCGTGGAGGAGGATGGCTTCGACGGCCTCAGCAAGGCGGTCAAGGACTCCAGCACGGAGTTCACCTCCGAGACCGACCTATCCGTCATCACCCAGGCATCCGCGCTTGCGTTCTCCGAGGAGCTCGACACGATGATCTCCGCGCTCCTGCGCACGCCCGACGTCCTCATGGTGTCCCCCGCCATGAAGGTGAAGATCAACGCTATCTGCCGCGTTCTCGGACTCGCCACGACCACGCCCGATTCCGCCGGCCACCAGGTCTCCGCCTGGAACGGCATCCCCATCGAGGAGATGAAGGACGGCTCGCTGACCACCAACGACGTCTACGCCGCGTGCTTCGGCATGAACGAGTTCCACGGCATCACGCTCAAGGGCGGGAACGCCATCACGGTGAGCTTGCCCGACTGGAACAGTCCCGGCGCCGTCAAGTCCGGGGATGCCGAGTTCGTCTGCGGCTGCGCGCTCAAGCAGACCAAGGCAGCTGGAGTCCTGCGCGCGAAGAAGAATGTCGTTACTCCGCCACCCACGCAAGGTGAGCAGGGCGGCGATCAGTAGCGTCATGGCCGTCCCGACCGTCACATACGAGGATTACACGAAACATGGCGGTTCGCTCGCCGAGGACGTCTTCCAGGCGTCCTCGCGGGCGGCGGTCGCCTGGGTGCGCGACGTCATCGGCTTCAACGTGCCGCAAGACGCCGGTGACGAGGATGCCTACGTGCGCGCCGTGTGCACCGCCGTCGATGTTGACGCGGCGTACGGCTGCTCCGGCGGCATCGGCGAGGGCCTGGCCTCCGTGTCGATAGGCTCGTTTTCCGCATCGGCAGGGGCAGACGGCGCCTCGGGCGCCTACGAGGCCGACATGATCCGTGCCATCAGGCGCGAGCTGTCCGGCTCGGGGCTCCTGTACCAAGGGATACGCTGATGGTTCCGATTCCCAGGACGCTGCTGCCCGACATCGCCACGGTCTACCTCCGCGACCCGGACTCCGACTACGAGGGAAGCTACCTGGAGCCGACCGAGATGCGATACGTGCGCTTCGAGCGCGCCGAGCAGCTATCAGGCCAGGGCTACAAGCTCACCGACGGGGCGACCGGGCGCGTGTGGATCGACAAGGTCAACACCATCGGCGCAATGGAGGTGCCGGCCGGCTCGAAGCTCGTGATAGGCGGCGAGACCCTGAAGGTCGCCAAGTGCATGCCGCACCGCGACATGCTGCATATCCACCACTGGGAACTGGACGTGATCTGATGGCATCCAAACCGAGCATCGACATCGACCTCTCGGGCATCGAGAAGCGGTTCTCCCCGCAGGCGCTCAAGGCCAAGCAGGCAGTCTTTGCCCACCGCGTTGGCTTCGACATGAACAAGCATTGCCCGGTGGACGAGGGCACGTTACGCGACTCAATGCCCGTGTCCTCGGATTACGAGAGCGGCCAGCTCGTCTGGGACACACCGTACGCGAGACGGGTGATGAACGCCGACGCCGTGGGGACAGTCAAGAACCCGGAGGCGCGACCCCAGTGGCCGGAGTACACGAAATCCGAGCGTCTGGGCGAGTGGCGCAAGCTCGCCGCGAACCTGCTCGGCAGCGACAAGGTGAGAGTGGGTGCCCTCGATGACTAGCCCGAAGAGCATTGACCTTGCCGACGTGCTGGCAAAACGCCTACGCGAATCGGGATACGAGGATGCGAGGGTCAGGAGGCTCGATGCCGTCAAGGACGGCGGGATAGCCGTGAGGCGCATGCCGTCCACGTGCGACGCGACCTACTACGGCGGCGGCAGGTCGCTGCAGTACGTGGTGCAGGTGGTCGTCGCGCGCGAGAGCGAGCTTGATGCCATAGACGACTGCTGCGCCATCGCCGGCATGGCACCGGACCTCGACCTGGCAAGCGAGAACGGCTCCTACGCCCTCACGTCAATCGAGGTGTACACGGAGCCGCAGGAACTCGAAAGCGTCCCCCTGAGCGTGTGGGAAACGCGCCTGAGGGCCAACATCAACGTAAGGAGTTAGGAAATGGCAAACACCGAAGACCTGGCGTTCGCGCCCAATTACGCGCACGTCATCGAGCTGGACACCACCCCCGGCGGGCCAGAGCGCACCTGGGAGTACGCGATGTTCGGCATCAAGAGCTGCAAGCCGGAGAGCGACGAGACCACCGAGGACGACGAGTACTACCATGCCCTGGGCGAGAAGCAGACAACGGTGCAGTCCGTGAAGGTCGCCATCGCCATGGAAGGCTCGCGCTACTACGGCAACGCATGCCAGGACTTCATCCAGTCGCTGGCGCTCAAGACGGGCCAGGACCGCGAGACCAACTACCGCTGGACGATGCCGGACGGCACCGTGCTCACCGGAACGTGCACGCTCACGGGACTTGTCCCCGGCTCGGCGATGGGAGACGCCAACGCGAAGGGCGAGTTCTCCTACACGATCAACATCAACACCGTAAACGAGCTCGAGAAGCCGGATGCCGCGCTGGCCCCGACGAAGGTTGAGGCGGCCGCCGTCAGCGTCGCCAAGGGCGAAAGCGGGAAGGTCGAGGTGACGGTCTCCCCAACGGGCGCCAACCAGAAGTGCCACTTCGGCATCGAGGACCCGTCCATCTGCTCGATCGACGCCGACGGCAACGTGACGGGACTCGAGGCGGGCAAGACCAAGGTCACGGCCAAGGCGGCCGCGAAGCCGTCGGTAAGCGCCACGTTCGAGGTGACGGTCACGGCGGCGCAGGCGAAATCGCAGCAGACGGCGCAGCAGTCCTGAGCGACACGAGCGCGACCATATGCCCATGGGGGCGGCAGGTGACGTGAGCAGCCTGCCGCCCCTTGCTTTTTCCTGACGCTCACCACGGAGGCTCACATGGCTACGGTAATCAAGCTCAACAAGCAGGTGGAGCACGTCATCCTCGAATCGGGAGATGACGAGCTCGACATCGAGATACGCACCGATGACGCGAGCATCGAGCGGATGATCAAGATGGTCGGCAACGCCCTCGACCGCTTCGCGTCGATACAGCACGAGATAGACGAGGCGGCCGAGACCGGCGACCCCGAGGCCGTCGGGAAGGCCACCGACGCCATGGTCAGGCTCGAGAGGCGAGTCATCGTGGCAATCGCAGGCGAGGGCGCGTACGAGGGCATCCTGTCGCTCATGTCGGACGACGGGGACGCAGTCGATCCAGCGGAGAACATCGCGAACGTCGGTGAGGTCCTGGCCGGGCTCGTGACCTGGCTCTACGACCACTGCACGTCAAAGCAGCTCCGAGAGGCCGGCGTGTACGCCGAGCGCCAGAGCAGGAACATGCCGAAGAAGCGGCGCAAGGGCGGCAAGCACAAGGGCAAGCGATGATACCGGTCTCGCTCGACTGCAGGCGCGTGGCGCTTCCCGACGGGAGCAGCGCCCACGCTCTCGACTGGAACGGCGAGACGGTGCTGGTGGACGACTCGGGCTCAAACGCGCTCGGGATCTACATGGCGTTCCGCGACGGCAGCGCGGCTGAGCACGAGAAGACAACCGACATCATCTCCATGATGTTTGTCGACCCCGATGCCGCCTACCTGGCGTGCGACTACTCGATGGAGGAGTTCGGCAGGCTCATACGGCACGTCAGCTCCGAGGTGTTCGGAATCGTCGCTGACCCAGGCGCAGCCGTCCCATCGGGGCCGGACCTGTTCGACCTGGAGCAGGACGCGCCCGCCATCAGGACGTCGCTGCGCATGGCATACGGAATCGACTGGGACGAGGTGCGCGACGTCATCTCATGGGGCGAGTTCCTGGCCCTCATGGCGTCAATGCCGCTTGAGACCCCCATGGGAGCGCGGATGCACTACCGCAACCCGGAGAACCGGCCCAAGCCGGGGAAGCACAACAAGGAGCAGGTGCGCGAGTTCGACAGGCTCGCCAACCTGCTCGCACTTGACGAGAAGGGCTCACATGACGATGCGGAGGACGCTAACAGGGCGATGAACGACGTCGCGCTGTCGCTTTGCGCCATCGCGTAGGCAGGTGAGCAGCCGTGGCAGACGGCAGGGTGGTAATCGAGGCGGTGCTCGACACCGTCAACGTCACCAAGAACGTAAGGAACCTCAACCAGGACCTCAAGGGGATAACCTGGAACGACCTCTCGAAGGGCACCGACAAGGCCAAGGCCCTCGGGGAGTCCTTTAAGGCGGCCGGAACAGCTTGCACGGCCAAGCTCACCGTGCCGATAGCGGCAGCCGGCGCGGCGGCGTTCGGCGTCGCGTCGAACTACGAGCAGGCGGCATCGCGCATACAGTCGGCGTTCGGCGTCACGCGCGAGGAGGCCGAGCGGTTCAAGGACATCGGCGCGACCATCTACGAGGGCGGCTGGGGCGAGAGCCTGGACGACGTCACCGAGGCGCTGATCCAGACCAAATCGACGATACGCGACATCGACGACGACGGCCTGCAGACCATAACCCAGAACGCCCTGGTGCTGGCCGACACCTTCGGCGCCGACGTCAACGAGTCGATACGCGGTACCAACGCGCTCATGGAGGGATTCGGCCTGTCTGCTCAGGAGGCATCCGACCTGCTTGCCGCCGGCATGCAGAACGGCCTGAACTACACCGACGAGCTCGGCGACAACCTCTCGGAGTACTCGGTGCGCTGGGGGCAGGCGGGAGTGTCGGCATCCGAGTACTTCTCGCTGCTCGAGGCGGGCGCGTCAAACGGCGCGTACAACCTCGACAAGGTCGGCGACTTCCTCAACGAGTTCCTGACATCGCTATCAGACGGCCGCCTCGAGGAGCACCTGGGCCAGCTCTCCGACGGCACCAGGGGCGTGTTCGACGAGTTCAAGCAGGGCAAGGCCACCGCGAAGGACGTGCTCGACGCCGTGATCGGCGACATGCGCGGCATGACCGACGAGACGGCGAGGGCCGCGCTTGCAGGCGAGCTGTGGAGCTCGCTTGGCGAGGACAACGCCATGGGCATGATACTGGCCATGGGCGGCGTCGAGGACAAGTACGCCGACGTGGCTGGCGCCGCCGACGCCCTCGCGACGAGCGCGGGTGACAACTTCGCGGCAAAGATGGAGTCGGCGGGCCGCACGATCATGGGTGCGCTCGAGCCAATGGGCGAGCCGCTGCTCAACATCGCGACGGCGATAGCGGGCATCGTCAGCGCGTTCGGGACGTGGTTCGCCTCGATCGGCGAGGGCGGCCAGATGGCCGTGATGGTCATCGCTGGGATAGCGGCCGCCATAGGGCCGGTGCTCAGCTTCGTCGGCACCCTGGTCACGGTCCTGCCGACGCTCACCACCGCCTTCGGCGCCGTCAAGACCGCCGTCACCGGGCTGTCCGGTGCGTTCTCTTTCATGAGCGGGCCCGTCGGCATCGTGATCGCGGCCGTGGGGGCCCTCATCGGCGTGCTCGTCTACCTGTGGAACACGAACGAGGGGTTCAGGAACGCGGTCATGGTCGCGTGGGACGCGATATGCGGCGCGTTCCAGGCGGCAATCGGCTTCATCGTCCCTATCGTGTCGCAGGCGTTCGACAACGTGAAGAGCATCGTGACGACGGTCATGGACGCGATAAGCGGCTACATCTCGTCGGTCTGGGACGCCATCCAGGGAATCTTCAACACCGTCGTCGGCCTCATCGTCGGCCTGGTCACCGGCGACTTCTCCCAGATGCAGCAGGGCATCGGCCAGATCATGGGCGGCATCCAGGGAATGATAACGAACGTCTGGAACGGCATATCGGGGTTCGTAGGCGGCATAGTCAGCGGCATGGCATCGACGATCGGCGGGGTGTTCAACGGCATCCTCGGCACCGTCACGGGCGTGTTCGGCGGCATCTACAACGCGATATCGGAGAAGATAGGCGCGGCGAAGGACTTCATCGACAACGCGCTGTCCGCCATCACGGGATTCTTCGCTGGTCTCAAGTTCGAGCTTCCCCACATCAACCTCCCCCACTTCAGCCTCGTCGGAGAGTTCAGCCTGATGCCACCGAGCGTGCCGCACCTCTCCGTGGACTGGTACGCCAAGGGCGCCATCTTCAACAAGGCTAGCGTCATCGGCGTCGGCGAGGCCGGCAACGAGGGCGTAATCCCGCTCTCGGGATCCGTCATGAGGCCGTTCGCCCGCACGATAGCGGAGGAGATGCCGGACGGTGCGGGTTCCGGCAGCGTGGTCGTAAACGTAAGCATACACATCGACGAGTTCGTGAACGAGAGCCGCATGGACCTCGGCGAGATAGTCGAGTACGTCATGAGCGACATAGAGCGCAGAATCGAGCGCAAGAAGCGGTCCCGTGGATTGGCGGCGTAGTGATATTCAACGGTGTTGACTTCTCGCAGTGGATGCGCTGCGGGGCGAAGCGGCGCATGGCGCCCGAGTTCGAATGCGTGACGTTCGAGAACGGCACCGGCGTCGGCGAGACATTCGCACGCAGGAAGGTGAGGCCGCTGGTCATCCCCGTGATCTGCCGCCTGACCCTCGGGAGGTGGAACACCGTCGAGCAGGTCGCGACCGTGCGCAGGCGCATCGCGTCGATGCTCGTGACCGACGCGCCCGCGAGGCTCGTGCTGGACGACGAGCCCGACAGGTACTACATGGCGATTGCCACGAACCTCGACGAGCTGTCCTCTCTCAAGTGCTCCGGGAGCTTCGAGCTCGAGTTCACTGCACACGACCCGATCGCCTACGGAATGGATCGCGAGTCGGACGTGTCGGGGCAGACCACGCTAATGGTCGATGGCACCCACGAGACCTATCCGGTGTTCAGGCTGGAGTCCACCGCCGGGCCGGGTGGCCACGTGAAGGTCATGGACGTCGAAAGCGGGCTGCACGTGGAGCTCGAACCCGGAATCCAGGCGGGGTCGCTCGTGACGATTGACATGGGAAGCGAGACGACGCGCGTCAACGGTAACCTGTGGCCGATAACGCTTGCAAGCGACTACTTCCCGCTGCACGTTGGCCTGGCGAAGGTGTCGGTGGCGGGCGCGGCCGGCACAGTCAAGTGGACGGAGCGATGGCTGTGACGACGTTTCACCTGTACGACCGCTGGGACAACCAGATAGGCACCGTGATGGGCGTGGTCGAGGCCGTGAGGGACTGGACCCTCAACGGCGAGCACCTGCTGACCATCAGGACCCCGATGCCGCTCTCGAAGGGCCAGAGGATCGTGTACATGGACTCGACGGGCAGGTACCGCGAGTTCATCGTTTCCGAGGTCGAGGAGAGCGACGAGACGGGCGTTC
>ERZ827492.2780-NODE-2780-length-11784-cov-3.699463_pt1 | contig 11784 bp, 14 predicted proteins | sample MGYA00519704_ERZ827492 | MGnify/ENA primary metagenome ERZ827492 (study PRJEB31778, sample SAMEA3449325) | human gut metagenome | biome: human gut; feature: human-associated habitat; material: faeces | place: United Kingdom | collected 2010/2012 ...
CCCATCTGCTTGGCATACTTGTTGATGATGCGCATGGGGGCGATGGGATCATCTTTGGAGACGGCCAGGGAGGTCGTACCATTGAGTACCTCATCCAGTTCCTCCATGCCCACATTGTTGATGGCGAAACGCACCAGGGTGTTCTTCACCACGGAATACTCCACGCCGTTTTCCCGCAGCTCCTGCCGCAGAGCGGTGTCCTCCGCCACGGTGATGCCCTTGTAGTCCACCAGCACGCCGGAAGACGCGGACTTCAGGGTCTCGGTCAGCTGCTCCACGACGGCCTTCTTCTCATTGAGAATCTTTGCGTTTGGCATTGTTTGATTTCACCTCCGGGGAATTGAGATCACAGCGTATCTCATAAAAAGCGAAACGCTGCTTCCGTGTCAAGACGAAAACAGCGCAAAACATCTTCTGGATTGGCTGCATTCTCGGCTGGGTTTCTACCGGGAAACAATCCGGAAACCAGCTGTCTTTGAACACGAATGGTATTATACCGCCTCGGGAGGGCCTTGTCAAGTAAAACCCTCCCGAAACGGGTATAATTTTTGGGTGTCACGCTTCGCCTGTTCGCGACGGCTCTGCGCTTCTCACACAAATTTCGCAGCGTTGACCTTGACGCCGGGGCCCATGGTGGAGGCGGCCACGCAGCTCTTCACGTACTGGCCTTTGGCGGCAGCGGGCTTGGCCTTGATGATGGCGCCCATCAGGGCGTTTAGGTTGTCGGCCAGCTTCTCGGCGCCGAAGGAAACCTTGCCGATGGGGCAGTGGATGATGTTGGTCTTGTCCAGACGGTACTCCACCTTACCGGCCTTGATCTCATTGACGGCCTGGGTCACGTTGGGGGTGACAGTGCCGGCCTTGGGAGAGGGCATCAGACCCTTGGGGCCCAGCAGCTTACCCAGACGGCCCACAGTACCCATCATATCGGGAGTGGCAACCACCACGTCGAAGTCAAACCAGTTCTCCTTCTGGATCTTCTCCACCATATCCATATCGCCCACAAAGTCAGCGCCGGCGGCCCGGGCCTCGTCGGCCTTGTCGCCCTTGGCGAAGACCAGCACCCGGGCAGTCTTGCCGGTGCCGTGGGGAAGGACGATGGCGCCGCGCACCTGCTGGTCAGCGTGACGGGAGTCGACGCCCAGTTTCACATGGAGTTCCACGGTTTCGTCGAACTTGGCGGTGGCGGTCTTGATGACCAAGTCCATAGCCTCGGTCACATCATACTGCGCGGAGCGGTCGATCAGCTTCGCGCTGTCCACATACTTTTTACCTTTGGTAGCCATTACTTTTTCCTCCTTCCCTTACTCTTCCACCAGCACGCCCATGGAGCGGGCGGTGCCGGCCACCATGCTCATGGCGGCCTCAAGGCTGGCGGCGTTCAGGTCGGGCATCTTGGTCTCAGCGATCTTCTGCAGATCGGCCTTGGACAGGGTGGCGACCTTGGTCTTGTTGGGCACGCCGGAGCCGGACTCGATGCCGCAGGCCTTCTTGATGAGCACGGCGGCGGGAGGAGTCTTGGTGACGAAGGTGAAGGAGCGGTCGGCGTAAACCGTGATGACCACAGGGATGATCAGCCCCATGTCCTTCTTGGTGCGCTCATTGAACTCCTTGGTAAAGGCGGCGATGTTCACGCCGTGCTGGCCCAGGGCGGGACCCACAGGGGGGGCGGGAGTTGCCTGGCCGGCGGGAATCTGCAATTTAACGTATCCAGTAACTTTCTGTGCCATTTGAAACAGCACCTCCTACATGAAATGTGGTGGTGGCGGAGCCGTTCAGAGCTCCTCCCACTCAGACGCGAATCACTTCTGCGGAAACGATGGGATCCGCCCAGAACGCGCCTTCCAGGGAAACCAGTTCCCCGGATGCCCCTCCGCCCCACGGGGCAGAAAAGGGCACGAAAAATGAAATGTTGGATGTTAGCTAATGGGTTCTACCTGATCCAGCTCCAGCTCGACGGGGGTCTCCCGGCCGAACATGGACACAGTTACGCGGACCTTGCCACGGTCCTTGTCCACTTCTTCCACGGTGCCGATGAAGGATTCCAGAGCACCGTCGGTGATCTTGACGCTGTCGCCCACGTCATAGGACACCACCACCTCGTGCTTCTCCACGCCCAGGGCGGCGATCTCATCGTCGGTGAGAGGAATGGCCTTGTTGGCGGCGCCCACAAAGCCGGTAACGCCCCGGATGTTACGCACCAGATGCCAAGTGTCGTCGGTCATGACCATTTTCACCAGCACATAGCCGGGGAAAACTTTGCGCTCCACGGTTTTGGGGCCATTGTCCGTAATCTCGGTGACTGTCTCCAGAGGGATGGTTACCTCAGTGATCAGGTCATGCATATTGCGGTTTTCCACAGCCCGCTCAATGGAGGCGGCCACGGTATTCTCGTAGCCCGAGTATGTGTGGGCCACATACCACTTCAGTTCGTCAGCCATGGCGGGGACCTCTTAACCGAAGAGGTTGAGCAGCGCCTCGACTACCTGGCGGGCTAGGAAGTCAAAGACCCAAATAAACACGCCCACGATCAAAACGCACAGGATGACCGTGCCCACGTTCTTCATGGTGTCCTTACCGGTGGGCCAGGTGACCTTCCTCAGCTCACCCCGCAGGTCCTTAACCCAGCGGGCGATGCGGTTGGGCTTCTTATCCTTTTTCTTGGCGGGGGTTTTCGCCTTGTCCTGGGACTTCTTGGAGCTTACGGACTCCGAACCCTGGGACTCAGTTCGCTTTTCCAGTTCAGACATTCGGATTTACCCTTCTTTCCTTGAGCAGAGGCTCATTACTTGGTTTCCACGTGCAGAGTGTGCTTTCTGCAGAAGGGACAGTACTTGTTGAGCTCCAAACGCTCGGTGGTGTTGCGCTTGTTCTTGTTGGTGTTGTAGTTGCGCTGCTTGCACTCGGAACAACGCAGCGTGATCTTCACACGGTTACCGGCTTTCGCCATATTCGGCACCTCCTTTTGAATTTCACCGGCCAACGAAAAACGCTGGACCGGCCCATACCGGTTCCAGCGCTTCAAAAGGGCGTCACGCGCCCTGAAAACACTACGGGGGACCGGCTTTTGCCTCCCTGTGACCACAAAACGGGGGAGAGGGTTTTTGCGCTCATCCCGTAAAAATGCGCACAAAAAGAAAGCCCTGCTCACAGGTGCAATTATCCTATCACACTGCAAGGGACTTGTCAACCACAATTTCATCTTTTATAATGTGTGAAGGAACGCGGAAGGGGGCGTGACAGATGAGAGTGATGGCGGTGGACTATGGGGATGCCCGGACTGGGGTGGCTATTTCCGACGCCACCGGGATGCTGGCCGGTTTCACCACAGTGATCCACAGCCGACAGGAGGAGAGGGTATTGGAGGAGCTGGACGGGCTGATAAGAGGGCACGGTGTGGATGAGTTGGTCATGGGTTTTCCCCGAAATATGGACGGCACAGAGGGTCCTCGGGCCGAGTTGTGCCGAACCTTTGCCGCCCGGCTGGAGGAAAAGACCGGGATGGAGGTCCATCTGTGGGACGAGCGGCGCACCACCATCGAGGCCCACCAGATCCTCCACGCCGGGGGCAAGCGGATGAAGGACCACAGGAAAACCGTGGACGCCGTAGCCGCCACCCTGATTTTGGAGGGGTATCTGACTCGGAAACGGTTGGAGAGAAACTGACGATTTCCGGCACGTCCACGGTGGGGCCCCGCAGCGCGGGGCGGCGCGGATGCGCCGTACAAGTGTTTTGCCGGGATAGGCCATAGAGGGCTGTCCCGGCAAAACCTTGGCGCAAGGGCGGATTCACTCCGCCCGCACAGATCAAATATGGGGTCCCCGCGAAAGGACCGTTTGCCTTTGGCAAAAGGTCGTTCCGTGGGGCGGACGCAGTGGCGGCGACCCTGATTTTAGAAGGGTACCTGACCCGGAAACGGCTGGAGAGAAAATAGGAAACCGGGTACCGGGTCGCCATGCGGCCCGGTACCCGGTTTCCCTTCAGGGGGGAGGCGGGTCGGAATCCTGTTTCTCCCGCCACTTCTGTTCCAGTTCCTCCTCTTCCTTCTCGTGCTTGGTGCGCAGATAGATGAGGAATGGAGCGGCCAGTAAAACGACCAAGGGCAGAAACATATCGGAGGGGTCCGCGCTTGGGTCCCCGGAGCTGCGGACCAGTCGGGCCAGCGTCAGGGCCAGCACCACCCCGTCATGGACCATGATAAAGCGCAGCACGCTGCCGCCCCGAAGGGCGCCGTCCAGGGAGACCGTCCCTCCGATAATGGCTACCGGCCAGACATACCAGGGGGGAGGCCCATTCCCTGCCAGCCCGGCGGCCTGGGCCGCCGCAGACGCCAGCAGGACCAGGAAGATGGCGAAATAGATCCAGTAAAGGACGGGACTTGCCCTTTTCTGAAAGGAAGACGGTAGGTTTTCCATGGCAAGACTCCTCCTAAGCGGACGTGGATTTGAGACGGGATGGCTGATTTGGGCAGGGCGGTTAGGAAGCGGACGGGGGAGCAGGCGGCTCCTGCCCCTCCGCGGGAGGAACTTGCCGGTCCTTCCTCCGGGCGAGGGCGAGGCGGGCGAAGCCCACGGGCAGAATGGCCAGCTCCAGCACCGCGGTGACCAGCTGGGTCTCATTTTGAGGCGGACGGTTGAGGATGGAGACCACAATGGCCACCTCCAGTCCAACCGCCAGCCCGGCGGCCAGGGGGAGGGGGAAGGAGAGGGCCCAGCCCAGGTCCAGGATCTGGGTCAGGGAGAAGGCCAGTCCGGCGGCCACCACAGCCCAGTGATACCAGGCGGGGGGCGGCCCGGCAATCAGTCCGGCCACCCGGGCTGCCAGGATCGCCAGAAAGATCAGGAAGAGGAAAAGCAGTGCCCAGCCGCCGGTTCGGCCCAGCTTTCGTTCCTGCTGACCTGTGGAAGAGATTTTTTGGAACAGCTTCATGGGACGGCCTCCTTTCTTCAGGCCATAGCGGCGTTTGACACCGATTGATATGGATTCCGAATTTAGACGGGCCAACTGTGGATAGAGACGGAGTTATGTCCAGAAAAGAAATAATTGTAAGGTTTAAGCGCCAAAATGGTATTGTGATCAGCAATTGCGGTGGTGGGATAATACTGGCCCTCTTTTGAAGATTGTGTTTGTCCAACCGTTTCATGTACAGCAGTGTACAAAACACCTTCATAAGTCCTTGTTTTATTGGATGCAGATGCACGCCAAATGACTTCTTGTTTTTTGCAGATGACAATATAATCATCTATGAAGAACTCTCCAGTGCTGCCACCCAGGCCGGCCGCACCAAGTACTAAATCAATTATTTTGATTATGGAACTTGCAGAGAACATAGTAATGACAGATATAAGGGTTGCTAACATATCTACCCTGTCCTGATACTGTCCATGCAAATTGTATTCTACTTCAGGAGTGACGATTTCGGTATAGCTCCAGTTAATACGGGTAATAGCCCCAAGATACCCTTGAACATAATGATTGTAACGCACGTCACCAACATTGACCGTTCTGGTAGTTGTTGCGTTTGTAGAATGCGCCACAGGAGGCGGAGCAACATTAGTGATTTCTTGATTTATGACACAGTGATTTTCATAATCTGTTCGTATGATCTGAAGTTCAGAACGATCAAAATAAAGCACGGATGTAACGATTCCGTCTATTGTTTGCGTAAAACGCTGATCTCCGTTTTCTAAATCTTCGCCAGAAATAGAAAGACTGCGGTTCCCGGATACAAGCCAAGTTTTTTCTGAATAAGTAGCAGTGGTTAGCGGCTCTTCTGTGAGTGGACTTGAAGCAAGAGCATAAGAAGACAGGGAAAGGCAGATGGCAAGAGTTAGGATGATAGCTACGGTTTTTGTAAAACGCCTCATAAATATCCTCCTTTTTTTGCATGTTTCTACTGCATATCTTCTTGAGTCGGCGGTAATAAAAATTCATTCTAAAGCAAAGTTACCATTTATACAATGAAATGTCAACAGAAAAATCAGCAAAAAAACACAAAAGAGAGGCGGGCCAGCCGCCCGTCCCTCTTTCGCGCCCGGATAGCGGGGGAACGTTATGCCCAATCCTTGCACACGTCCACCCAGCCCTGGGCCAGGGAGGCCCGCTCCAGCTCATCTAGAGTGAGCTTCACCGCGGAACTGGACGTTCCCGCGGCGGGGTAGACGATGTCGAACCGCCTCAGGCTCTCATCCAGCCAGACCGGAACGCCGCCGTTGACGCCAAAGGGGCACACCCCCCCTACCCCGTGGCCGATGAGAGTCTCCACCTGGTCGTGGGGGATCATCTTGGCCTTGGTGTGGAAACGGGCCTTGTACTTGCTGTTGTCGATGCGGGCGTCCCCAGCGGCCAGAATGAGCACCGGCCCCTCCGGCAACAGGAAAGACAGGGTTTTCGCGATATGGGCGGGCTGACAGCCCACTGCCTGGGCGGCCAGCTCCACCGTGGCACTGGAGACATCAAAGAGCTGGATCCGGTCCTCCAGTCCAAACTGAGCCAGATGGGCCTTCGCGCGGTCCAAAGACATGATAACCACTCCTTCTCACAGATCGAATCCTGTCTACTACTGTACCATGATTCCGGCTCTTTTTCAATTTAACGCAGCACAGTGGAATGGACGAAAAATGCGGGAGAAAGCTGGTGACAGTTTGGGCAAGGTGTGGTACAATGGCTGTGAAAATCCGGAAACAGATGATATGAGGAGGATTGCGTGATGAATAAGCTGGGCGTTGAGGCTTCCCTGAAGCATATTCCGGAGCTGGATCCCGAATTTTTCCCGGTGCTCCGGTTCAACCAGGCGTTTTTGAGGACTGCCCAAAAGCCGATGTCCGTCGCCGTGGAGCGGGACCGGGGACAGGTGGCGGTGTGCAACACCCGCATCCATGGGACCCCCGAGTGGTTTGAGGCAGACTGCTACTATATGGACCGGCTGGTCAAGTCCCTGCTGTGGATGAAGGGTGGCTGGAAGGTCTATGTGGCCGGAGATGAAGCCATCGGGAAGTATCTCCAGCAGACCTATTCCCTTACCGGGGCCCGGGCCTTCGACGCCGACTTCATGGCCGGGGTGTACGAGCGGCCCTTTGAGGTGGTGCTCTGCGATCAGGTGCCCGCCGAGCACGACGTGTCCCAGGCCATCGGTCGGCACATGGACGGCTGCCGCATCGGCTTTGACGCCGGCGGATCCGACCGGAAGGTGTCCGCCGTGGTGGATGGGGAGACGGTGTTCTCCGAGGAGGTGGTGTGGTTTCCCAAGGTCACCGCCGACCCCCAGTACCACTATGACGGCATCGTGTCTGCCCTGAAGGCTGCCGCCGAGCATATGCCCCGGGTGGACGCGGTGGGGGTGAGCTCTGCCGGGGTGTATATCAACGACCGTACCATGGTGGCCTCCCTGTTCCTGAAGGTGCCGAAAGACGAGTTTGACGCCAAGGTGAAGGATATCTTTATCCGGGCCATCACCGACACCTTCGGAGACGTCCCCTACGCCGTGTGCAACGATGGCGACGTATCCGCCCTGGCCGGGGCCATGAGTCTGGAGGACAACAGCGTGCTGGGCATTGCCATGGGCACCAGCGAGGCGGTGGGCTACGTGGACGAGAAGGGCAACATCACCGGCTGGCTCAACGAGCTGGCCTTCATGCCCGTGGACGTGAACGGGGACGCCATGCAGGATGAGTGGTCGGGCGATATCGGCTGCGGCGTGAAGTACTTCTCCCAGGACGCTGTCATCAAGCTGGCCCCTCGGGCGGGCATCCAGCTGGACGAGGCCCTGTCCCCGGCGGAGAAGCTCAAGGTGGTGCAGCAGCTCATGGAGGCGGGGGACGACCGGGCCGCCGCCGTCTACCGCTCCATCGGCGTCTATCTGGGCCACACCCTGGCCTACTACCACGACCTGTACGGCTGCCGCCACGTGCTCCTTCTGGGCCGGGTGATGAGCGGCAAGGGGGGCGACATCATTCTGGACACCTGCAACCGGGTGCTGGCGGAGGAGTACCCTCAGGCGGCCGCCGCCATGAAGGCGGAGCTGCCCGACGAGAAGTTCCGCCGGGTGGGTCAGTCCATGGCCGCCGCCAGCCTGCCGGAACTCAAATAAACATCAGGCGGCGTCAAAGCGCGCCATATTTCGCTGCGGGAACCCGGAAGGCCGGTCACATACAGCAAGTATGCTCCCGGCTTTCCGGAACTCCGCGCCTCGTCTGACGGGCTTTTACTTGCCCGCTGTTCATTTAAGGACAATAGAGGGTGGAAAGGAGCAAATGCAAGATGCTCATCAAAAACGCGAAGATTCTGGTCGGGAAGTCCTTCCTGGAGGGGGATATCCGCTTTGGAAAGACCATCGAGGCGGTGGGCAAGCTGGAGGGGGAGGCCGATCTGGACGCCCAGGGCGGCTATGTGGCCCCCGGCTTCGTGGACATCCACACCCACGGGGCCATGGGGGAGGACTTCTCCGACGGAAAGCCGGAGGGGCTCCAGCCCATGGTCGACTACTATGCCGCCCACGGCGTGACCTCCTTCCTGGCCACCACCATGACGCTGAAGGAGGAGGTGCTCACCCCCGCCATGCACGCCATCCGGGACTTTGCCCGGACGGGGGGTGCCAAGTGCGCCGGAGTGCATCTGGAGGGGCCCTTTCTCAGCTTTGCCAAGCGGGGGGCCCAGGCGGCTGAGAACCTCCATCTGCCGGACGCGGCCCTGTTTGACCGGCTCAACGGGGCCAGCGGCAGCCAGGTGAAACTGGTCACCGTGGCCTGCGAGGAGGAGGGGGCCATGGACTTCATCGGCTATGTTTCTCAAAAGGCCACCGTGTCCCTGGGGCACACCTCCTGCACCTATGACCAGGCCATGGAGGCCTTTGCCCGGGGGGCCAGCCACGCTACCCACCTGTTCAACGGCATGGAGGGGCTCCACCACCGCAAGCCGGGCATCGTGGCCGCCGCCATGGACGCGGGGGCCAGCGTGGAGCTCATCTGCGACGGGCTGCACATCCATCCTGCCGTCATCCGGCTGGCGCATAGGTTGTACGGGGACAAGCTCAACCTGATCTCCGACTCCCTGCGGTGCGCGGGGATGCCCGACGGCCCCTACGAGCTGGGAGGCCAGCCCATTGAGATGAAGAACGGAAAGGCCTGCCTGGCGGGCACCAACACCCTGGCCGGCTCCTCCATCTCCCTGCTGGATGCGGTGCGCAACGTGGCAGCCTTCGGCCTGCCCCTGGCGGACGCTCTGTACGCCGCCTCCACCGCCCCTGCCCAGGCGGTGGGCCTGACCGATGTGGGGGCCATCCGCACGGGCGCCGCCGCCGATCTGGTGGTGCTGGACCAAAATCTGAACCTGAAGGCCGTCTACGTGGATGGGGAGAAACAATAAAATTTGCCAAGGAATGAGACATCCCCGGCTCCAATCCAGGAGCCGGGGATGCATTATCTTTTCCCTTTTCGCGTGCTCTTTCGTTCCTATGCCTTGCTGGAATGGGGACGCGGAGCGCATCGTTCATCAATGGGCTTTCGCCGATGGGACGTGGGTGGAAATCTTTCAAAGCCATTCTTTTCTTAAAATAGCATACTGCATGGTATTTTCAAAGAGAGGGGTGCCATCCGGATTACAGACAAAAGATGTAAACTCCTGAAATAGCCCCTCTCGGCGCATACCCAGTTTTTCACAAAGGTGCTGGCTCGGCAAATTATAGTCTTCGGTATAAGCGTAAATCCGCCTTGCATTTTTTTCGCGGAAAAGATAATCGAGAAAAGCGTGAGCTGCTTCGTATGCAAAGCCGTTTCCATGGTATGCTTCGTTGAGCATCCAGCATGGACTGAACGTGTCTGATGGCGAAGTGATACTGTGGGGATCTCCGCATTCCGGATAGGCATCTATCTCGCCAATTACCTTTCCTGAGGACTTCAAAACGATGGCGAAGTAATACTCGGCTTCATTCATGCGCCTTCTCATTTCTTCTTTGGATGCCTCAAGGGAATCCAGTTTCATGCTGGCAAAGCAGTTTACCTTTGGTTCTCCCAAATATTCCAATACATCTGCCGCATCACGTTCCAGAAAGGGGCGCAGGAGTAAGCGTTCCGTTTCAATGATCATAAACTTCGTAACCTCCGCAATTGTGTCTGTGCCTTTTGAACGGCAGGAAAAACCACCCTTACTATTGCTGGCATTTTACCAGGTAGGAGTTAGAGGCGTTTCAGGGCTGCCTCCTGCGCCTCAATGGCCCGGAAGCGGGGCATGATGCCGATCTTGTCCGGGGTGTGGACGGGGAGCTGGTAGATGTCGTGGCCGGGGAACTGGTTTCCCTCCACCAGGCAGGGCCCCTGGGGGGTGAAGCACACATCCCAGCCCACGTACCCCACCTCTGGAACCACCTGGGCGGCCTGCTCCACCAAGGCCCGGGCCTTGTCCCAGTCGGGGAAGCGGAAGCCCTGGATGGGGGTGCCGGTGGCGGGGTGGTTGACGTACAGGTTCTTCCGCTTGTCCAGCGCCCGGTCGATGACGGTGCCCGTCTCCGGGTCCATGGGGGCCACCATGCCCCCGCTGTTGAAGTTGTCCACGAACTTGCCATTGCCGATGCGGAACATGGCGGTGACCAGGTAGACGCGGCCGCTCTCCCCCCGGATGGTCACCATGCGCACGGTGTTGATGGAGCCGGGGTAGATGGCGGCCACCGCCGGGAGCTGGACGATGACCTCCTCCAGCTCCAGCAGGGGGGCCCGCTCCTTCAAGTGCTCATAGAGGACCTCCGGGTCGGGGAAGTCCGCCGTCTGGAGCTTCTCAATCCCCCAGCCGCAGCTGCCCTTGGCGGCTTGGCCATGAACACCGGATGATGGGTCACGAAGGCCAGCACCTGCTCCCGGTTGTCCCCGGTGACCGGCACCCAGTCCCGGTGGAGGAACTGGGCGAATCGGGTGTTGAACTTGATCTTGTCCCCGAAGTCGTCCATGTGGTCCCTGTCGTTGTACTTGGCCACCAGGGCGTTGTTCCGCCCCCGGGTGAGGTAGGTGTCCCGCTGCTCCGCCGTGAGGTTGTACATCTCGAACAGGTCGTAGTCCATGTATCCCGCCCCGTACTTCACCGCGCAGTCCTTCATGTCCCGGAAGATGGCCAGCCGGGACCGGCCGGTCTTCTGGTGGATGGAGTTGATCTTATCCAGCATGGCCCTGTAGTTCATGTTCACGGCCCGCTGGGCCAGGTATTTCAGCTTTCCCATACGTCTGCCTCCTCGTGGGGATGGTCCCCTTCTTTATACCACAGTTTTCCCCGAAAGGCAACGCCGTCCTCCGCCCCCGCCGGGCCGGGAGAATTGTAACCCAAACTGAAAAAATGGTTTACGATCCCCTTGACAGTGGGAACGGGCTATTGTATACTTTCAAAAGAAAATTGGCTTACAATCTGGGGGGGGTCAACCGATGGAGCGGACAGAGGCGAAGGGGAGAACCAGCGGGGTCTACCAGCTGGCGGTGTGCGGGGTGATGGCGGCGGTGCTGTGCGCGCTGGCCCCCCTGGCCATTCCGGTGGGGCCGGTGCCGGTGACCCTGGCCACCCTGGTGGTCTACCTGATGGGCTCCCTGCTGGGCTGGAAGTGGGGGACGGCGGCCTGCCTGGCCTATCTATTGGCAGGGCTGGCGGGGCTGCCGGTGTTCTCCGGGTACGGGGCGGGGGCGGGCGTGCTGCTGGGCCCCACGGGGGGCTACCTCATCGGCTACCTGCCCATGGTGTTCCTTACCGGCTGGGCGGCGGACCGGACGGACAGGCGGTGGGCCCTGCTGCTGGCCATGATGGGGGGCACC
>ERZ827492.2781-NODE-2781-length-11779-cov-4.024821_pt1 | contig 11779 bp, 8 predicted proteins | sample MGYA00519704_ERZ827492 | MGnify/ENA primary metagenome ERZ827492 (study PRJEB31778, sample SAMEA3449325) | human gut metagenome | biome: human gut; feature: human-associated habitat; material: faeces | place: United Kingdom | collected 2010/2012 ...
AGCTCTATGCCTACATCGCCACGGTGGTGGAGGATGCTTATATGGACGAGGTGCTGGAGCTTAACGACCTCATATGCCGTACCATAGCCATCACGGCAAAAAATATCCCCGCCTCCGAGCAGGAAGCGGGTGAAAGTCTGCTCCTGGGGCACCCCGTTTCTGAGGCTCTGTTCTCAGCCTTCTCGAACCGGAGGCGCGCTCCCTATATGTTTGCCGTAATTCGCGCGGGCAGCATGGGCGAAGCGACGCGCAACTATGTTAAAAGCCGCATCAATAGTCGGCGCGGCTGTACCGCAGCCATAGATACCGAGGGCGATATCCGCCTGTTGTTCAGCTCTCTTGACCCGCTCAGCAGCGAAATTCCAAATCAGCTCGTAATGGTCCGGCTGAGCGAGAGATACTCCTGCTGCATCGGGTTCTCCGACCTCTTTAACTCGCTCGACTCCGTAGGGACCGGCATCTTTCAGGCCAGGTTAAGTGCGGATGTCAGGCGCGTCATGGGCAGAGGTCCGGGCGTCTCCCGCTTCACCGATTGTTACCCCGAGGCGCTCTGTCTCGCCCTTGTGCGAAGCTGCGGTGAGGAGGCACGCTACTACCTCAAAAACATCTCCATGCTCATCGACATGTTTCCCAAAAAGCACCCCGAATATATCTCCACACTCGAGGCCTATTGCAAAAACGGCTTTGACAGTCTCAGGACAGCCCAGGCCATGGGAGTACACAAAAACACCGTAGCGTACAGAATCGGGCGCATAGCAGAGACTTTAGGTCTGGACCCCGGCAGCGGCGCTCAGATGGATGCACTGCTGCTGGAGACTACGCTGTACCGCCTTGTCAGCCGTCTGGAGGAGGTGAGCGAGCTTGGATAAGCCCTTCGTTGACAGTCTGCTGCTTGACGGCCTGCACAGCGGACGCCAGCTCACGCAGATCATATCAGAGCTTGAAGACGCACTTGGCCTTGAGCTGGGACTCTACTCGCTTGACCTTCAGCCACTGCCGTCAAATGCCCGCGCCCGGTTGCCAGGCAGCTTTGAAAACGCCTTTGCAAGCAGTTCGGGTACCGAAGCGGGGCTGCGCTCCGAGTATTTTTCCGTGGACCCTGAAGGCCGTCGATGCTGCGTGAGCCCCATAATCCGCGACGGGGTACAACTCGGTATAATAGTGGTATACACCCGTGACGGCGCACTCTCGCGCGAGGAGCTGCACTCGCTCTCGGTCAGGCTTTCAAAATTCTGCGCCTTTTTCATAAACGCGGAGATCTCCTCCTCTCAGCGCCACAGTTATGAGAGTCTTTGGCTCACCGGAGCTGTATTCAGCTCGAACACGGGCTTTGACATCACATCTGACGCAGGGATAGCTGAAAAGCTGCGCAGCGGCTATGTGTTCTGCGCCTTTCTCAGTCCGTCTCGTCAGATACGTCAGCTGCGAAATGCGGAGAGAGATTTGGGCCGTTTCTTTCACAATGCGCTGCACATAATCCGCGAGAACGTCATACTCATGTTCCTGCACTCGCTCAAGCCGGACGGCCGCTCACTCCCCTCCCCCGTTCGAAAAGAACTCTCAACATTTGCCCAGCGGCATAAACTCCAGTGCGGCGTCTCTGACTGCTTTGACAGCCTTTCCGACAGGGATTTCTACATCCGCCAGGCCCTCGCCTGCCTGGATGTGGCGAAGTCCGATACCGAAATCGTCTACGCTGGAGAGCACTATTGCGGGCTCTTTTTTGAGCGGATAAACGCTGAGTTGGGCATGGACGTCTTTCTGCTGCAAAAGCTCGTGCAGATATCGGACTACGACCAGACCTTTGGCACCGAATATCTGGCCACCCTGCGCGCCTATCTGTCCTCCGGCAACAGAGTGACCGCTGCGGCTAACGAGCTTTATATCAACCACAGCACGCTCAACTACAGGCTCAAAAAACTGCACAGCAACTTTGGCATAGACGTTGAGGACAGCCGGTCAATGAACGCTCTCAGATTCGGACTCATAAACTTTGACAAGCGCTGATTCGTCCGCCCGTAAAAGCAACCTAACAAGGCATGTTGCACCGCCGCTCCATGTATGAACGCCGCGGGAAAAGGGGCAATAAATAATAAAGCCGGCAAGCTTTTAGCTTGCCGGCTTTATTATTGGACCTGAAGAGGCTTGAACTCTCGACCTCTCGGATGTGAACCGAACGCTCTCCCAAGCAGGACGGTTTCAGCGACGATCAATACCTTAAAAAGGTTTGGTCTTCGCTGAAACTGGCCCGCTTTTTGTGATTTTCGGCCAGAATTGTTCTTGAGGCAATTTTGACGTCTCCCCTGCCCCGCTCCCTGTATCTCACGCGGCTGCCAAGCGGGTCACATAACGCATTTTCGCCCCCGTATGCGAACGCAGTACCTTCGTTGTGTTCGCATCCGGGGCTAATTAAACAATTTGAATGTAGTTTGAGATTAATGCGTATACATAGTTTATTACATTATTATATTATTGTTTAAGCATTCTATCTCTTTTAATATATCAGCAGAGATTACGGCCTTGTACGCGTCAACAGTACCATTAACAGTGCACCCATCATATTTTGCATTTAGAACTTTTGATCCGCGCAGGGACAAGTCCTTAATTTTTGAATTCTCAAAAATCACACCATTTAAAGTGGAGTTTGTCCAGTCGCTACTACATAGGATCACGTTTTTAAATAATATACTACTATATTCACCGTAAAAACGAGTTTCATTTATTACTGATTTTTCTCCTTCAAATACCAGCCTGTCACAATCATAGAGACTACAATTTTCAATGACACAGTCTATAAATTTTACATTTCTTAACGATTTTGGGAATTTAACTCTATTAAACTTACATAGAAAAAAGCTAACTCCAGACAAGCAAACATTTTTCAGGTCCATGCTTTTCAAAGTGCAATTTGATACTGTGGCATCTTCAAAATTTAATTCATACAAAGCTGTTGAATTCTTTGGCAATTTAGAATCTTTTATATTTGATTGCGTAAAGTCTGCTTTTGCAATTAGAGAATCGCTAAAATCTGTGTTAGTAATTGTTGCTCCCTTAAAAGATGCGTCACTAAGGTCTGAATATGAAAAATCAACTTCAGTTAACCTGCTATTTGAAAAATTGGACTTACTCAAATTTGATGATTGAAATGTGACTCCAACAAATTCAGAGCCTTCAAAGCAACTATTTGATAAATATTTGCCAGCAAAGTTAACATCTTTATATCTTGTATAACTAGCGAAAGATATATGTTCTCTCTTACTCACCTCAATACAATCAGAATACACAGTTTTCCAGTCATTGAGCACTTCATTATAACTCCAGAATCCTTCTTCAAAACTTCTTGAATTCAACTCCAAGGGAACTGGAGTTATCGGTGAAAGCCAAATTCGCAAAAAAAATAAATAGTTATGAAATGTCGTTTTTACTGAATGATAGTATGATCGTTGGAAATTATATTTCCATATATCATTGCCATACAACGATGTTTTCAATATCTTTTCATATAACTCTGTGCCCTTACGCTTGTTATCAATTATATCCCTTGCATAAATATCACAGCTCCTGCTATGTAATTTGTAATATAGAAACGTAAAGGTTTGTTCCCATGTTGATTTTGCAATTTTACCATATTGGAATATTTCACAAGCAAGTAATATAAACTTATGTATTGAATTCTCAGTATCATCGAAGAGATCAATTTGTGAAAATTTACGGTAAATGTACTCACACATAAAAAAATCTCGAATATTATTGTGGTAGAACTCCAGTGCTCCATTGCCTGTATTTTCTTTCCAATAGGCGCTCAAAACACAGCATTTTCGAATGGCACTACTATGCATTGAGCTATTTGACATTTTTGAAGTTATTTTGTCTAATTCCTTCCACGTGATATAGAATCGCTCGGTATCAATATTGGAAAACATGCGATATGCAATTTCTTCGACTGTCATATAAACATCATCTGCAAAAGTTGTTTCTTTAAATGCTTTGTGAAAAGTTGTTGGCACATTTGAGCTAAAAACTTCATTATATGGAACATTACGAATAGCATTGTGGAAAATTTCATAGTAAAGAGACCATTTGTTATTTCTTAACTCATTCGTCATATTGCACGAAACTAATAAATATAAAGCAAGTGGTGTATCTGCTACCCCCGCTGCTTCTGTTTCAGTCAATTCATTTATATATTTTTTTGTGTTCGGAGCGATGCTTTGGTTGCATTTATCCTTAGATTCATAATTTCTCATCCACTCTGTTCGTTTTTCTGCGGAAAAATGGTCTATTGAAAAATGCTGATATGAAAATGGCTGCATTCCTGTTGATATCTCATGCATATTAATATACTTCGGTCGACTAGTAACTATAATTTTTTGTGTGTTAAAAGTATGTCGTATTTTTAATATAAATTGTTCAACGCTAAAATTATTTATAATCCCAAGTTCATCGGCGCCCTCTAATACGATTAAAGCTGTTTCATGATTTGAATTGAATGTTTCTTTATCATCAAAGCCCAGATATGACAGCACACTCTGCTCGTTGAAATCATTTGTAATAGATAGTTCTCTAAGTCTTACGCAAATAAGCTCTTCATTAAGGAAAATTGCTTTCCCTATGTCGTCCATTTTTAGATAGTGATAACACAACCAGGAAATCATGCTCGTCTTTCCAATTGCAGCATCACCATCCAAAAATAATATTCTATCCCTTTTGCTATCCCATAGAAATTCATCGAGCAAGGTAACTATACCATTGTTATTTTTACTGTTGCTCTCAACTTCGTCGTTTGTTATATGGGATAAGGTCGGTTCAACAAATAAATTCTCTAGGGTTACTTTATGCTCATCATTATATTTATGAAGAAATAGCGTTGAACAAAAGTTTTTTGAGTATTCTTTGATGATTTCAGTTATTTTGCTATTTTCTAAGATTTCACATTCTCTTTCAAAAAATATCTTTGGGTTGGATTTCATTAATTCACTGAGCCTAGACGCAAAACTCGCGTTCTCTAGCAACATATTGTTTACATCTTTTTCTATCTTATTTATACTTAGAATACTTTTATCAAGGATGATGGGAAGTTTATAAATTAGTTCATCAAATGAATTGCCTATGTCGCTATCGATATATTCGTTTGAAATGAACGAAAAGAAAATAAAATTGTATCCTCTAATATCTTCAATATCATTAAGTAATTTGTCCAAGTATTCCACTTTCTGTTTGTTTACAGCCCTAGTACTTTCTAACCGTTCAATTTCTTCATTGATTTCCCTTCTTTTATTATGTTTTTGCGTATTTGTAATTAGATTTAATTGATTTTTCAAATAAGAAATTGTACTATTTAAATCTTCTATTATCTTATTTGTATCTTCTATTTTGTTTTGAAGCAAAAGTTTTCGATTTAAAGTTAACTTGATTTGATTGCTTAAAGCTTCAATCACCTGCCTAATGGCTTCATCTGTTGCCTCAATCAGTACTTTAATGACAATTTGTTTACTTTCAGAAATCAAGTCGTAACAAAAGCAATCTTCGTTTTCAGTAACACTTAAATCATATTCATATAAGATATTTAAAAGTTCTTTAGCAAACCCTTCACTAAAAATATTAATATCTTTGTAATGTTTTGTTTTATTGTACTTCATATAGGCGGACAAGACACTTATGCCCCATAAAAACTGTTTGCGTATTATTTCGTGTCTTAACATTTTACCAACTCCTAGAACTACACTCTTTGTAATGCATTTCTCTAGATTCATATTCATCTATTCAAATTATATCCCATTAATCTCAGGCTTTTGATATTCAACAAACTCTGACAAAAAAGATGAAGCGCGAAGTATATCATTCTTTGTTTGAGCGCTGAATAACATCTCAGATATTACTTTGCCGGGCTCTGAAGGATTTTCAAACACTGAACTGTATACAGTACCTATCTTTTCTTTAACTTTGTTTATCATTGTATCACTATTTCCAGGGTTTGACTTGACACCAAAAATGTTTGCCAGTGAACTTACTACCTCATTTGACGAGCACAGTATAGATATTATAGACGAACAATCCCTACCCATGACAATATTCGCGTATTCAGATGGGGAATGTATCTTTGAGCCAACAAGTACGGGTGCTATATATAAAAGGCAAAAGTCGACACCATCTTCATATTTGTCTCCGTTACCAAACGAGGATGAATGTGTGATATTGTAGGCCACCATCTTTGCAGAGGAATAAAACTGTTGTATCTCCCTTAGTTCGAGCTGCATAACATTTATTACTGCAAAACATACTTTCTCAAAAATGAAGCCTTTACCAGTTAGGCCAACAGACATAAAATACCTGTCCATATTTGCTGGTGGCAAAGATATTTGAAGATCAAAGAACCTGCTGAGATACAAACCCGCGTTGAAATCGCCGCCATAAAACTGCTTCACAGTGTGCTGAAGCTCTTCAATGTTTACTGAAAAGACAAAGGTAACACATTCGCATTCAAAATAGTGCTTTATCCTCTCAAGCAATTTGATTGTAAAGCTTGGCTTACATCTATCCAGCTCATCAACAAATATAACCATCCTGTTTCCGCGCTCCGCAAGAGCAGTCCTCAGAAACTCTGTAACGGTTTCCTTAACGCTTTTCTGCTGCTTCACTTCTTCCAACAGGTCGTTTTTCTTTAGTAGTTTTATCAATTCTGATATCTTCTTATCTGTAAACAAGTCGGCTATCGAAGCGGCAGCATCAAGGATTTTTGTTTTGCTTGCCCCTCCAAGCTCACACTCATTCCCTAAATACTTGACGATCTCATATACAATCGACAACACAGGCTCTTGGCTGTCGTCATTTTCCCATGCGTCAAAATAAACCGGGATTTGCGGGTTGGATTCCAGTTCCCGCAACATGTCTTCCTTGCAATTTGCAAGCAGGATATACTTTTCTTCGTCCGTCCACCGCTTATTTGAATCGATGTTCGTATTATGCATTTCCAGCACAGCCTGTGCCTGTTTTACGAAAAACGTCTTTCCGCTTCCCCAGCGCCCATCTATGGCTATTGACATCGGCCCATCAACATACGTCAGCATAGACGCGAATCTGAACACATCCTTGTTGCGGTCAAGCAGGTTGCGTTTGAGAGAACTCGTAGTGTTCTCTCGCGAGGGCTGCATGGAAAAAGACCTCATCCCACTATCTCCTTTCTAAAACATTGATGTTCGCTTCATGGCCTGCTGTACTGGCTTTCCATCACTTCAGGCCCATTATTATACACTTGTCCCCTTTGGCCTCTAGCTTTCTGGCAGCGTCAACTGTCAGATACTTAGCATAGGCTCCGCGACCTATGAGAGCCACAGCTTTGCTTACGGCGACTGGCAGGACTACTCCAGCGAGGAGATAGGCGAGGGCGGCAAGATGCAGTTTGTGACGGTCGAGACGAAAAGCGGCAATGTCTTCTACCTCGTCATCGACCACAGCACCGGCGACGTCTACTTCCTGAACCTCGTGGACGAGTCCGACCTGCTCGCGCTGCTGGAGGATGAGGGCTACGAGGCCGAGTGCGACTGCGAGGTCAAGTGCGAGGCGGGCGAGGTGAACACCGACTGCCCCGTATGCCGCACAGACCTCAAGGGCTGCAAGGGCGAAGAACCCGAGCCGACGCCCACGCCGACCCCGGCTGCTGACTCCGAGCCGGAAGATGACGGCGGCTTCAACGCGGCAGCCATTCTTCCCATCGTACTCATCCTGCTGCTCATCGCGGGCGCTGCCGCGGCCTTCCTGAAGCTCCGCCAGAAGAAGCCCGCCACCAGCGGCGACACCGACCTCGACGACTACGAGTTCCCCGAGGACGACGAGGAGGACGAGGCCAAGTGAGATACCGCTTCACGAACAGCCCCTTCGAGGCCCTGATGACAAAGATACCGCCCGCGCCCAAACCCGACCCGCCGCCCAAACCGCCCGAGGGCCACTTCTGCTACGGCTGCGCCCGCTACGGCCTGGGTTGCGTGCGGCCGTGCTACAGGGACGCGGAGAAATACGACAAAACCTCCTGTTGACATTATACCGGTACGCCGGTATAATAATTGCAAGGAGGCGAGGAACATGACGCTGAAGGAACAGATTGCCCATCATAACACGACCATGTACAGGCTCGCCAAGGACAGCGGAGTCCCTTACTCCACCATCAACGACATATGTACCGGCAAGTCCCGCATCGAAAATGCCAGTGCCGGGACAGTATACAGACTTGCAAAGGCGCTTGGGACAACTGCTGACGAGCTTATTGCGCCGAGCTTCGAGCGCCCGGCCTTCGGCATTTTCAAGGGCAACGTATGCCACACGCTCAAGGAGCAGGGAGATATACAGTTTATAATCAACACGCTTGAAAGCGGCGAGATACGCAAGCTGTTCAGCAAGGGATGGTATGAGGAGAGCTTATATCTTCTCGCCATGCTGGACTATGTGAGTCGAGTCAACCACGTGCCTCTTTGCAGTGAATACAGCGACATTCGCTCCACCAAGCTGGACAGGGTCGTATACTCATCGAGCGTCCTGATGCTTTGCAGGATGACAAAAAGCGAGGAGCCGAAAGCGAAGGCCAGAAAAGAAGCCATCCCGGAGTTCATGCGATTCAATATTGCGGAGGCTGATGTGAGGAATGTCGTCTGATTTCAACAAGTCCGGCATGGACAACTACCTGAAGGAACTGGCAAAGGAATACCGGCGCATGGTCGGAAAAAATATGCCCGCTGAGATCGTGCTTGTCGGCGGTGCGGCTATACTTGCAAATTACGGTTTTCGGGAATCCACGCAGGATATTGACGCCATAATAACTGCCGCATCTGCAATGAAGGATGCGATCACCGTCGTTGGGGACAGGTATGACCTCCCCAGTGGATGGCTCAATTCAGACTTCATAAAAACCGACTCGTACTCGCCGAAGCTAATAGAGTTTTCATGCTATTACAGGACATTTGCAAACGTTGTCACGGTGAGGACGATAGAAGCCGAGTATCTAATTGCCATGAAGCTGCGGGCCGGAAGGCAGTACAAATACGATTTGTCAGACGTAATTGGTATCCTTGCCGAGTGCAAACGCAGCGGGAACCCGGTCTCACCTGAGCAAATCCGCATAGCCTATGAGAACCTGTACGGCAAAGGGGCTTCCATGCCGGAAAGCTCAAAGGCGCTGCTTGACAGGCTGGCGGTCGTCCAAGACTATGAGAATGAGTATGCGCAAGTAGCAATGGAAGAAAAACAGCGGGCCGGTTTGCTGAGAGACTTCCAGCAAAACTATCCCGGAGCAGCAAATGCTCAGAATGTAAACAGTATTTTGGAGCGCCTGAAAACGCGCAAAGAAAACATGCCTAACCACTCCGACACAGATACAGCAAAAGTCGATCCAGAAATTGAAATATGATATTAACCAAAAACAACGCCGAGAGGCCAGCGAAAGCTGGCCTCTTTTATTTTGCACGAAAAGGAGAACTGCAATTGAACAAACTCATAATAACCGAAAAGCCCTCCGTCGCGCAGGCTATTGCCGCGGTGGTCGGGGCGCTGGCGCGTAAGGACGGGTACTTTGAGGGCAACGGGTATGTCGTGGGCTGGTGCCTGGGGCATCTGGCGCAGCTCGTAAGCGCCGAGGCCTACGACCCGCAGCTCAGCCGCTGGCGCGTAGCCGACCTGCCCATACTGCCCCAGGACTGGCGCTACAGGGTACCACAGGATAAGCGCAGACAGTTCGGCATCCTGCGCGGACTCATGCTCAGAGATGACGTCACGCAGGTCATAAACGCCTGCGACGCCGGACGCGAGGGCGAGCTCATCTTCCGCAACCTCTACGAACTCACGGGCTGCACCAAGCCCACGCTGCGCCTCTGGCTCAACTCGATGGAGGACAGCGAGATACGCCGCGCCCTCTCAGACCTGCGCCCCGGTGCGGACTATGACCGGCTCTTTGCCGCCGCGCGCTGCCGGGAGCGCGCCGACTGGCTCGTCGGCATCAACGCCACGCGCCTGCTCTCCGTCACCTACCACCGCACCCTGAACACTGGCCGCGTCGTCTCGCCCACGCTCGCGCTGCTCACTCAGCGCGAGGCGGACATTGCGGGCTTCGTACCTGAGTCCTTCTACACCGCCGAACTGCACCTCGGAGAATTTTCCGCTGAGAGCAAGCGGTTCAGCAACAGGGCCGAGGCTGAGGAAGCTGTGGTCTCTGCCGGCGGCAAGTGCGTCGTGACAGCAGTCAGCACCAAGGAGAAGTCCGAGAACGCCCCGGCGCTCTACGACCTGACCACGCTACAGCGCGACGCCAACCGCGTCCTCGGCTATACAGCCCAGCAGACACTGGACTATCTTCAATCCCTCTACGAGAAACGCCTCTGCACCTACCCGCGCACGGACAGCCGCTATCTCACGGACGGCATGGAGGAGGGCGTGAAGTCCCTCGTCCTCTGCGCGGCTGGCATCTGCGGCCTTGAGCCGCCGTTTGCCGTCTACGCCGAACAGGTCTGCGACAGCGCAAAGGTCTCCGACCACCATGCGCTCGTTCCCACCATGAGCGCCGAAGACTATGAGCTTGACGCCCTGCCCGCTGGCGAGCGAGAGCTGCTCCGGCTCATGGCGGCGCAGGTGCTCCGGGCCGTCTGTGCGCCCTACCGCTGGCTGGAGACGAGCGTCGAGCTTGTCTGCGGCGGATTCACATACAGCGTCAAGGGCAAGACCGTCCTCGACCCCGGCTGGCGCGCATACGACAGCGCTGAGCGCCGGGACAGCTCACTGCCGGAATTGCACGAGGGCGACGAGCTGAATGTCTTGAGTGCCGAGGTCAAGGAGGGCCAGACCTCGCCCCCGGCGCATTTCACGGAGGGGACGCTCCTGACGGCCATGGAAAACGCCGGTGAAACACCTGACGAAGCCGAGCGCAAGGGGCTGGGTACGCCCGCGACACGGGCAGGCATCATCGAGAAGCTGGTGGCTGCGGGCTTCATAGAGCGAAAGAAGGCAAAGAAGAACGTGTCTCTCATACCTACGCAGACGGGCGCGGCGCTCACGGCTGTGCTGCCTGAGCAGCTCGCCTCGGCGGAACTCACGTCCGAGTGGGAGCAGAAGCTCAGCCAGGTCGAGCGCGGCGAGCTTGCACCGGAAGTGTTCATGTCGGGCATTGAGGACATGGTGCGCGAGCTGTGCGGCAGTTACACACCGAAGCTGGCCACGCCGCAGTTTCCAACGAACGGCGAGGTAATAGGCAAATGCCCGCGCTGCGGCTGCAACGTCGTGACGGGCAAGAAGGGCTATTTCTGCGAGAGCAGCGTCTGCCGCTTTGCCCTCTGGACAGACAACAAGTTCCTCGCCGCCAAGCGCATCCGCCTGAGCAAGTCCCAGGCCGCCCAGCTCCTGCGCGACGGACGGATACATATAGACGAGGTCTACTCCGCCAAACGCGACGCCTACTACCCCGCCGACCTCATCCTCAAGGACGACGGCGAGAGGGTTGTCTACTGGCTGGACTTTGGCAAGTCTCGTTGAGTAGGAATATATGTGTTGACATGCGGCAAGGGGTCTTATAGACTGAATATGGTAAATGCCATCAAGGGAGGTCACCGGCATGAAGCGTATAATCCCTCTTATTCTCGCCCTGCTCCTCCTCGCCGCCTGCGGTGCGGAGGTGGTGGAGGCAACGCCGACGCCTGCTGTCACCACGCCCACAGCGGCTCCTATGCCTGAAGCCTCGTCTCTGCCGGATTATATCCCGCCCATGGATTTTGAGCCGGTCAGCGTCTGGCAGGCCGAGCATTTT
>ERZ827492.2789-NODE-2789-length-11735-cov-60.953082_pt1 | contig 11735 bp, 7 predicted proteins | sample MGYA00519704_ERZ827492 | MGnify/ENA primary metagenome ERZ827492 (study PRJEB31778, sample SAMEA3449325) | human gut metagenome | biome: human gut; feature: human-associated habitat; material: faeces | place: United Kingdom | collected 2010/2012 ...
TACCTCTTCTTACCTCTTCTTACCTCTTCTTACCTCTTCTTACCTCTTCTTACCTAGTTCTACCTAGTTCTATCTAAAATTTAATAGAACTAGGTAGAATAAAAACTCCATTCCAAATCCGTCCACATTACCTATTTCAAGCTTTCAAAACAACATGGCTTCAGGCACAACATGTGGGTCATGTGGAAAGGCAGATTTTCTAAACCCACCGCTGATCTGGTTCAACGCTACGGCGAATCCGTCTCCTACGACTGGAGGCTCTTCCGCCAGGACATTGCCGGATCCATCGCCCATGCGCGGGCACAGCTCAAGGCAGGCCTGCTTTCGCAGGAGGAATTCAGCGCCATTGAATCCGGCCTGAAGGACATTCTGAAGGACATTGAGGCAGGCAGCTTCACGTGGAGCCGGGAGCTGGAAGACGTGCACATGAACATTGAAAGCGAGCTGACCCGCCGCATCGGCGCGCCGGGTGCCAAGCTGCATACCGCACGCTCCCGCAACGACCAGGTGGCTACGGACACACGGCTTTACTGCCGGGCGGAGATTGATGAAATCCTGGAAAAAGTGCGCCATTTGCAGCGCGCGCTGGTCATGAAGGCGAAGGAGTACGCGGACGCCATGATGCCGGGCTATACCCACCTGCAGCGCGCCCAGCCCGTCACGATGGGCCACCATTTGCTGGCTTACGTGGAAATGCTGGACCGGGACGCGGACCGCCTCACGGACTGCCGCAGGCGCCTGAATGTTTCCCCGCTGGGTTCCGGAGCTATTGCCGGCTCCACCATCTGCCTGGACCGCCGCGGGATTGCCGCAGAACTGGGCTTTGACGCCGTGACGGAGAATTCCATGGATGCCATTGCCGACCGGGATTACATCATGGAAACCCTCTTTGACCTGGCCGTGATCGGCGCCCACCTCTCCCGCATGAGCGAGGACGTCATCCTGTGGTGCACGGCGGAATTCGGCTTCGCCACCCTGTCGGACGCCCATACCACGGGCTCCTCCCTGATGCCCCAGAAGAAAAATCCGGACGTCGCCGAACTTACCCGCGGCAAGACGGGACGCCTGTACGGCAACCTCACTGCCGTGATGGTGGCCGTCAAGGGGCTGCCCCTGACCTACAACCGCGATCTCCAGGAAGACAAGGAACCCCTGTTCGATTCCATTGACACGATCAAGCTGGCCCTGGACGTCAACGCGGAGATGATGGCCGCCATGACGGTCAACACGGCCCGGGCCCTGGAAGCGGCTTCCGATCCCATGCTGCTGGCTACGGACCTGGCGGATTACCTGGTGCGCCGCGGCGTTCCCTTCCGAAAGGCTCACGAACTGGTCGGAAAAGCCGTCGCCATGAGCATTTCCACGGGTACGCCCCTTAACCAGTTGAGCGACGAACAGTTCGCCTCCATTTCAGACGCGTACGGAACCGACGCGCGCGACGTATTTGAATTGACAAAAGCCTTCGCCCAGCGTACCAACCCGGGGGCTCCCAATTCCGGGAACACCCGCCGCCGCATCGCCTACTGGGAAGACATTCTTTCCAAATAACACTGCCTGCGGGGAGCGGACGGAACGGGGAACCTGCCGTCCGTCTCCGCGGCGCGCCTCCGGGTTCAGGAAGGGGACGTTTTACACCCCACCGGCGGCGGCATTCCACCACAGCCGGCCAACATCCCGGCAGCCATGTTCAGACCTGCTCTCCTTTCCTCTCTCAAGACCTATACCAAGCAAACTTTTCTGGCGGACCTCTTCGCGGGGCTCACCGTCGGCGTGGTGGCCATCCCGCTGGCGATGGCCTTTGCGATTGCATGCGGACTCTCTCCCACCCAGGGCCTCGTCACCGCCATCGTGGCCGGCTTCCTCATTTCCCTGTTCAGCGGAAGCAAGTACCAGATAGGCGGCCCCACCGGCGCCTTCGTCATCATCATCATGGGCGTGCTGGAACAGTACCACGCGTCCGGACTGCTGGTCTGCACGCTGATGGCGGGCCTCTTTCTCATTATCCTGGGCTTCTGCCGCATGGGGGCGCTCATCCGCTTCATCCCGTTCCCCGTCACCACGGGATTTACCTCCGGCATTGCCGTGGTGATTTTCTCCACGCAGATCAAGGACATCTTCGGCCTCACCATCACGGAAAAAATCCCCGGCGACTTCATTGAAAAATGGACTTGCTACTTCAACTACTTCCACACCATCAACTGGGCGGCGCTGGCGCTGACCGTCGGCACCGTCGCCATCACCCTGCTGAGCCGCCGCTTCTGGCCCAAGGTGCCGGCCATGCTGGTGGGCATGCTGGGCATGACCGCCGTTTCCGTAGCATTCTCCCTGCCCGTGACCACCATCGGGCAGGCCTTCGGCAGCCTTCCGAACACGCTTCCCCTCCCTTCACTGCCCCACATTGAATGGCACAACCTGGGGGCGCTGACGGCTCCGGCCTTCACCATCGCCCTGCTGGCGGCGATTGAATCCCTGCTGAGCGCCTCCGTGGCGGACGGCATGACGGGAGGACGCCACAAACCTAATATGGAACTCATTGCCCAGGGAATCGGCAACATCGGGTCCGCCCTGTTCGGCGGCATTCCGGCCACCGGGGCCATCGCCCGCACCGCTACCAACATCAAGGCGGGGGCCAAAAGCCCGGTTTCCGGCATGATTCACGCGGTGACCCTGCTTGCCATCCTGATGGCCTTTGCCCAGTACGCCCAGCAGATTCCCCTGGCCGTGCTGGCGGGCATCCTGACGGTGGTGTGCTACAACATGAGCGAAATGCACACGTTCAGCCGCCTGCTGAAAGGGCCGCGGCAGGATGCGGCGGTGCTGGTGATCACCTTCCTGCTGACCGTCTTTGTGGACCTGGTCGTGGCCGTGGAGGTGGGTGTGGTGCTTGCCGCCCTGCTCTTCATGGGCCGCATGGCCCAGATCAGCGACGTTTCCGCCATTAAAAACGAGCTGCTGGATAACGACGAGGAAGACGACGAAGACCGTTCTACGGCCAAACTCAGCATTCCGGAAGGCGTGGAAGTTTTTGACGTGAAGGGCCCCTTCTTTTTCGGCGCCGTGGAACAGTTCAAGGACCAGGTGCTGGAAACGCTGGAGCACGATACCAAGGTAGTCATTCTGCGCATGCGCCTGGTTCCCGCGCTGGACGCCACCGGACTGAATGTTCTTTCCGACTTCTGCCACCAGTGCCGGGAGCACGGTTCCACCCTGCTGGTCTGCGGCGTGCAGCCGCAACCCCTGGATGTCATCCGCCACGCGCCCTTTTACCGGGAGCTGAAACGCTACAACATCTGCGAGAATATTGACGCCGCCCTGAACCGCGCCCGCAAGATCATCAACGGTCCCGCGCCAAAACACCTGTAACGGCGGCTACTCCCCCCGTGCGGCCAGGTAGGCCGCGCCCCATTCATTCATGGCTTCCAGTACGGGCAGCACGCTCCTGCCGAAGGCCGTCAGGGAATACTCCACCCTGGGCGGAATGACGGGGTACGCCTTGCGTTCCACTAATCCGTCCGCCTCCAGTTCCCGGAGCTGCTGGGTGAACATCTTGGTGGTGGCCTCCGGGATCAGGCGGTGCAGCTCGTTAAACCTCACGGGAGCCTTCTGGTAAAGATGCCAGAGGATGACAATCTTGTACTTCCCGCCGATCAGGGAAAGCGTGACGCCGCAGGGGCAACGGTAGGAGGATGAAGGTTTTTTCATCGTTACAGTATCTTTTTTGACACTATATTACAAAATAGTGCCTACTTGTCAAAAAATCCCTGTCTCCTTATTCTGGCGGGAATCCCGAGATATGCAGACATGAAACTGACCATCGACCAAGACAAGTGCATCCACTGCCATTTATGTGAAAAAGCCTGCTTCCTGACCCGCTTCTGCGGCTTCGATTCCCTGAAAGGAGCTGCGGAACAGTACTGCATCGGCTGCGGCCATTGCGTAGCCGTCTGCCCGCGGCAGGCCATTACCCATTCCGGAGTAAAAAGCACGGAACCCATAGGCCCCGTTCCGGGCGAAGCGGAAGTGCTGAACCTGCTGATGAAAACCAGGAGCGTGCGGCACTTCAAACCGGACCCCGTCAGCCGGGAAACGTGGAACGTCCTGCGCCGCGCGGCGGAATACTCCCAGTCCGGCCTGAACGCCCAGAGCATCCGCCTGACGGCGGTGGAAGACCCGGATACCCTCTCCGGCATCAGAAAGGCCCTGCTCCGCATGTACGACAAGCTGGAAAGGCTGGCCGCCTTCCCCGTCACCCTCCTGGCCGCCCGGCTGTCCCTCTCCCCGCAGGATTACCACGCCGTCACCTCCGAAACCGCTACACAGCCCCTGCGCAGGCAGGCGGCGGAGCGGGGGGAAGACCCCGTTCTGTACGGCGCCCCGGCCCTGCTCCTGCTGACCGGCCCGGCGTCACAAACCGCGCGGGAAGACGCTACGGTCCTCTCCCATAATATTATGATGGCCCTGACCGCGCTGGGGCTGGGGAGCTGCTACATGGGCGGCCTGGTCCTGGGATGCAGGGTTTTCAAGTACAAGCCGCTTCTCCGCGCCCTGGATTTGCCGAAAGGGCACGCGGTCCATCAGGCCCTTGTGCTGGGGACGCCCACCGTACAGCTCAAACGCATGCCGGAACGGAAGCGCCGTAAAATCAGGTTCCGGTAAGCTTCCCCGTCAACGGTCCGCTTCCTGCTCCTCATAGCGGGAAAGGAGGAAATCCAGGTCTTCCAGCAGGGTCTGGCAGGAACGGTCCCACCGCTTCCTGCCCTGAAGCGCCATCACGCATTCCTTTCTCCCGGTAAAACAGTATTTGGTAATGCCGTGCACCTGCAATTCTTCCACCTGCTTTTTCAGTTCACAGGCAAAAAACAGCCAGAACGGCACGCTGCGGGCAATCTCCGCCACGCTGACCGTCATGGGCGGCGTTTCCTCCTTCAGCTCCCTTGCCAGGTGCGCCAGGCCTACCTCCGTAAGCATGCGGCGCAGGCGTTCATACAGCTCGGACACCTGCATGACGGACAGGTCGCACTCATGCTCCAGATAATAGCGAACGGAGGCCAGCAGGTCATCCTTGAACGGCAGGGTGGTTCCGGCACGCCGGGCGGCATGTTCCAGGGCATCCGCCAGCCACTGTTCCCCGTACTCGGTGATCAGGCAATCACCAAGCTTGAGCAGCGGTCTGTTGTTTCGGAAGCCGATCATGGAACAGGGAAAAGTGGGAAATTTAAAGGATGGGAAGCTTGCGCTGGAGAGGATCAATCAGCGTCTGGTGGCGCATCTGCGTGATCTCCTGGATGAACTCCTCCACATTGGAAAACTGGCGGTACACGGACACGTAGCGGATGTAGGCGACGGGATCGATAGCGTAAAGTTTTTCAATCACTTTTTTGCCGATCTCGCTGGAGGGAACTTCGCGCAAATGGTCGCGGTGCAATTCGGAAATAATTTCTTCCACGGCGCGGTCCAAGCGGTCCATGCTCACGGGCCTCTTTTCACAGGCCTTTACTAGGCCGCGCAAAATCTTCTCGCGGTTCAGGGCTTCCCGCAGGTTGTCTCTTTTTACAACGCGCAGCTCCGTACGTTCAATCTGCTCATAGGTCGTGTAACGGTAATCGCACCTCAGGCACACGCGGCGGCGGCGGATGGTCGTCCCGTCCTTGGACATACGGGAGTCAATGACCTTATCCTCCAAATGACCGCACTGAACGCATCTCATGGCACGACCATACTACTACATAACGCATCCATAAAGGAAAAAGTACGCCAAATATAGTGCAGAGGCCTTAATGGTCAGCATTTCCCAACCAAGACTTCCTGTGAATAAGCCGGGGACAAAAACACTCCCGTCCGCGTTTCCGCACGGGTTGACGGAGATGCCGGAATTGTGAATAAGAGGCAGGCGAGCTTCCATGTACTCCGGGTGTGAAGACACATTTTTTATGCTCTCCTCCCACCGGAATAAAAACTGGAAAAGCCCTGAACGGATTCCGGTCCGCGCCAGGGTCGTTCATGGCCGTCCGTTACGGGTTCACCGTTCCGCCTTGATTGACGATACTGCCCGCAGCCAGCCTGGCGCCATTCAGATTCAACACAGCGCCGTCTTTGACGAGGACTCTGCCCAGATTCAGGGCCTGCCCCTCCATTCCTTCCAGGGACATTTCCACCTTTCCGGACAAGATCCAGGAACATTTCAAGGAAGCGGGCAGCACCCGTTCCAACACGACGCGGGCCATTCCCTCCGCTCCCCCTCCGCCTTCCGCACGAACCACCTGCACTTCCGCCTGTCCGGACAAGCGGACGGGATGGGCTTTGTCCTGGACCAGCGAGGGCTTGAGTTCCACGGTGGAGCCGCCCGGAATATTCCAGGCCTGACGGCCCGCAAGCTGTACATTTGTCTCCAACTGCAAATTTTTCCCTTCCGCCAGCCGGATGCCTCCCGGCCCAAGCGCCAAACGGTCGCCGGAGCCCCCTCCTTTGCTCTGAATAATCACGGTATTAACGGCGGGATCCTCCACACGGATGCCGAACAGCTTCACCACGCCCGATACAATGCTGGGTTTTACGGAAGAAGCCAAGTTCCACACGCCCACGTTTTTCCCCGGCATTTTCCGGTTCATCCAGGCATCCGGAGAACCGAGAGGAGCCTCATAGCGGCCGCTGCGGACGGAACCGGTATCCTTCCCGGCCAGACGGGCGGCTTCATAGGCAAAGCGCGCGCCGATGCTGATCTGGGACTGGCCGTTGTAATGCACCCCCATCTGGTCGCCGGCAGTCAGCTTGGGAAGGTCCCTGGTAGGGGCATAGCCCAGGGACGGACGGGAGGCGGCCAGCTCCTTCATCACCTGGTGGGTCGTTTTTCCCTGAACTTCGGTATCATTCCCCTTCAGGCCTCCGGTGACATTGCCCGTCTCCGGATCGCTTTCATTCTTTCCGGCCCAGTTGGCATTCTCGCCAATGACGGCTCTCTGTGCGGCCAGGGCGGACGTATCCCCGTACGGTTTCAAGTCCGCCGCCAGATTGCCCAGAAGCTCCAGAAAACGGGAAGCGCTTTCCGGAACGGAAGCGCCGATATTGCTTTCCCCCTGCAAATACAGCAGCCCGGCAAACTCCACTTTGGAGTATTTGGACTTGTCTACCGTGGCACAGGCGTTTTTGACGGCCTGCACCAGCGCCTTGTAAGCCTGGCCGTTTTTTTGCCAGTGGGAATTGCCGCCGCCGTCGCGGGAGGCTTTCACAATGGCCACATCCGCATCCCTGAACCATCCGTTCTTCTCCAGGGTAAAGGCAAACCCGTATTCCGGACCCATGCACAAACTGCCGTTATAGCGCGGCATGGCGGGCCGTACCTGCTCCCAGGACGTGGAGGCTCCGGGGAACACCCCTTCCCTCTGACCGAAGTTCTCATGCCAGTAGAGCGTATTCTTCGGCTCATACTTCTTCAACAGCTCCGGAGAAGCGGGACTGCCCTTCACGGCTCCCAGGGAATTGGATTGGCCCGTCAGCAAAAAAATCTTCAATTCTTTTGCGGAGCATACCGAAACAAGGCACAGGAACAGGAAGGACAGCAGATAGGTCATTTGAGTTACAATTGCGGGAACACAACTATAACTGCCGGAATTTTCCTTTTCAATCGTCAACTGCCGGATATGGGAGCCGGAAGGAGGAGGAAAAGGAAAAGACCAGTTCTTTTTCTATGCTCCCGATGGACAGCATAGCCCCCTTATTGATTTTCTACCGAAGAGCTTGGAGGAGGCAAAGGCGCGACGGCTTGGACAGGCGGCATGCACCAAATGTTCCACTTAGCCGGAGTAGAGGAAGAAAAGCCTCCATCAAGAAAACGAACAAGCCCCGCCAGTTGAGGAACTGGCGGGGCCTGATGAAAAAAATCCCGGCGGCGACCTACTCTTGCGGGACCTATCGTCCGACTACCATTGGCGCGGCAGCGTTTCACTTCCGGGTTCGGAACGGGACCGGGTGGGACCACTGCGCTCTGGCCACCGGGCTTCAGGGGGAAGAGTTTTTCATTTTCTTCATCCTGCCTGCCCGGGAGCCCTTGGGGGGCTTTGAGGGGGATTTTTTAAGGGTTGTTGTGTGTGTGGCTAAGAAGATTTCCTCTCGTTATGAGGGGAAGGAATCAGCGTAAACTGACATCTGCGTGGCTGGTGGTGTTACTTTTAAACATACATCCAATGAACAAGACAACAGCAAGTTGTTATTCACGAACGGGAGTGATGTAATATGATGAAGTCTATTGGTGATTAGTATCGCTTGGCTCAATACATTGCTGCACTTACACCTGCGACCTATCAACGTGGTGGTCTTCCACGAACCTATAGGGAAAACTCATCTTGGGATGGGCTTGGCGCTTAGATGCTTTCAGCGCTTATCCCGTCCGCACTTAGCTACTCGGCCATGCACTTGACAGTACAACCGATGCACCAGTGGTGCGTCAGACCCGGTCCTCTCGTACTAAGGTCTGAACCCCTCAATTTTCCAACGCCCACAGAGGATAGAGGACCGAACTGTCTCGCGACGTTCTGAACCCAGCTCGCGTGCCGCTTTAACCGGCGAACAGCCGGACCCTTGGGACCTTCTCCAGCCCCAGGATGCGACGAGCCGACATCGAGGTGCCAAACCACGCCGTCGATATGAACTCTTGGGCGTGATCAGCCTGTTATCCCTAAGGTACCTTTTATCCGTTGAGCGACGGCAATTCCACTTTCTACCGCCGGATCACTTGGGCCTGCTTTCGCATCTGCTCGACTTGTTGGTCTCACAGTTAGGCGGGCTTATGCCCATGCACTCGACACCCGGTTGCCAACCGGGCTGAGCCCACCTTCGCGCTCCTCCGTTACTCTTTGGGAGGATACCGCCCCAGTAAAACTGACCGGCTGACACGGTCCTCTGGCCGGATTCACGGCTCAGGGTTAGATCCTCCAGTTTCAAAGGGTGGTGTCTCATTGATGACTCCGACGCCCCCTAAAGGGCGTCTTCAGCGTCTCCCACTTACTCTGAGCATTAAAACCGAAGAAACAATGACAGCTTACAGTTAAGGTCTATAGGGTCTTTCCGTCCTTCTGCGGGTAGGCGGCATCTTCACCGCCACTACAATTTCACTGAGCGCCTGGTTGAGACAGTGCCCAACTCGTTTCACGATTCGTGCAGGTCGGAACTTACCCGACAAGGAATTTCGCTACCTTAGGACCGTTATAGTTACGGCCGACATTCACCGGGACTTGGGTTCAGAGCTTCGCCTTGCGGCTAACCCCTTGCCTTAATCTTTCGGCATTGGTCACGTGTCACACCCTATACTTCGACTTGCGTCTTTGCAGAGTGCTGTGTTTTTGATAAACAGTCGGTTGGGCCATTTCTCTGCGGCCTGCATCGCTGCAGGCACCCCTTCTTCCGAAGTTACGGGGCTAATTTGCCGAGTTCCTTAACCAGGTTTCACTCTTACGCCTTGGTATATTCTACCCACCCACCTGTGTCGGTTTGCGGTACGGGTCGCTTAGCATACGCTGGGGCTTTTCTTGGCACTCGATCCAATGATGCGCTGAGTCCGTGGACTCAACTCGGAATTCAATAACCTAGTCATCTTTTCTCATGCGTCCCCCCAGTTTAAGGGTCGCGAGCTCAGGATTATTAACCTGATATCCATCGCCTACGCCTCTCGGCCTCGGCTTAGGTCCCGGCTAACCCAGGGACGAAACACGTTGCCCTGGAAACCTCGGGTTTACGGCGGCCGGGGATTTCACCCGGCTTTACGTTACTCATGTCTGCATACTCACTTGCATGTGCTCCAGGGTCAGTCGCCATCACCCTTCAACGCGCATGCAACGCTCTTCTACCACTCTACCGTAAGGTAAAGTCCAGAGCTTCGGTATAACGCTTGATCGCCAATCATTTTCGGCGCAGGATCACTCGATGAGTAAGCTATTACGCATTTTTTAAATGGTGGCTGCTTCTAAGCCAACATCCTCACTGTCTGTGTAATCCCACATCCTTTCCACTGAGCGTTATTTAGGCACCTTAGCTGCTGGTCTGGGTTGTTTCCCTCTCGACAATGAAGCTTATCCCCCACTGTCTCACTGCCACGTTCCATTGCACGGTATTCGGAGTTTGATAAGGTTTGGTAAGCGGGTGTGCCCCCTAGCCTTGTCAGTGCTCTACCCCCGCGCATCAGCACGTGACGCTGCACCTAAATGCATTTCGAAGAGAACCAGCTATCACGGGGTTTGATTAGCCTTTCACTCCTACCCTCAGCTCATCAGAGAACTTTTCAACGTTCACCTGTTCGGTCCTCCACATGGTTTTACCCATGCTTCAACCTGGCCAAGGGTAGGTCACCTCCGCTTCGGGTCCAGTACCTGCGACTTAATTCGCCCTATTCGGACTTGCTTTCGCTGCGACTCCGGGCCGGAAGCCCTTAGTCTTGCCACAAACACTGACTCGCAGACTCATTAAACAAAAGGCACGCCATCGCAGATTGCTCTGCTCTGACACTTTGTAGACATACGGTTTCAGGTTCTATTTCACTCCGCTCACAGCGGTTCTTTTCACCTTTCCCTCGCGGTACTTGTTCACTATCGGTCGCCAACTAGTATTTAGCCTTGCGCGGTGGTCCGCGCTGATTCATACATCGTTCCACGTGTGATGTATTACTCAGGATTCCACTAATTCCCACGCTGGATTTCGTCTACAGGGCTTTCACCTTCTACGGCCAGCCTTTCCAGGCTGTTCTACTATCCAGTATGGTCGAATATGTCGTGGTCCTACAACCCCGAAGGAGTACCTTCGGTTTGGGCTCCATCCGCTTTCGCTCGCCACTACTTACGGAATCGATTTCTCTTTCTTTTCCTCCGCTTACTGAGATGTTTCACTTCAGCGGGTTTCGCGTTTCATACCCTATGTATTCAGGTATGAACGATCGAGTATTGCCTCGATCAGGTTACCCCATTCGGATACCCCCGGATCATCGCTTGCTTGCAGCTTCCCGAGGATTTTCGCAGCTTGCCGCGTCCTTCTTCGCCTGTTGGCACCAAGGCATTCACCGTACGCCCTTACTTACTTCATCATATTGCAAAAGTTTTTTACCACTTCCACAATACCACAAAGCCCTTTCGTGACTTACTGTATTGTCTTATTTCTTGGTATGCATGTTTTAAATTGTGTATTGTAGTTGTTTTTCAACTACCCACTTTGTTGGAAAGCAATTGCTTCTCAGCAATTGTTTTCTTTGCCACGCAGATGTCAATTTTCGCTTTCCCTCAATAATCGATTTTTTTGGTGGGCCTGACAGGACTTGAACCTGTGACCCCGCGCTTATCAAGCGCGTGCTCTAACCAACTGAGCTACAGGCCCGGTTTTGGGTCTCTGAGAGACAGTTACCAAATACTAAAGTTTAGTTACTAAAGTTTTCCGGCTCCCGCCTTCTTACCGAAACTGGTGGAGGCACGGGGACTCGAACCCCGGACATCCAGCTTGCAAAGCTGGCGCTCTACCAACTGAGCTATACCCCCAGTTGCGGTTCTTTTTGAAAAAAGGTCGTCACGCACGTCGTGCCTAGTTTCGCTCCAAGCGAACTGGCTGTTTACACATCTTTGGTTCGTTGCGGGCCCTCGCGGGTTCCGCTCTCTCTTCCCTCGGGAAGAGATCCGACCTGTGCATTTTTCATGCACTTTCTCCATAGAAAGGAGGTGATCCAGCCGCAGGTTCCCCTACGGCTACCTTGTTACGACTTCATC
>ERZ827492.2797-NODE-2797-length-11704-cov-3.017598_pt1 | contig 11704 bp, 8 predicted proteins | sample MGYA00519704_ERZ827492 | MGnify/ENA primary metagenome ERZ827492 (study PRJEB31778, sample SAMEA3449325) | human gut metagenome | biome: human gut; feature: human-associated habitat; material: faeces | place: United Kingdom | collected 2010/2012 ...
CCACGGTACAGGCTTGAAGCTGGTCAGCCAGATCGCCGCTGCCCACGGTGGGACAGTGCAATTTGAGCAGGGGGACTCGCAAAATCTCTGCGTCAGTATATATCTTCCCATTCATTGAGGTGAGGCGGACGGCTTGCGAAGTGCCGCCCGTCTCTTCTCAGTTTTCATTGGAAATACTCACAGTTCATTGATGGTATCGGTAATCGACATGCCACGAATTCGCTTCGCCGGTGCATGGACGGAGGTAATCGTCGCCCCGATCACAAACAGCAGAATGATCAGTAGCGCCGGGACCGGAATGCTCCAGGTATAGTAGGGAAAATTCGTGGTAATCAGCCTGTTATACAACAGACGGCTCAGAGGCAGCCCCGCTGCGCAGCCGACAATGCAGCCGGTAAAGGCGTAGGTGGCCGCTTCTGCGGCAATCATCCGGGTGAGCTGCCGTCCGCCCATTCCTACAGCCCGCATGGCACCATACTGCTTGATTCTTGCGGAAACGCTCATAGAAATACTGTTGACGATATTCAGCACCGTGATCAGAGCGATGATGGCGAGGAACCCGTAGATGAAGAGGCTGAAGGCCCAGAAGGTGCTACGGTCCCCCTCGTCCCGCCGGTCGGTGAAACTGTACTGATCTCCAGCCAGTTCCTCAATCGACGCCACCTCTTCATCCGTGGCGCTCTTCGTCACTTGGACATCAAGGATGGCATAGCCCTCCACGCCCGTCAGCCGGGTGAATGTCTCCTCGGAGCAAATCAGGATGATCTCGCCGTTGGTCTGTCCGCTGTTGGAGAAGGGGCTGTGGGTCAGCATTCCAGCGATCTCTACTTGGGAATCGCCGACGGTGACGGTATCACCGATGGTCAACGGCACATCCTGATCCCAGATGCACAGCACCGCGTCGCTGTTCCCATAGACTCTCTCCAAGTCGCTTCCCTTCCGCAGGAGATCATCTTCCAGGAGCCACCCCAACTGCAAGGCATCATAGGAAATCAGATCTACCGTCGTCTCCGCAGTTTCTACAGGGAAGGAGGCAGGGATATCCTCCCGATACATCCTGCCAAACGCATGCCGGACGCCGGGTATCTCGCGGATCTCTTCAGCCAGAGCGTAAGGGATCGTATTCGAGTAGTCTTGACTGGCGATGGTGAGGTTTGGCGCCGAGTGAGCGGTGGGGAGAAGGCAGCCCAGCAGCTCTACCAGCACAGAGAATGCGAGAAACAGAATGATACTCAGAGCGAAGGAGCCGGACATCAGAACCAGATTCTTCTTGGCAGATACCGCATGAGAGATGCCCAAGGCGGATTCGATTTTCCCAAATCTGGTTTCCGTTCGGTGTGGCTTATGGGTTTTATCCTCCAGATTTCCAGATACCGCCGCCACCGGAGAAACTCGTGAAGCACGCTTTGCCGGGGACCTGGAGGCCAGCAGGACGGTCAGCAGGCCCAACACGATGCCGCTGACAATTCCCACGAGGCTGACGCCGAACACTGGCCAATCAGAGAATTCCCCCTGCACCCAGTACCGCAAAATCGCGCCAAGTACCCAGGAGACAGCAACGCCCAGAGCCGCACCGATGGGGATGGCGGTTTTACACCAGTTCAAAGCCTCCAATTTCACAAACCGGATAACCTGCCGCCGGCTCATGCCGATACAACGCATCATACCAAAGAACTGCGTCCGCTGGGCAACCGTGCTGTTGAGGCTCCCGGAGATCATCAGAATACCGGCCGCCAGAATCAGCAGGAACAGAACCCCTGCCAAAGGATAGAGGGACTTCACCATGGTGTTGTTGCTGAGACCGGCAAGGCCCATCAGGATAAAGTTCTGCTCCATATCGCTGTCCGCCACATCACACTGGGCCTGGATCTCTGAGACAGCGCGGCCGATATTGGCCCGCGGGGCAAACTGGACATAGAAGGTCTCACTGCCGGAATCCTGATTATCCTCCATAATCTGCCGGAAGGTGGAGATGTTCATGAAGATCCCAATTTGCTCCCCTTTTACCAGCAGGGCAGTCGTCTCTCCGGTACCGTTGTTGGTGGCATATCGGCTATCGTCGCTGCGAAAGCCGGTAATTTGGAAGGCGTATTCACCGGCAGGCGTATGCAGCGTGATGGAGTCGCCTGTATCCACGCCAAGCAGTTCCCGGGCGTTTGGCGTCAGGATGGCCGCATCATTCGCCTGGATGCTGGAATCTTCGGGGAAATAGCGCATGATGTCCGTGCGGAAGGACTCCTCGATGCCGCACAGGGCGGTTTGGATGCCGTCGACCGTATACGCCCGGCTCTGGTCCATGTTCACTACACCATACCAGGACGCGGCTGCCACATCGCCGCGGGAGCGGATCGTCTCGGCCCCCTCCTCTGACAGGTTCTGAACGGTGATGTGCCAGAACCCGTGGTTTTCCTTGGAGTGCTCCGTTTCACACCGAACCATCAGATCCACCATACTTAAGATGGCGGTGACCAGAAAGACGGCGAAGATAATGCACAGCAGGGTCATGCGGTTCTGCCGCCGGTGGACCTTTGCGGAAATGGGGATCAGACTAAGATAGCTTATCATTGGTCATGCCTCCCAAGTCCGTCAATACGCCGTCCGACACCCGGAACACCCGGTCCACAGAGGCGGTCAAATTGTTGTTGTGAGTAATCATCAGGATGGTCTGCTGGTAGCGGCGGGACGCCTGGGTCAGCAGAGCGATCACATCCTGGCTGTTTTTAGTGTCCAGGTTGCCCGTGGGTTCATCGGCAATGAGAATGGGTGCTGGCTTGGCCAGAGCCCGGGCAATGGCCAGGCGCTGCTTCTGCCCGCTGGACAGCTTGGCCGCCCGTCGGCCCCGCAGCTCCCAAAGTTCCACCTGGCGCAAAATCTCCTCCGCCCGGACGGCGGCCCCCGCCCGATCCATCCCCGTCAGGCGCAGAGCGCTGACCACGTTGGCCAGCACGGTGCTCCCTGGAAGGATGCCGTAGTCCTGGGAAATGAAGCTGACGCAGTCCCGGCGGTAACGCTCCCAGTCCCCCCCGTCGAAATGGGAGGTGGGCCGCCCCCGGTAGTACAGCTCCCCGCTCTCATAGGACAGAATGCCCCCCATCACATGGGCCAGGGTAGATTTTCCGCTGCCGCTCTCCCCGGTGATGGCCACAAACTCCCCCGCTTGGAAGAGCAGGGTAATCTGGTCCACACCTTTCACCACACCCTGGCCAGATGTGTAATATTTTGATAGTTCTCTCAACTCCAGCAGGGTTTCGCCCATGTATAGCCCTCTCCTCTTCCTGCCTCCGTCCCCAATGAAAGCAGGGAACGAAAAAGTTGTTTTGATTGTATCATATTCCCATGAGCGGGTCAATCCGCGCCCCATTGTGAAGCTTGTCCCATCCTCTGGCGCACAAAGAGCGCACCGCCGGCCGGCGGTGCGCTCTTTCCCTCATTTTTACATTTTCAGACCGCCGGGGAAGTTTTCCACCGCCTCGCCCACTGCACGGATGGCCCTTCCTGCCGCCTTCTGGACATTGCGCTTCTTTTTCGGCCGGGCCATCATCAGCAGCGCCGCCCCCGCCGCCATGCTCACGCCCACAGCGGGCAGGACCGCCTTCATCTTTGCCTTGTTGGTACTCTTCATGTGCAATTCCTCCTTCGGTCCTAGTTTAACCGAAAGCAGGAAATCCTTTCTTGGAAAATTATGATATCCCCTCCAAGTCCAGTTCCAGGGAGACGGGACAATGGTCACTGCCAAAAATCTCCGGGTGGATGGCTGCCTGGCGCACTTTTCCCGACAGTCTCTCCGAGACAATGAAATAGTCAATCCGCCAACCCGCGTTATTCTCTCGGGCATGGAAGCGGTAGCTCCACCAGGAATAGGCCCCTGTGGCGTCTGGGTACAGCAAGCGGAAGGTGTCCACAAATCCTGAGGAAAGCAGCACTGTCATCTTCTCCCGCTCCTGATCAGAGAAGCCGGCGTTGCCCCGGTTGGTTTTTGGGTTCTTTAGGTCGATCTCCTCATGGGCCACGTTCAGATCCCCACAGTATATCACCGGCTTGGCTTTGTCCAGGCTGAGCAGATACTCCCGCAGGTCGTCCTCCCACTCCATGCGGTAATCGATCCGGGCCAGACCGTCCTGGGCGTTTGGGGTATAGCAATTCACCAGCCAGAAGTCCGGGTATTCCAGGGTGATCAGTCGCCCCTCATGATCGTGCTTGTCCAAATCCATGCCATAGCTTACGCTGAGCGGCTCCATCCGGCTAAATACTGCTGTACCGGAATACCCCTTCTTCTCCGCCGAGTTCCAAAACTCATGGTAGCCAGGCAGGTCCACCTGGGCCTGTCCCCGCTCCATCTTGGTCTCCTGCAGACAAATTATGTCCGCATTCAGCCCTCCTACCGAATCGAGAAACCCTTTCTTCAGGCAGGCCCGCAGCCCGTTGACATTCCAGGAAACCAGCTTTACCATGCTTCCACCTCGTTCTGTCTCACGCCCATACACCGCTTCAGCTCCCTGACCAGTATCATCACGCCGGTGACCAGCGCGGCCAGCATGACGGTGGCCTCAATGGGCATCCCATACTGGTTTCCGAACAGGTGAAGCACATAGTTGAACTTCAGCCGCAGAAACACCCGGTAGCTGGCCAGGGATGAGGCGGACACCATCACCGCCGTGGGGATCCCGCGCAGGCAGACGCAAGCCCAACAGGCGCTGAGCACATCGGCCAGGAAAAAATACCGCTCATGCATATGGGGCAAGAGAAACGGGATACCGATGGCCATTACCACGGCGATGGCCATCACTCCCCGTCGGTCCAATCGGCGGCCCATCCACAGCCCCACGGCCAGCAGGACCAACACCAGCACCGCCGCAGCAGCAATACCCATCAAGGCATAATGATTGCCTCCGGACTCGGTGCCATAGGGGACAAATTGATAGATGGACGGCGCGTTCAGAGTCAGCCGGGGATACTGGGACGCCTGGTTGAAGTAGATGCCTAAGATATCCTTCAAAGGCTTACCCAATAGCAGGGCCGGCAGGATTGTCAGTACATATACCCCGGGAAATACCCACAGCTCCCGGAACTTTACCCGCTTAGCCAACCACAGCACACCCCACAGAGGCAGGACGAATACTGTCTGCAACTTGAAGGAGAACGCCACCGCCATGAGAGCCACCGAGGTCTTGTTCTTCCCCTCCAGCACCAGGGCAACGGCCAGCACCGTCAGGGCTCCGTAGATCACATCACACTGGGCCCAATAAGCGCCGTTAAGCAGTACCGTGGGCAGAAGAAACAGGATGGAAAAGGCAACTAGGGGAAGCGTATTCCTCTGCTCCTCCCGGCACAGCACCCGGACCAACCGAAAGCCGCCCCAGGCTAGAATCACATCAAACAGGATAGAAAACAGCTTGATGAGATATAGGCTGGGCGCCGGAATATAGGTGATAGCTGCCATGAAATACAGGTAGGGCACGTTGTAGTCCCCCACGCTCATGGAGATGGCACGAAACCCACCGTTCTCTTGGAATACCTGATACCAGTTAGACAGGAATCCGTTGTAGTCTGTCCCCGCATAATCCAGCATGCAGGCGCGGATCAGCAGGCCGGCCCCAATGGGCAACAACAGCATCAGCAGCCCTCTCCGCTCCACTTTCTCCAGCCTGAGCAACAGCAGCGCCAGTGCCGCCAGAGCCAGCATGGACAGGGCCACGCCGATCCGGTCAAAGAGGCCGCCCCGTTCCAGCAAAAGGCAAACCACCGCCGTAGCCGCCAGGCATAATCCCCCGGCAATAGCGAAAGGGATGGAGAGCTTATCCCGCCATGCGCGCTCCATATCGGATCATCCTCCAAATCAGTACTCCGTACAAAGTCAAACTCAGGTGATTATATCATACCCGCGCCGCTTTTTCCACCCCAATTTAGGTTGACATTTCGCCCTGCAGGCGGTATTCTGTAAGGTGCCTTTTGATTCCTATTCTGCTTGGAGGAATTCGCCTATGTGCGGTTTTACCGGCTTTGTATCCCGATCCGCCCCCGATGTGGACGCCCTGCATGCCATGGGGGACAGCATCCGCCACCGTGGCCCTGACGAGGAGGGCCACTATGTGGACGAGCACTGCGCCATCGCCCACCGGCGGCTGTCCATCATCGACCTGGCCAACGGCCACCAGCCCATGTCCAGCCCCGATGGACGCTATGTTCTGGCCTACAACGGGGAGATCTACAACTTCCAGGAGCTGCGGCAGGAATTAACCGCGGCCGGCCATACCTTCCTCACCAACTCGGACACCGAGGTGCTCCTCCACGGCTATATGGAGTGGGGCGCCGGGGTGACGGGCAAACTGCGGGGGATGTTCGCCTTTGTCATCTGGGACAGGGAGCGGCAGGAGCTGTTCGGCGCCCGGGACCCCTTCGGCATCAAGCCCTTCTATTACGCCGTCATGGGAGATCTGTTCTTTTTCGGCTCGGAGGCCAAGAGCTTCCTCCCCCACCCCCAGTTCAAAAAGGAGCTGAACACGGCAGCGCTGAAGTTCTACCTCACCTTTCAGTACTCCGCCCTGAACGAGTCCTTCTTCAAGAACGTGTACCGGCTGCTCCCCGGCCACCAGTTCGTCTACCGGGATGGCCACGCGGAGTTCTCCGCCTTCAACCACTTCTCCTTTGCTCCCCAGCCCATGCCTCTGAAAGAACGGGCGGCGCAGATCCGCCAGGTGGTAGCCGAGTCGGTGAAGGCCCACGAGATCAGCGACGTGGAGGTGGGCGCCTTCCTGTCCGGCGGCATCGACTCCAGCGTCATCACCGCTCTGTCCCGGCCGGATAAGACCTATTCGGTGGGCTTTGCCAACAAGGGCTTTGACGAGACCAGTGAGGCCAAGGCCCTGTGCGACGAGCTGGGCCTGCGCAACCTGTCCAAGACCATCACCCCGGAGGAGTTCTTCTCCGCCCTGCCCGCCATCCAGTACTACGCCGACGAGCCCAACGCCAACCTGTCCACGGTGCCGCTGTACTTCCTCTCCCAGCTGGCGGCCAAGGACGTAAAGGTGGTGCTGTCCGGCGAGGGCTCCGACGAGCTGTTCGGCGGCTACATCACCTACCACACCACCAGGCCCTTCCGGGCCTATCGCAAGGCCCCCAAGGCCTTGCGGAAAGCGGTGGCCGCCTGGGCCGCCAAGCGGCCGCCCTTCCATGGCCAGGGCTTCCTCATCAAGGCTGCCAAAGAGGTGGACGAGTATTTTGTCGGCCAGGCCTTCATCTTCGACAACGACGAGGCCCAGCGGTTGCTCCAGCCGGAGTTCCGCAGTGAGCTGACCTGGCACGATGTCACCGCCCCATACTTTGACGCGGTGAAGGACGCCGACGACCTGACCAAAATGCAGTACCTGGACCTGCACATGTGGCAGCCCCTGGACATTCTGCGCAAGGCCGACCGGATGACCATGGCCCATTCCCTGGAGCTGCGGGTGCCCTACCTGGACCGGGAGGTGTGGGCGGTGGCCCGGGCCATCCCCAGCAGCCAGAAAATGCGGGGCAAGTCCACCACTAAATATCCGCTGCGGGTGGCCGCCGAGTCCATGCTCCCCCCGGACTGGGTGAAGCGGCCCAAGGTGGGCTTCCCTGTCCCCTTTGTCCAATGGCTCCAGGAGGAGAAGTACTACAACTGGGCCAGGGGCCTGCTCAACCAGGAGTATGTGGCCCGGTTCTTCGACCGGGACTATCTGTTGGAACTGCTGGAACAGCACTATACCGGTAAGAAACACACCCACCGCAAGCTGTACACCGTGCTGTCTTTCCTCATCTGGTATCAGGTCTACTTCCCCGAGGCGTGCGGCGCGCAGCCGTTCCGTCCCATGAGATAGGTATTCTGACAAACGCTGTGACTCTTTCACGGCGTTTGTTTTTTACAATTTTAGGAAATCTTTCTTCTCGTTTCAGCACTTTGTGAGACAAATTATCCTATTTGTCCAGAAAATTCACTGGTTTCCCCCCGATCCACCTATTGAAAAAAACCTATCTTTTTTGTATAATATAGAACAATCGGCTTACAGGGCTTCGACGGCGGCAGCCGCCGGGGGAGGCTCTTATTTTTTGCAGGAAGGTGCGACTATGAATCTGCGCGTTGGCATCGACATCGGCTCCACCACAGTCAAGGTGGTGGTACTGGATGAGGACAACCAGCTGCTGTTCCGCTCCTATGAGCGGCACTACTCCAAGACCCGGGAGCGGGCCTGCGAGACCCTGCGCTCCATCCAGGATATGCTGGCCGGCCAGGACATCAAACTGGTGATCACCGGCTCCGCCGGTCTGGGGGTGGCCAAGGCCGCTGGTCTGGACTTCGTCCAGGAGGTGTACGCCACCGCTGCGGCGGTGAACACCTATATCCCGGACACCGACGCGGTCATTGAACTGGGGGGTGAGGACGCCAAGATCATCTTCTTCGGCGGCGCCTTGGAGGAACGGATGAACGGTTCCTGCGCCGGAGGCACCGGCGCCTTCATTGACCAGATGGCCACACTGATGAACGTGACAGTGAACGAGCTGGATGAGCTGTCCTTAAAGCATGAGAAGATCTACCCCATCGCCTCCCGGTGCGGCGTGTTCGCCAAGAGCGACATCCAGCCCATCCTAAACCAGGGGGGCCGGAAGGAGGACGTGGCCGCCTCTATCTTCCAGGCGGTGGTGGACCAGACAGTGGCCGGCCTCACCCAGGGCCGGGAGCTGAAGGGCAAGATCGTGTTCCTGGGCGGCCCCCTCCACTTCCTCATGGGCCTGCGCCAGCGGTTCGTGGAGACCCTGGGGCTGGACGAGGAGCACGCCATCTTCCCCGAGGACGGAGACTGCTTTGCCGCCATGGGGGCGGCGCTGTGTTCTGGGGACTACGAGGCCCGACCTTTTGAGGAGCTGCTGCGCCTGCTGGAGGAGAGCCGGGGGGCCACCTCCACGGTAGACACCATGCCCCCTCTCTTCGAGAGCCAGGAGGAGTATGACGCCTTCACCGCCCGGCACAACGCCTCCACCCCGCCCCAACTGGACATCGCCGCCTACACCGGGGACGCCTACCTGGGCATCGACGCCGGCTCCACCACCACCAAGATGGTGCTCATCGCCCCAGACGGCGGGCTGCTCTATACTTATTACCACTCCAACTTAGGCAACCCAGTGGCCATCGTGCTGGAGCAGCTACAGGAGATCTACAGGCTGTGTGGCGACCGCATCACCATAAAAGGCTCCGCTGTTACCGGATATGGCGAGGACCTCATTAAGAACGCCTTCTCCTGCGATCTGGGACTGGTGGAGACGGTGGCACACTACCGGGCGGCCGCCCACTTCAACCCGGACGTGGACTTCATCATCGACATCGGCGGCCAGGACATGAAGTGCTTCAAGATCCGCAACGGCGCGGTGGACTCCATCATGCTCAACGAGGCCTGCTCCTCCGGCTGCGGCTCCTTCATCGAGACCTTCGCCAAGGCCCTGGGCTACAACATCGCCGACTTCTCCAAGCTGGGGCTGTTCTCTCCCCGCCCGGTGAACCTGGGCTCCCGGTGCACGGTGTTCATGAACTCCAGCGTCAAGCAGGCCCAGAAGGACGGGGCCAGCGTGGAGGACATCTCCGCCGGCCTGTCCATCTCCATCGTGAAGAACGCGGTGTACAAGGTCATCCGGGCTGCCAACGCCGACGATCTGGGCCAGCACATCGTGGTCCAGGGGGGCACCTTCTACAACGACGCCGTCCTCCGGGCCTTTGAGCAGGAGCTGGGCCGGGAGGTTACCCGGCCCACCATCGCCGGCATCATGGGGGCCTTCGGCGCTGCCCTGGCTGCCCGGAACCTGAGGCTGGAGCGGTCCACCCTGCTGGGCCCCAAGGAGCTGGAGTCTTTCTCCCACACCGCCCGGCCCGTCACCTGCAACCTGTGCACCAACCACTGCGCCCTCACGGTGAACACCTTTGACGGCGGCCGGCGGTTCATCTCGGGCAACCGCTGCTCCCGCCCCCTGGGCAAAGAGAAGGTGGAACTTCCCGACCTGTACCGCTACAAGTACCAGAAGCTGCGGGCCATGGAGGGAAAGGGTTGCGGGGACGGCTCCCGGGGACGCGTCGGCATCCCCTTCGGGCTGAACATGTACGAGAACCTGCCCTTCTGGTTCGAGCTGTTCACCCGGCTCAACTTCGAGGTGGTGCTCTCCCCTGAGTCCTCCCGGAAGCTGTACATCAAGGGCCAGCGCACCATTCCCTCGGACACGGTGTGCTACCCCGCCAAACTGCTCCACGGCCACGTGGAGGCCCTGGTGGAGGCGGGGGTGAACGCCATCTTCTACCCCTGCATGCCCTATAACTTTGATGAGAAGACCTCGGATAACTTCTACAACTGCCCGGTGGTGGCCTACTATCCCGAGCTGCTGGCCGCCAACGTGCCCGACCTGAAGAAGACCCGGTTCCTCAACCCCTACACCGGCCTGCACCGCCCCCGCGACTACGAGCGCATCGGCTCCCAGTGGTTTGCCGACACCTTCGGCGTGCCCCGGAAAGAGGCCGCCGCCGCCATCCGCGCCGCCTACGAGGCCTACGACGCCTATAAGGAGGACATCCGGGCCACCGGCCAGGCCTACATCGACCAGGCCCGAAAGGAGGGCCGGTCCATCATCGTGCTGGCCGGGCGGCCCTACCACATCGACCCGGAGATCAATCACGGTATCAACGACCTGATCACCTCCTTCGGCTTTGTGCTGGTCAGCGAGGACGCGGTGGCCTTCCACGAGGGGTACGCCCCCCGGAAGGTGCTCAACCAGTGGACCTTCCAGAGCCGGATGTACAACGCCGCCCGGTATGTGTGCACCCAGCCCGACATGCAGGTGGTCCAGCTGGTCTCCTTCGGCTGCGGCACCGACGCCATCACCACCGACGAGATGCGCTCCATCCTGGAGAACGGCGGCAAGCTGTACACCCAGCTCAAGATCGACGACATCAGCAACCTGGGCGCGGTCAAGATCCGGGTACGCTCCCTGATGGCCGCCATGGACGCCAGGAAACACAGGGACGGATAGGGATACCGTTTGGGCCGCCGCAAGGGAACAGCTGGCGTTGGATCTCGGGTGCAGCGCAGAACTTCTTGATTGCCCGGGAAATGTGGCGCTCCCCGGGCAGGATCGGTCCGGAATGCGGGCGTACAGCGGCGGCACGCCTTTTGGGGAGATCGCCGTTCTAAACGGCAAGCTGGCGGCAGCCTGCCGGGAGCGTCTGCTCCCCCGGGCCGGGGAAACCCTGCTGCCCCGACAGGCCGAATGGCTCTTTCTCCCCCAGAACTGCCGGCGGATCGAGGCGGGCCTGGCCCCCTTCGGCTACGAGATCGGAGACGCCCGTCACTTCTGCCTTCCGTCTCTCCCCTGCCCGGAGACCGTGCCGCTGGGGGCTGGCGGTCAACCTCACCGCGCTTTTGAAGGATGAATTGCTCCGCCGGGAGATCGTACCCTTTTACCGCACGGCCAGAGCCATATTCTTTCTCAAAACGTAGCCATCGGAGCGGGTTTTCGCCCCGCCTTTGGATATTTATACGCAATACCGAAAGGAACCTGAAACATGGCTGAGTTAGTATACGACAAGAACGGGCGCCTCCTGTTCACGAAGGAGATGAAGCGGGAATATACCCTGCTCTTCCCCACCATGCTGCCCGTACACTTTGGCCTGATGGCCCGCATCCTGGAGACCGAACGCTTCCGGGTG
>ERZ827492.2799-NODE-2799-length-11698-cov-3.439406_pt1 | contig 11698 bp, 7 predicted proteins | sample MGYA00519704_ERZ827492 | MGnify/ENA primary metagenome ERZ827492 (study PRJEB31778, sample SAMEA3449325) | human gut metagenome | biome: human gut; feature: human-associated habitat; material: faeces | place: United Kingdom | collected 2010/2012 ...
GCCATCCTGGTCTGCAAGGCGCCCTTTGGCGGAACCGGACACAACATCTTTAACCCGGCAGCTGCCGGCGTCGCCTTTGCCACCATCTGCTGGAGCGACCAGATCTTTTCCTATACCCAGCCGCTGACCCATCTGCCGGCCGCCATCGACAGCACCGGCGGGCACCTTCACCGTGTGGGTGTCGGACTCGCTCTTGCCGGGAATGCGCACGGTAATGCGCTTCTCCGTGCCGTTGAACGCTTCGTCGAACGTCACGTTCAGCGTCACATTCATATCCTGACCGCGACGGGGCTGAGGCTGGCCGCCAAAACCGCCGCCGAAGTCCCAGTTGCCCCCAAACGCACCTTCACCGTGGCGAATGCTCTCCAGAATGTCGGCCCAACTGCCGCCGAAGCCGCCGGCCCCGCCGCCCCCGAAGATATCCTCGACGTTGAAGCCTTGGCCACCGCCCCATCCCTGGGGGATCTGGTTCTCGTTCGCCGTGCCGTACTGGTCGTAAAGCGCGCGCTTCTTCTCGTCGCTTAAGACTTCGTAGGCCTCGTTCAGCTCTTTGAACTTGGCCTCGTCGCCGCCGGCATCGGGATGATGCTTGCGAGCGAGCTTGCGAAACGCCTTCTTTATCTCATCGGCCGTGGCGGTGCGCGGAACGCCTAGCGTTTTGTAATAATCGGGCGTAGACGCCATTCGTTCCACCTCCATTACCTTAGCTAGTTACTTAGAATTGCTCTTCCAAGCACGAGGGCGGCCAAGCTGCGGCCGCCCTCGTTTATCTTACTCTTCTTCGGGCTTTTCCCTCTTGGGGCCGCCCGTGGTGATCGTCACCATAGCAGGCCTGATTACCTTGGTACCCATTTTGTATCCGGGTTGGTAAACCTGCGCGACCGTTTCATCGGGAACGCTCGGATCGTCCACCGTACCCACGGCCTGGCACTCAAGGGCGTCGAATGCCTCACCGGCGGGGCTGATCACGACCAGGCCTCCCTTGGCCAGCGTATCGGACAGCTTGGCCTGCACGGCCTTTACGCCGCCAAGCAAACCGGTCTCGCCGTTGGTCTCGGCGTAGTCCACCGTGCGGGCGAAATCGTCGAGCACCGGAATGAGGCTCTCCATGAGCTTCTCCGTGGCGCGGACCTTCTCGGCCTCGGCGTCCGTCACCTGCTTGTGCGCGGCCAGGCGCTCCGTGAACATGGCGCGGGCCTTCAGTATCTCCTCGTCGTCCGTCTCGGCGTAGCCGGTGGCCTCGGCAATGAGCTCGTCCGACAGCCCCGCCTTCCGCAGGTCGCTGGTGGCCATGTACTCGGCGTTGCCGCCCAGCATGATATCCGTACCACGGCCGGCCATGTTGGTGGCCACGGTGACGGCGCCGAACTTACCGGCCTGCGCCACGATCTCCGCCTCACGCTCGTGGTTCTTGGCGTTCAATACGTTGTGCTTGATGCCTGCCTTGGTGAGCATCCGGCTTAAAAGCTCGTTCTTCTCGATGGATACCGTACCCACCAGCACCGGCTGGCCCTTGGCGTGGCACTCCTCCACCTGACGGATGACCGCCCGGAACTTGCCCTGCTCCGTTTTATACACGGAGTCCTGATCGTCGATACGGGCGATGGGCCGGTTGGTGGGGATCTCCACAATGTCCAGCTTGTAGATGGTGGCAAATTCCTCCTCCTCTGTCAGGGCCGTACCGGTCATACCGGACAGCTTCTGATACAGGCGGAAGTAGTTCTGGAAGGTGATGGTGGCCAGCGTCTTGCTCTCCCGCTGCACGGAGACGTGCTCCTTGGCCTCGATGGCCTGATGCAGACCCTCGGAGTACCGACGGCCGAACATCAGACGGCCGGTGAACTCGTCTACAATGATGATCTCACCGTCCTTGATGACGTAGTCCACGTCCCGCTTCATGACACCGTGGGCCTTGATGGCCTGATTGATGTGGTGGGCGATGGTACTGTTCTCCGGGTCGGAGAGGTTCTCCAGATTGAAAAACTCCTCGGCCTTGGCGATACCACGGGCGGTGAGGGTGGCCGTCTTGGCCTTCTCATCCACCACATAGTCGGCGTCGATATCCTCGGCTTCCTCCTCCTTGGAGTCCACCTCCGCCACCACGTATTTCTTCATCCGGGCCACCAGCGACTCCGCCATGTCGTACAGCTGCGTGGACTTGTCGCCCATGCCGGAGATGATGAGGGGCGTCCGGGCCTCATCGATGAGGATGGAGTCCACCTCGTCCACGATGGCGAAGTTATGGCCCCGCTGCACCTGCTCGTTCTTATAGATGGCCATGTTGTCCCGCAGGTAGTCAAAGCCCATCTCGTTGTTGGTGCCGTAGGTGATGTCGGCGTTGTAGGCGGCCTGCCGCTCCTCCTTGCTGAGGTCGTGGACGATCAGGCCCACCGACAGCCCCAGAAAGCGGTGGACCTTGCCCATCCACTCGCTGTCGCGCTTGGCCAGATAGTCGTTGACGGTGACGATGTGAACGCCACGGCCCGTCAGTGCATTGAGGTAGGAGGGCAGCGTGGCCACCAGCGTCTTACCTTCACCGGTCTTCATCTCAGCGATGCGGCCCTGATGCAGCACGATGCCGCCGATGAGCTGCACCCGATAGGGGCGCAGACCCAGCACACGGTCCGCTGCCTCCCGCACGGTGGCAAAGGCCTCCGGCAGCAGGTCATCCAGCGTCTCACCGTTGGCCAGACGCTCCTTGAACTCCGGGGTCTTGGCCTGAAGCTGGGCATCGGTGAGGGCCTTGTACTCGTCGGCCAGCGCCTCGATCTTGTCAGCGATGGGGTAGATGCTTTTCAGCTCCCGCTGACTGTACGTTCCGAAAATTTTCGTAATGAGTCCCATATGTATCGTGTCCTTTCTGTTTCCAAAAGGAAAGTATGCGTATTGCTCCCGTTTCCCTGCCGCCGGGCGGGAGAGCCTTCCGCATCGCTGCGGCGAATAGAAACAAGAATACATCCTGTATCATACCACAAATTCCTGTCAGATGCAAAGGAAAAACAGCAACAAGAGCAATTTCACTAAAATAAAATGGCGACGATCGGCACTCTTTACGAAAAAACACACTGGGCGGCGAATTTGCTTGCAAAAAGCGGAAATTGTGATACAATGAAGCTGAAAGGGGAGGAGTCCGATGCACAGGTAGAAATATAAATGAAGGCACAGAAAAACACAAAATGGGTTCTTGCAATTTAGATAATAAACTACAGGAGGACATTTTATGAAAAGACTGTTATCCTTTATATTTCTTTTGGCGATGTTGTTCACCATGACTACCGTGGCCGGAGCCACCGAAGAGAGTATTTATACTCTGGCAAGACGTACTATCACGGTCAAGGAGACGATTCAAGATAATGGTGTAGTGGTATCTACCTATTCTCATGGATTACATGGGCATGGATAGTGAAGGGATTCCGGAAGAGGAGGCATTGAAGCTTCTGACCTATGACAATTTGTCTCTTACATCCACATATCTGAAAGTCAATGAGGAAGGTATCGTAGAAATGACAGCGGAAGAAATGGAGCGGCAAATACAGATAGCCATTTTGCTACCTATCTATGCTATGGCGTTGTAACATCAACGGATGCAGTTATGCAACCAAGCTACGCCCATAAGACCCTTGGAGCCAGTAATATTTCTGTGTCGATAGATTCCAAGGGAGGTGTAAGTTTCTCTGTTGGCTTGGGTAGTAAGATTACCACATATTTGGCACGCCCAGTAACACTTGAGTAACAGGAGTATCAATGTTGGAGGAAAATTTATGAAGCCAGAGTGTCCCATAGACTGGAAAACAGCATTTACCGCCGCATTGCTCGGCTTTTTAGGAGCGTATCTGATCGGCGGCTACCTGAATATGCCGGACGCCGGGGCTATTGTGGCCATCGCCTATGTGGGCGGGCGCATCCTCTGGTATCTGAAACGGCTGGAGGCCCGTCAGGAGCCGAAGGACACCGTTGCGGATGCTCCCGCCGATACCGCAGCTGCCGATACGACGCCGGAGGGCAGTGGCACCGAAGGATAACGGATATCCCCGGACGGCGGCGGGGCGAGGGAGCGTATCCCGGCGGACATAGGCAGCAGCCCATGCCCGTTATTGCACATCGCAAAAAAGTCATCGCCTGAATGTCCGATTCAGGCGATTATTTTGTCATTTTTTGGAAACTGCGGAAAAAAGCCTTGCAACACGGAAACAAGTGATATAATATATTATCAGATATAGTGTATATAATATGTGTAATCTATGCAAATAATAGGGATGACAAGAGGAGAAGTACCGTGAGAACCAGAGATCAAGAGGAATTTCAGCGCAAAAAAATCATGCTGATGGAGAAGTGCTACGACTGCTACGCCGAAAACGGTCTGGCCTCCGTGGGCATCCGGAAGCTGGCGGAGTCCTGTGGGTGCAGCTCCGCCGTGCTGTATATCTATTTTAGAGATTTGGACGATCTCATTGTCCAGTCCACCGCCTACTGCATGAAGAAGGTGGAGGATGACTTCATGGCCAAGGCCCCCACCGATCCGCAGGATCTGATGCGCTTCATCGACGAGATACCCTACTGGACGGCCCGGCAGCACGGCAAGAAGTACCGCCTGATGTATCAGGTCTACACCCACCCCAAGTATATCCGCTACGGCAAGCAGTTCTTCGAGGGGGTCAACCGCCGCTACACCGAATACGCCAAATCGCTGGAGCCCAAGCTGGGCATCCCCTATACCACCATCACCCCGCTGATCTTCATCCTGATCCAGACCTGCGTCCACTACGCCATGTTCGAGGATGAATGCTATCTGCAGTCCCAGCAGGAGGCGCTGAAGCAGGCCATTCGGCTGTTTATGACCCAGTACCGCACGGAGGACGCAAGGCCCGACGTCAAGGCGGAAAGCTGACGGTTCCGCCGCAGCGGCCGCAGAAAAAACCAAATAAGACAGAAACGAACCCCCCTCGGCTATAGCCGAGGGGGGTTCGTTTGTTATCTCTGCATTTGGCCGCTTACCGCTTGCGGGCCGTGGGCGCATCAGGTCACGGTGCGATTGATGCGCTTGACCTCGAAGGAGGTCTGGGACAGGGTTTGCCGGGAGCGGTCCCCGATCTCCAGGGTGACGGAGAAAATGTCGGTGGAGGCATCGTAGCGCAGGGTAAAGGACTTCACCTTCAGCCCCTTGGGGTAGGAGGCGGAGCCCAGCAGGTGACGATCGCCCAGCGCCAGCTGGCCGTCTTCACCGATCTGAAAGGCATCGCCCTTACCCTCTACGCTGCCCACGTTTTGGATGAAGATCTGCGTCAGGCCGCCGTTTTCATCCTGCGTCACGGTGCCGCAGAAGCGCAGCTTGTCGCTGATGACGCTGGTGAGGGTGGAGCAAAGCTCCTGGGCCTCCGACAGCCGCATGGACTCCGTATAGGTCTTGCTGGCAAAGCGGATGCCCACTACCAGCAGCGCCGTCAGCAGCAGCACGATCAGCACCGTACACAGCATCTCGGTCAGGGTGATGCCCCGCCGGTCACGGAGTTTTCTCATGGCGTATCCTCCGACACATAGTAGCGGTAGCCGTTCTCCTGATAGACCTCCACCGAGGTGCTGCCGGTCTGGCCGCTGCGGCCGGAGAGGCGCAGCCGGACGTTGCCCGCGGACTGGGCATCGCTGTACCGGAAGGAGACGTCGGTGTCCCGGATCTTGGCGTTGATCTTGGCGGCTGCCACGGCGGAGCCCGTCAGAAAGACGAACACCAGCACGATGATCAGCAGGGACACCAGAGTCTCCACCAGAGTTTCGCCCTTCTGGTTCTGCAGCTTTTTCATCCGGTGACCCCCTTTTCAATGAGCGGTGTGTCCCAAGAGATGGTGGTGGTGGTAACGGTGGTCTGTCCCGTCTCGGTGTTGCCGCCGGTGACGGTGGTGACCTGCTGCTTCCGCTCGCCGCTGAGGGTGAGGGTCATAAGGCAGTTGCCCTGACTGCTGTCCGCCAGAGAAAGGGTCACGGTGATGTCGTAGGCAGGGGTCATGGTGAACTCCGCCTGTACGGCGTCCAGACCGCTGGCAGCATCCGGGGTGAGGGTGATGACGTCGGTATAGGCGATGCCACGGCCCACGGCCTCAATGCCCCGCTCCAGCCAGACCTTCATGGCCCCCTGGGGGGTCTGAGTTACCTCCGTCCGCTCGATATAGCTGCCGGTGGCAGTGGGGCGGCGGGTGACCTTCTGCTCATAGCCGGAGGAGAGGATATCGTCCCGCAACAGCTCCGCAGCGGAGCTGACGGTGAGATAGGTCTGCTGGCTCTGGCGGTCGTTGGAGATGTGCCGGGCGGCGGTAGTGGCCGCCGTAAGGATCACTACGCTGACCATGCTGGCTACCAGCAGCAGGAGGAGGGCCATCAGAATGGTGACGCCCTTCCGGTCTGTACACTTTTTCATTCCAATGGCCTCCTTTCTGCAAAACGGTTATCGGCTCCAGCGCCAGCGGAGCAGACCTGGCTCCTCCGTATCCTGATAGATGGGTTCAAAGGTGGTATCCTGGAACAGGGGCAGGTCGGGACTGGGGGTCCAGCCCACAACGGGCCGGAGCGCCGAGGCAAGCTCCTCCTCCGTGGGGAGGAAGCCGGCGGCGGGCTGGCCGAAGGGAACGGCCTTCTCCAGCCGCAGGCGGCCCACCACGAAGGTGGCGGTGATCTGCGTATCCTCCGCCGTCAGGGTATAGGGGATATCCAGCGTATAGGGCCGGCCGGTGCGGGTGTCGGTGAGGGTCACCTGCAGGGTGACTGTCTCCTGCTGCCGTCCGTGGATGGTGATGGGGCGATAGCTGAAGTCGCCGTCCTGTTGGGCGGCCACCACGTCGCCTACGGTGACCCGGTAGTCCTCATCGGCGGTGGAGAGCATATCGTGGGAAGTGCCGGTGCTATCCAGAACGGTAAGGGCCGTTACGGTGAAGTACCGGAAGTCCGCCGCCTTGCCACGGCTGTACAGGTACAGACCCTCGTAATCGGGGACATCGCCCTCGGCGGGGCCGAGAGGGGTATCCCAGTCGGTGGCGTCCCGATTCAGGATGCCCTGACGATACACGGCGTCTCCATCGCCCACATGGGCGATGCCCAGCACGCCCTGCATATGGATGGTGGCGGTGAGGCGCAGCTCACTGGTGAAGGTGCGCTGGCCCACGGTGACACCGGCCTGCACCAGCAGAGTCTCCTCGCCCTCGCCCTTACCGGTGACGGTGACCTGCTGATCCCGACTCACCGGGGACAGCGTGACCACCCGGTCAGAGCCGCTGACCACGTCCCATTTGACGCCGGTGAGCACTTGGCCGGTGCCGTCCCGTGCGGTGAGGGTGAGGGTAGTGCTCTCGCCTACATACTGCTCTACGGAGAGTTGATCCACGGAGATGGAGAGCTTGGCGGTGACGTCCACTGCCAGACGGGCGGTGTAATCCCCCAGTGTGGCGATGATCTCGGTGGAGCCGATGGCCTGTCCCACGATGCGGACCTTGTAGTGGCCCGTGCCGTCCGGCTGAAGCTCGGCAGTGACGATGCCGTCCTTGGTATAGGACAGGGTGGGGAGCTCCGTGCCGGGATCCGTGCCCTCGAACCGCAGATCCAGCGTCACGGCGGATTCACCGCCGGCGGCATCGTAGTCGGTGATCATGTCCAGCGTCAGCAAGCCCTTGCTCCAGTAGAGGCCAGATGACGGCCACCAGCCGTAGTGTAGACGGGCCCGGCCAAAGACGTTATCCTGCACCAGCACGGTGGGGAAGGGGAAGTCCTGACCCTGCAGGGCCTCGTCGCTGCCGGGGAAGCTGTATTTGCCGTGGACCTCGGCGCCGTTTTCCTCGGTAGTGACCCACGCAAAGCTGCTGCCCAGAGCGGCGGCAAAGCTATCGTAGCGTTGGGTCGTGCCGCTGCTGTTGTTCTGGGTGACGATGTTGGCACCGGTGCGCTGGGACATCTGCTCATAGGTCAGGCCCGTCAGGCCCTTGATGCTATACGTGTTGGAACCACCGTTCCAGCCGTAATTACGGAGGTAGCTGAGATCGCCGTTGAGCATTTTTTCCCGTGCCGCTTCTGTACGCAGCAGCCCGCTAAGGGAGTTGCTTTTGGAATTACCCTTGCCGTAGTATTTGGGCAGATCGTCGAAAGAAATGCTGTTCTTGCTGCTGTTGAGGTAGTAGCAGTTGTTGATATAGAGCTTTGCATTGGTGCTGGCACCGGCTCGGTCGGCAATACTGCCCATAAGGGAGATGCCGGTGATGGTACCCTCCATGTCCGGGAACTCCATGTAGGTGTAGCAGTTATTGAAAGTGGGCTGACCATCCGAACTGTCGGAGCGATTGACAAAGTTGGTGAAGCTGGCGGAGAAGCCGCTGCCGCCCATACCGCCGATATAGACATAGGTATCGGGGCCGGAGACACCGCCGGAATTCATCTTGACCTGGACGGCAGAGCTGCCGTCGGCAAAGACATTGTTGCTGCTGTCCACGGGGACACGCTCCTTCAGGGTCTCCTCCCCAACGGTGATGGTACCGCCGGTGTAGCAGTCCGTTACCGCAAAGCGCACACCGCCGGCCAGACCGCCTACACGCACATAGTTGCCGTAGCGGGCGGCGTTCATGTAGCCGTTGGTATCGACGTGGGTGCAGTTGATCTGCAGATCCACCACGGCGGAACACTTGTTGAGGTTGACGCTGGAAACACCCACCAGCCCGCCGATGGCGGCCTCACCCAGATGCTGTTTGTTACGGCTGTTGTCGGCCACAGTGTAGCCGGCGATGGCGCAGTTGGTGATGCTGCCGCTGCCCATGCTGCTGTTGTAGTCATAGGCGATGCCCACCAGACCGCCCAAGGCGTAGGAGGTGGAATACTGGCGCACCGTCCGGGTGCCGCTGGAGGGCGTGGGATCGGTATTGCGCTGGATGACGGCGCCGTTGTCACTATAAAGGACGATGTTCGCGATCTCTGCGCCGGCGGTGGTGCCGAAGAGGCCCACGTTGTAGCAGTAGGAGTCGATGTTCACGTTCTTGATGTAGTAGCTCTGGCCGTCGTACTTGCTGCCGAACCAGTTGTACAGCACCATACGGTAGTCGGTGCTGCTGCCGCTGTCGTAGACAGAGCCGGCGATGGGATGGAAGCTGTAATTCAGGGAGGCATCCGTGGGATCCGCCAGGCTCTGGCCGTTGAGGTCATGGCTCTGTTTCCACGTGCGGATGGGACGGGTGCCGCCGGTGGAGTCGCCGGCGATGGCATCCTCCTTGCTCTGGTAGCCCCAGGTGACACGGCTATATTGCAGATAGGGGTAGTACTTGTACATACTCCCGCTGTCCGTCACGTCACGGGTGGAGCTGCCCTGATTGCCGTAGTAGCTCCAGTTGATGTATTGCAGTTGCTCCACGGACCGCACCTGATAGGGCAGGGCATCCGTGCCGGGCTCTACGCCGGTGGTGCCGCCGGTAGTACCGGTGCTGACGGCGGTGACGGCATAGGACTCTGCGAAGAAGGGACTGACGGTGTAGGTGAACCACACATCCCCCTGAGACAGGAACCAGTGGCCGTTGCCGGTGGTGCCGCTGAGGAGCCGCAGACCGGTGTCGGAGGTCTGATAGGTGACGAAGCTGAACGGAGGCATCTGCTTCTCCAGCTCCGCCGCCGCCTCGGTGTTGCGGCCGTCCAGAGCGATGCGCTGGGTCTCCAGCAGGGGCTCCGTCTCGCCCTTGGACCAGTAGTAGCCGTAGCCGTAGGCGGTGATCTTGCCGCCGTCGTCGTGGGCGGTGCAGAGGCTGCTGCCGTCCTTGCGGACGCCGTTTTCAAAGCCGATGTATGAGAAGTGATAGCCGGGGTTACTGCCGCCCTCCTCGTGCTCCCAGTACACCATGCCCAGCGTACCCAGATCGGCGGGGGTCACCCAGTCGCCGTAGTGGACGGGGCTGCCGTGGCCGGTGAGACTGGCGGGATAGGGATAGACCTGCCCGTCGGTGTTCAGGGTTTTGCTGTGGTGATAGGTGTGGCTGGCATCGGCGGAAGAGAAGCCGGTGAGGGTCAGGGCCTTCAGTCCCTGCTCATTGACGGCCCGTGCGCCGGACTGGTCGCTGTAATCATACAGATGGACCTGTCCCACGAAGCGATAGGTACCGCCGCTGAGATAGCAGCAGCCGGAGGTGCTGCCGGTGGCCGGGGCAAAGCCGTAGGTATCGGCACCGGGGGAGGTAAGGGCCGTGGCGCAGTAGCTGCTGCGGATCGAGCCGATGTTCTCCCCGGCGAAGCCGCTGAGTGCCACGCCGCCGCCACGGATCTGGAGTACCTCCACGTTGGCCATGGCGTAGCTCTGGCTCACCAGACCGCTGTTGCCGCCGGTGAAGCCGCCCATCAGCAGACGGGCATAGTTGCTGCTGGCGGTGAGGGAGGGAGTACTGACGCTGCCGGAGCGGATGGTCCCGACGTTATAGCCCACGAAGCCGCCCATATACAGGACGCTGCCCTGATAGGCGTGGGCTGTGACGGAGTAGCCCGCCGCAGCGCAGTTGTAGACGGTGCCGTCATTGCGGCCTGCCAGAGCGCCGACATAGGCGGTACGCAGGCGCAGGATGCCCCGAAGCGTCACGGAGTAGTCCTGCTCCCCGGTGGTGAGCACCACATTCCGCAGACTACCCTGATTCAGGCCGAAGAGTCCGGCGTAGTCGCCGCCGTTGGGACTCTGGAGCGGCACAGCGGCGATGGGATAGGTGCCGCCGTCATAGATGTGGGTAAAGGGGACGACGGCACTGCTGCCGATGGGCTGCTGGCTGGTGACGGCGGCGCCGCTGCGGCCGTAGTTCGCCCAGTCGTAGCCGGAGTAGTCGATGCTGCGCTCCTGCTGGAAGGTGGTGTCCTTGGCCAGCAGGGGGCTGTACTGCTCATAGTACAGGCTCAGGTTATTCAGCTGCCGGGCTGTGCGGATGCCGATCTCGCTGGGGGCCTCCGGGGCCTCGGAGCCCTCCGATACCCAGCAGGTGAAATGGGGATTGAAGTAGTAGGTGGTGTCCTCCACCTGCACCCGGCGGTAGAAGTCCGTGGCTACCTCGGTGGTGTTCACCAGTGTCCGGGGCAGGGGCAGCAGGTAGTAGCCCCCGCCCATGTCGATGGCGTTGGCACGGTACAAGGTAGAGGTGACCTCCCGCCCCCCCAGCGAATAGCGCGCCGTCAGATCCTGCTCCGGCAGCGTGCTGTACACCATGCCGTATCCGTCGCCCACCACCGTGCCGGTGGTTTTGACGGTGGATTTGTTGGCACCACGGAAGCCGTAGCTGCCGTCGGAATAGACCTCGTAGTACACCAGTGTACCGGCCTCGAACTGAGCCTGCCAGTCGCCGTAGTGGGTCAGCCCCGTCAGGCGGGGATAGGAGTAAGCGCCCAGACCCATGCCGTCCACCAGGTTATAGGCCACGGTGTCGCTGCCACCGGTCTCAGCGGTGAAGGCGTCGTTGAGGTACTTCTCGATGGCGTCGGCCCGGCTGCGGCCGCTCCACTGCTCATAGTCGGCAAAGACCGTGCCGTCCATGTCGTGGTCGCCGTGGGACATATAGTAGGTGCTGGTGATATCGGGCTTGCCGGTGGTGACATCCGCAGGCTTGGCGGTGGAGTAGGTGAGCTTTTCACTGCCGTTCAGCCGGGCGCTGGCGCTGTAACAGGTGTCGACGACGTCGCCGTAGGACGACTCACCGCCCACCAGACCCGCCATGAC
>ERZ827492.2801-NODE-2801-length-11692-cov-2.997078_pt1 | contig 11692 bp, 6 predicted proteins | sample MGYA00519704_ERZ827492 | MGnify/ENA primary metagenome ERZ827492 (study PRJEB31778, sample SAMEA3449325) | human gut metagenome | biome: human gut; feature: human-associated habitat; material: faeces | place: United Kingdom | collected 2010/2012 ...
CAATCCATACCCCCATTCGTATCTCTCTCGAACATAAGACTCAGACTACCGTCTTTGCGAGGTTCTCGTTCATCGATCACAGCCCAACCAACACGAGAAAGTAACCCATTCTCCAACCATTCACGCACATCGCCCTCTGCTCTATCCAAAGTTCTAGTCGTTCCTTTCAGATTATACGGGTCTTGTTTCCCAGGATACCACACCTCTTCGACCCCGTTCACATCGAGTGTAATTTGTAAATTAGGATTACAACGATCATTGCTTACCGGATATGTACCCAGTTTATAACGCAGTTCCAGTTTATCGGTTGTAAGATAAAGATATCCGTCACGTTCCTCTTGGGTAAAATTCGGAACCGGAAGATGGCGATTAATGACTACAAAGGACGCGCGATCCTCAAACTGCAATTTCGCACTATATTCTATACGAATCATTTCGGGAGTCAACACCGTAAAGCGCATGTTACCCGACTTCACAATAGCCTTTTCATCGGCCATCGAATTATCCTGCGCCCCGACAGTACACGCAATGAAAAGTCCCAAAATACTTAGGAGTACATGTTTTTTAATCATAAATACATAAATTTTTAATAGAAAGATTAAAGTCGTTCTACCATTATGACACAAAAAATACACATACCCCCTACATACCTGAAAAATTTTTGCTTTTACATGTTTTGTTATACGATATCGATAATATTTTGAATCGAATAAAAAAGGAAAGGGCTACAAAATGTAGCCCTTTCCTTTTTTATTTTTAAACCATTCTATTTATTATTCCGCTTCATACTCTATGGCGTCGCTTTCTGTATCATCGTCTTCCAACGCCTGAGCATCCGTTAAGATGGTTTTCACAAAGGTTGGTTTCTCATTAAACAAAACGATAGCAGATTGATTCCCGTCCGGAGTAATAAATTCTACCTGAGCGGCAACACCCAAAACCTCAGTCGTATCACGACCGACATAGCGAGCGATTAAATCATACGATTGTATATAATCGTCTACATTCGTGGTTGGTAATGCTACCGAACCATCTTCCGGCATCGCTGACTTACAGATATAAAACTGTACCTGTTTTCGATTTTGGTTACTCACCTTACGCCACGCTGCATAGAGGGTGATTGGCTGTCTTGCATTATTATTTATAAGATCAGAAATAGAATCCCCTGCACCGCATTCCTGCCACTTTCCGTCTTTGTTTCTGTAATCCCAATGATCGAATTCATACTGTTCCAACTCTTTGCTGTCATTATCTTCATGATCATAAACCAGAGGATATGGTGACTTAACGTTATGTTTTCCAGCTTCTATTTCATTCTCATAATCATCTGTATGTCTTGTCTTATTCTCAACCTGAGGGGTCAACTTAGCTTCCTTAGGAAGTTTCTTCATATAACGAGTTGTATTATAGATAACCCTGACTGCCCCAGACTCCAGCGGTTTGTCTGCGATCACCTCATAAGATGAGTTAACATTCGGAATTTCAAATTTTACCTTATCATCTCCGGACGGTTCCGGAAGAACCTCATTTTCGTCCCTGTCATTAGATGTACAACTCCAGACAATCTCCTTGCCATAATACTCACCTTCTAAACTTGCCCTCTTTGGTACTTCCACAGTATATGCTTCCCCATGGCCTACATACTGTCTCTTAATCGCCTCTCTTTTGGTCAGGTTCAGTGGATCCAACACTTCAATCAGATGAAAACTTCCCTCTACACTGAAATGTCTTCCTGCCAGCCCAGCCTGAGAAGAAAGTCCTGTCAAACGATCAAAATAATTTTCGATTCTGTCTGGATTCAGTGGGTTTGGCTGTGAGAAATAATAGACAGATACATCTTTCCCGTTTTTCAGGACAGGAATATACCATGTACCATCGTTGTCCTTATAAGGATGCTGTACAAATACTCGGCTGTCTGTCGCATAACCAAACAGGATTTTTTCTTTGCCATCTGCTCCCGGTTCCAGTTTATCCGGGGTGAAACCAAACTCACTGTAAATTTTAGAAATCGTATCATCTGGTGTGGCTCGCAAATAATAACGACTGGCTCGGCCACTGTTCGCTTTGATTATGTAATGCTGCTCAGCATTGAGGTTCTTTATCAGCTTATAATGTCCATCGATAAATACATAAAAACTGATATTTGCTTCTTTTGTTGCTGCTGGTTTTTCTGTATTATCAGGAACAATCACATATGGACGTACTGCATCATCTGGCTTAATAGTAAAGCTCATGGTATGCTCTGCTTCATTTTTACTCCATGTAACTGCTGAAAGAGTACCATCTTCCTCTCTGCATTCCCAGTTTATATCCTGCGTTTGTTCTTCTACACGCGGCTTTGTACTAACTGTTCTTGTAAGTGTTGACTTTCTTGCAACAAAATCAATTGCCGGAAGATCACGCAAAGCTGTTTGGCTGTAAACCTGTCCATCGTCATCCTGTACTGTCACACTGTAAAAACCGTTATATCTATCATCGTCGTGTTCGAGTAAGGTCTTTGCACTCATGGTGCTTATATTCTGTCCGTCTGGCAGGTAATACACATCCATCGGCTCTCCGGACTTTCCTATATAAATACATTCATGACCTTCTATCGTGTATTTCCCTGCATTATGGATTGTATCGTAATCTCTCTTGGAATAATAAAAACGCTCTTTTGCTCCATTTTGAATAGAACCATCGTAATGAAATTTTTCAAAATGCTTTTTTAACTCATCATTAGAAATATAATAATAAACTGTTCCCGGCTTTGTTGTAGTATCTTTTATAACAGGAATTTCTTCGTTTAGAACATTATATCTCTCATTATTTACAAAAGTATAGAATTTGATGTTCAAGGTTGCTGGTGCAAAAGTGCTGCATGCAACCGTATATGGTTGCTCTATCTTCCCAATAGAAAAGGTTAGTTTATCGCCCTGTTTCACCGGAAAAATTGTTTCATTTTCATCCTCACTGGCACAAAGCCAGTCGCTTTCCTTCGTATCTCCTGGATCAACGGAAATTGTGACCGCAGAATCTTTCTTATAGTAACTCACAGTTCGATTTCCATCCGGATTGATCACTGTAACCGAATAGAAACTGTTCTTATTCTGCTTAATCTGGTCTGAATAATTATCCGGAATTTTTTCGCCATCAGATGCTCCTTTTGGCATATAATAAACGTCTGTTGGTACAGTTGCTTCCTGCTTGTCCAGGTTATAAGATACATATTGCTGTCCTTTATAAGTTACCACTGTCGCCTGTGCTAATGTCTTCTCACCACGGACTGTATATGGAAAATAATTTCCGGACTGTGTTTCCTCTGCATTCAAGCCGAACTCTCTATAAATCTCAGCAAGATCACTGACAGATAAATAGCATCTGCCCTGACGGTTCCATTTATACACCTTTTTCAGTGAATCAGCCGGCAGCTTTCGAACCTCATTGTCTGCATATATATAAAACTGAATATCAAAGGATGTCTGGTCCGCTCTCTGGATCACATAAGACTGTGTGATTTTTCCAATTGCGAATCTCGTCTGGTTCCCCGATTCCCGTATACCATCTATCACCTTATCGTCTGTTCCCATACAGGTCCATTCGATCTGGTCTGTCTGGTCTGGCAATTGTGGATTAAAGTCAGCCACAGCTTCTTCCACTACAGTTCCTGTTAATGCATAACGAATCCGATCCTGCCCTTCTCCCTTTACCTCTACGGAATAAAACGAGTTGTCCTTTTTTACAGAATCTTTTAAATTAAATGCACCGCCTTTTCCATTTGGAAGGTAGTAAACATCTATCGCTTCCCCTTGTTTATTCTGTCCATAATTGTAAGAAACATATGTCTTTCCGGATTCTGTGTCTGTATAAACTTTTCCGTATTCTATCCCGCTTTTTCCCCGGTATGCAGATACAAACTTATTATTTGCATCCGGATTCTGATTCTCACCATTTTTCACAAATCCAAATTCTTCATATATCAGGAGCAGGTCCTCAATGGAAACACCATAGTAGGTAGTTCTTCCGTCTTTCCATGTTGCAATGCCGGTAATGTCATTATGCTGAAGCTTTACCTTGTTTCCATCAATAATGACATAGAAATCAATATCAAATTCGGAAGACTTCTCCGATGTTTCTGTTTCTGATTCTTTAGTTTCTGTAGTATCTGTTTCTTGCTCCAAGTCTTCTGTCCCCGATGTTTCTGACTCTTTTTCCTTTTCTTTCAATGCATAAGTCATAATCAGTTTTTGTCCATCTGTAAACTTATTGGCATTGATATTATCGGAACTCCAATAAACCGTATCTTTATATACTCCTATAAAGGAACAGTCTGCATCATTTACTTTTGCACTCTTAAATTCATAATCTTTGTCAGAAATATTTAACTCTGAATGATCTGATATTTTTCCAAGCTCAATGGTCTCTGGTGCTCCTTCAATCGCATTGCCGGATTCATCTACATATTCCACCAATTTTGTGGTCGGTACCTGACCATTTGAAGTTGCTTCCTGTATTTCTTTCTCCAGCTTCTCCACTTCTATGCTATCCGGAATCTGTTCCTCAGTTTCTGCCGATGTCTCAGTTTCTGTTTCTGATGTAAATTGCTCCGAAGTTTGCTCGGTTTCTGTCTGTTGTGCATCTGTCTCACTTGTAAATGCTTCTGTATCTTGTGTTTCTTCCTGCTCTGTAACCACTGATGTTTCATCTTCTGATGCACTTACGGTTTCCAGATTCATAAAACAAATAGAAAAGATTAGAAGCCAGGAACATGCTATTTTCAAATATGTTTTCCAATTCTTATGCCTCATTTTTCGCATCTCCCTTCCTGTTCTTCTGCTTCTCCATGAGTAATCCGCAAAGGCAGATAACTGAGCCAAAGAATAAGAACAAATAGCCTGCAACCGGACTATCATCGCCTGTCTTTACCGGCGAACCATTATGAATAATATCCTTTGATCTTGGGGAAGATGGAACCGGGTTTTGATTTTTACCAGTTTGACCGGTATACGAGTTTTTGAATGAAACCTTCGATACTTTATCTCCATTTTCATTTTTGACCACTGTTACCGCCATCAGTTCATTATTGGAATCAAAGAATCCTTCAATCGTTACATCATAGGTTTTTGAATCATATGTATAATTTTCTTTATTCTCTGTTGCCTGGTACAGCTTGTAATGATATTCTCCTGCCTGTCCGACATTCATAATCAGCTCTGTAGAAGAATTACCACTCATATTCCAGGTAAATGTTCTTCTATTGCTTCCCTCCGGCATTGGATTTTGTATCTGATCTGCTATTAAAACATAAGAGCCTGTTTTGTCAGCATCTGCAGAATTGTTTACTTCAAATATCTGTTCCACTGGTATTTTCACTGTTGTGTTTCTGTCAGCCGCCAGTACTGGTCTTTGAACACCCAGAAAGAATATCATGGACAGGAATATAACCATGGCTATTTTTGTCAAACGTGTTGTTCTCATGCTTCTCCCTCTCCTTCTTTCTTCTTGTTTCTTTTCTTTTCTATCTGTCTTGCTATCAGAATCAGTACAAGGACAATCAGGATAAACCATACAATAACTGGCACTTTTCCTACTGCATTTTTCAGTTCATCAATTCCTGTACCTACGTTTTTGGCTTTTTCTTTTTCCGGATATATCTGATCTGTTAAGCGTCCCACCAGGATATTTCTTCCATTTGTCATATCCGATGTACAGGTGGTCAGCAAAACCAGATGATCATCTTCCGTTATATTCATATCTCTTTTATATAAAACATTATTCTCGATTTCCTGCAGATACTCCTGTTTCGCTTCTGGTGTGTCCAGACACACATTGAAAATCGTCTCATTATAAGCATCTACCTGTAACAATGCATAAATTTCGATTCCATGATTTTTACCATCAAAGAACAGATTTCCATATGGATGTTCGTTGAAATACTGTTCCTTCGTAAACTCACCAATATCTCCAAACATCATGTGTTTTTCCATATGGTGACCATATATAATATTATCAAAATCCGAAAAGTCCGGTTTATTTGCACAATGTAAAAAGATTGCTCCGCTTAAGGAATAGTTTCCTTCCGCATCTGTATTCATATAAGTATCATCATTGTCCGTCTGCACCAATGGATAATTGATATTTGTGTCATTCACTCGTATCCATCCAATCACATCCGGATTGATTTTCTGTAATTCTTCAAAAGATTTCGTACTCTTTTCAGTAGGAATATATGCTTCATAATTTTTTGCATCTGCAGTCTGATATACCTGATGGGAATCCCACAGCATATAACCGGAGAGAAACATAGCTGCAAGAATCAGTGATAATGCTATAAAATTTACAATATGGTCTAATCCTCTGATAATTCCTTTCAGCACTTTCTTCATCCGAAGCATATGTACAAGTTCCTTTCACCATTTCTGTTTCTTTTATATTTATCAAAACTGGTTCATCTGACCAATTTGCTCGCAAAATTAGCAAAAAGGGATGCGGCGGAGCAACGCCGCACACATCCCCTTTCCTGGTTGCTATATTTTATTATTTCTGTAATCTTCTGCGTTTGAATCCTACAAAAGCAATCAGTGCTACACCGCAAAGTGCAATCATCAGAACGTATGGAAGAGTGTTCATGATGATACCAGTTACAGGTACATCGTTGTATGTATTGGTTACATCAACGGTATTCTGTTTCTGACCTAATTTTTCATTATTTACCACTGTAAGTTCTGTACTATATTTTGTAGCACTAACAGGAGTCAACTGAGTACCATTGATAGTAATCACTGCACTACCTTTATAGTTTTTAGCTGCAGACTCTTTTACAGTAATTGTTGTTCCTGCTGGAACACCAGTGAACTTCATGTTTTCATTTGCTTTCAAATGGAATGTGTATGTTCCGCCCTCAGCAAGTGTAACATCACCTCCATTAGCATCTTTGATTCCGCCAAGTGTGCTTGCATCTGTTCCAGTCGGGAATGCAAATGTTGCTGTGAAAGTGAACTCATCGTCAGGAGTTGTTGTTGTACCATTTGCATTAACAATCTTTTTAGACACATTCAAAGAGCCAAACTTATGATAAGTCGGATCTGGATCTGTAGGATCTGTACCTGTACCAGCTTCCTGTACATAAGTGTTAGTAAATTTGAAAGTATTAGTATCGGTATTTCCAATATCTACTTTACCTTTACCAGTTACTGTCTGACCTGCATCATCTTTCACTTTATTTACAACGATATTAGAAATTTCTGTACCAGTTGCACCATCTGTAACATATACATCCATTGTATACTCAGCCCCTGACATGATCATTTTTTCATGATCACCGTTGACTACTGCTGGATCTGCTGTCTGTATCTCTTTTACAGTATACTCATACTTTCCTGCTTCTGGATATGTCGGAAATGTAATCTGACTTCTCTTAGAAGTTGTTCCTGTTTCAGTATCGGTAAATGATATCTCCGGCATAGTAACCGCTGCATCTGTTGTAATTATACCAGTTCCTGTCTTGACCTGCTCTGCTGTAAAGCTAAACTTCTCAGCCTTTCCGGCCTCTGTATTGTAGGTCTTAGTAATCCATGCCTCCGTTGTCTTGCCCGGATCTGCCGCAAATGTTGGCATTGCCATTCCCATCGTCATGGCACCAGCAGCAACAACTGCGAGCACTTTTTTGAACATTTTATTCATGCTCATAATGATTCCTCCCTTGTAAATAATATTGTTTGTTTTTATTTGATTAACGGAGGAGGGAATTAGAGTCCTCTGGTCCGAATAACCGCAATCGCTTTTCCTTTGACGTCTTTAATATTAATACAGCCATAGATTCTGCTGTCTGACGCTTCCGGTCTGTTATCACCCAGTACAAATATCTGACCTTCACCAACAGTGATTGGAAAGTCAACTCCATTTTGAAACTGTCAAAATAAATATCCTGTGAAATCTGCGTAGCACCTTTAATCATCAAACCGTCTTTTGTTATATCTACGGTATCACCTGCGACTGCTACGACCCTGCCTGTGGTTGTTCTGCCATCTTTCTTAAATACTGCAATATCACCGGACACAAAACGCTTGTCCAGTCGATAATACATGACCAGATCACCATCTTTTATTGCTGGTTTCATAGATACGTCATTGATTCTCGCCATCCCGTACATAAATGTAAAAACAAGGATGACTGCCAAAATGATAAGAACAATCTTCAATAACAGTTGAAAGATATCTTCTCCCAGTGTCGTTTCCTGTCTGGGAAGCTGTTTCTCATTATTCTGTTCTTTCTCAACCTGTTTCTTTTTCATGTTTCATTCCTGCTTCATATCAACTTAGATAATCAAGGTATTCTTTTATGTACCGGTTAAAGTATAGCACTTATTTTTTGCAAAAATAATACAGAGAATAGGAAGATATTTTCACGTTTTGCTACAAAAAATTTGTAGTTATCGGTTTTTCGCAAAAAAAGAAACCATACCATAGAGATATAGTTTCTCTTTGAATTACAGTGTTTCTGCCATTTTGAATAAAACGATTCCATTTCTAACAGCCAGCATCTCAGCAGAATTCTTGAAATCAATGCCGGAAATATCTTTTATTTTTTTCAATCGCCCTGAAAGAGTACGATAATTTACGTAGAGTTTTTCAGCTGCTTTATTCGCACTCTTATCACAGTCCAGATACGCCTGCAACGTTTCAATCAGTTCTCCATCATGTTCTTTATCATACCAATATAATTTCACAAGTGACTCTGGCACATATTCCATCAGTTCATCACGATTTTTGATTTTTTCAAAAATCTGGAAAAAACCGAGCTTAGAAAAATCGGCTACCGATATATTCTTATCACCATAGAGATATCTGAGCATATCCATATAGTCTATGATTTTCTTTGAATCCTTAAAAGATTTTTTCAAATCTCCATATCCATTAACAATACTTCCAATGCCAATCTGAAAATCCGTTGTCTTATTTCTGTGAAAAATCTGCTTCTGTACTGTCTGATATAATTTTTCCATTTCTTCCCGGAACCCTGCTTGTGTTTCCCCAGGCTTAATTTCATGAATACACACAATCTGATTCAGATTCCGGTAAATATGTTCATCCGGAAGTAATCTCTGAATCTCGCCTTCTATCCCTCCGATTTCTTCTAATTCTTCTTTTGTATAATAATCTTCGCTATTGCTTGAAATCGTATGAAAACTTACCACACAATATTGAGCTGTATCTTTCAATTTTAGCATTCTTGCAGCTTTACTCAATTCATCGCCCGTTAATAAACCATTAAGCAAGCTATATTCAATATCTCGTTGATATTTTTTTTCTATCTCATTTTTAGCATATGTTTCCATAAAACTATACTGTAAAGTAATAACAGCATTTTCCAATGCCATATAGTCCAGTATTGTTAATGGCATATTCACTTCCGTGACTACCAAATAAATTTCTGTTCGGCCTAACACATGTATTTTTGTAATATATTGCGTATGCTCTTTTCTCTGTTTTTTGTATTCAAATCTGGTAACAATATCCGGTTTATATTTCTCAACATTTTTCTCAAATACAAAATCAGACAGATCCTGCGTTGTGGACGCACAGCAAGTTAAGTTACTATAATATAACGCTACCGGATTATCAATCATGGAAGACAATAGAAACAAAATATTTTTAGTTGGATCTTCAAAATCTTCTCCATCCAATAACATGTTAGAAATATTGTCGTGTGTCAATTTGAAATAAATCAACCGTGCGATATTTTCATCATAGATCTGCAGAATAACATATTTTATAATACCCCAATAATACTCATCTTCCGAAATTTCTATCACTGGAATATTACGTTCCGAACAAAACTTTAATAAAATATCATAATAATTGACTTTCTGTACCATGTCCGGATGCTGCTTTATAATAAATCCACTGACCTGTTTCTTCTCCAGTTCATTCAAATGTTTCCGAAACTCTCTGTCCGTTTCTCCGAAATACACTTTCATATTTGTAAGAAGAAGCTCTCCTCCAGTCAGATATCTTTCCATATCTTCTATTTCGATAATTCGTATACCTTTAATTTCCTGATTCAGATTTTCTTTACATGTCACTAATCTCATATCAGGAAATTGTTTCGATTCTAATAATTGTTTTACCGTATAAGCCATTCAGCACCTCGTCAAATTCGTCTTTTTTTGTCTACTTTGGTTGTACCAGCATCTGATGTTGTGTTTTCAAAAGTGGCATAAGTATACAGTGTAATTATACCCCCCCCCGAAATTTTCTGTCAATTTCTTCATGCGTATAAAATGCATATTTTATATAGATTCAAATAAAAAAGACAGCTCGCATCTTTGTCGAACTGTCCATTACTTCTTCAGGCTGCGGATAAAAGTCATAAAAATTTCTCTTTCCTTCTCATCCAAGCCATCCCAAATCTCAAGTATTTCTTTTTGCTCTTTTGTCAGATCCAATCTGCTTTCATCATCTGAAAAAAATTGTGCGATTGTAATTTCAAATGCATCACATATTTTTTCCAGATTAGCCATCGTCGGCATACTCTTCTGATTCAGCATATTTCCCAGAGCCGTCTGCGTTATTCCTGTAAGCTGAGCTAACCTATATTTTGTATATCCTCGCTTCCGGCATAGTTCCGCAATTCTTAACGGAATATACTCTTCCACACACAAGTATATACACCTCTCTTCTAGTCTATGATACCAATATTGTACCTGTTGACCAGAAGATTTATTAGACATTTATTTATTGATTATATACTCTTGTGCGCAAGACTATTCAAGTAAAAAAATATAGCTGGACAGTCCACGATATTCAGTTGTTGCATATATTTATGATACTTTCTACGAGGAAATCTGTCAAATACATGTTGTTAAAAAATGATATTATAACTCAAAAAATCCTGATAGATAACTTTATCTATGCAGTTACCTATCAGGATGGGAATTTTATCTTACACCACGATCAGCTCCTCTCTCCGGCTTATCTTTTCCCTGCTTTTCTTGAATTTTCCTCTTATTGATTTCCAGTCTTTCATGAATGGAAGGCTTCTTTGCTTTCGCAGCCACATTTTTATCTTCTGTCCGCACAATCGAAGCCTCTTTCCCGGCAGTCCTCGTATTTTTCACTTTCGTCTCTGCGGTTGCTCTTTCCCTTCCTGTCAAACCGCCCTGTTTTTCTGCGATCTGTTGTTCTCTCCGCTCTTGTACACCTTTTTCTTCCAGACTGCAAAAACTCTGCAGATACGGCAATACATGATCCTGCATATCCGTCAGTTCTTCCAAATACTTCTGAAATTCTTCATTTCCTTTATTTTTCATAAATGAGAGCCAGCTTTCATCTGTCAGTTTCATTTCATTCTGTAGCTTCAGCTGGCTAAGGATGCCGCCATTTCCTGTTCCAATATCAATTTTACTTTTAAACTGCCGCAACATCTTATCGTCTTTTTCCGCATAATATACGGTAAAAAACATCTGGGCTGTCATAGTAGGCTCATTAGTCCTCGGATTACGGTCTGCATACCATTCTTTATCCTGTTTGGCAACAAGGGCATCCAAATCTGAGAATTTCTGACAGCGTAGTTCTATCAGTTCGCGCTCTTCACAGTAATTCACATACACCATCGGCTCTGTTTCTTCGGATATATCCGGTTCATAGAATTTTAACCGTTCTATCAACACTCCGGCTCGTACAGACTGCTCACACTCTTCCTCCACAATGTC